>Ga0207695_10009972_pt1 | contig 11669 bp, 9 predicted proteins | sample KBSC54metaG_FD_184354 | JGI IMG/M metagenome (GOLD analysis project Ga0207695, IMG submission 184354) | Corn rhizosphere microbial communities from Kellogg Biological Station, Michigan, USA - KBS C5-4 metaG (SPAdes) (version 2) | ecosystem: Host-associated > Plants > Roots > Rhizosphere > Soil... | reverse complement strand
GCCGGCGCCGAGCCGTTCGCCGCGCGCCTCGTGAAGCACGACGGCAAGCGGCTGGCGAAGTTCGACCTCGCCGACGAGGCCGCGGCTTTCGCGGCCCGCGCCGCGGTGCAGGCGACGGGCTTCCGGATCGCCGCGGTGGAGCGCAAGCCCACAAGACGCTCGCCGCCCCCGCCCTTCACGACCTCGACCCTGCAGCAGGAGGCCGCCCGCAAGCTCGGCTTCTCGGCGCAGCGCACCATGCAGGCCGCCCAGAAGCTCTACGAAGGCGTCGAGGTGGGCGGCGAGACCGTGGGCCTGATCACCTACATGCGGACCGACGGCGTGCAGACCGCGCCCGAGGCGCTTGACGAGGCGCGCCAGGTGATCGGCGGTCTTTACGGCCGCGACTACGTCCCGGAGAAGCCGCGCTTCTATTCGACCAAGGCCAAGAACGCCCAGGAAGCGCACGAGGCGATCCGCCCGACCAGCCTCGCCCGCAACCCCGGGCGCCTGCGGCTCGAGGGCGACCTCGGCCGGCTCTACGAGCTGATCTGGAAGCGGATGATCGCCTCGCAGATGGAATCCGCCCGCATCGAGCGGACCACCATCGATCTGGAGGGCGCCGACGGCCGCACCGGCCTGCGCGCCACGGGCCAGGTGGTCACCTTTGACGGCTACCTCGCGGTCTATGAGGAAGGCCGCGACGATCCCGAGGACGAGGAAGGCGGCCGGCTGCCGCAGGTGCGCGAAGGGGCCGACGCCCGCGTCCTGGCCGCGCGCGCCGACCAGCATTTCACCGAGCCGCCGCCGCGCTACTCCGAAGCGAGCCTGGTCAAGAAGATGGAGGAGCTCGGGATCGGCCGGCCGTCCACCTACGCCTCGATCCTGGAGCGGCTGCGCGACCGCAACTACGTGCGCATGGATAAGAACCGCTTCGTGCCCGAGGACCAGGGCCGGCTGGTGACCGTCTTCCTGGAGGAATTCTTCGGCCGGTACGTCGAATACGACTTCACCGCCGACCTGGAGGAGAAGCTCGACCTCGTCTCGGCCGGCGAACTCGACTGGAAGGCGCTGCTGCGCGAGTTCTGGGCCGAGTTCAGCGCCCGGGTCGGCGAGATGGGCGAACTGCGCACACGCGACGTGCTGGACGCGCTCGACGCGGTTCTCGGGCCCTACCTCTTCCCGCCGAAGCCGGACGGCTCGGATACGCGCGCCTGCCCGCTTTGCGGAACCGGGCGGCTCGGCCTGAAGATGAGCCGGTCCAATCCCTTCATCGGCTGCTCCAATTACCCCGAGTGCCGCTACACCCGACCGTTCGGCGTCCCGGGCGAGGAGGGGCCCAATCCCGACGAGCGCGAGCTCGGCCTCGACCCGGAGACCGGCCTGACCGTCTTCCTGAAAGCCGGGAGGTTCGGTCCCTATGTGCAGCTCGGCGATGGCGAGAAGCCCAAGCGCGCGTCGCTGCCGAAGGGCTGGAGCCCGGCCGCGATGGACCTCGAGAAGGCGCTCCGGCTCCTCAGGCTGCCACGCGAGGTCGGGCCGCACCCGGAAGACGGGCAGATGATCCTGGCCGGCATCGGCCGCTATGGGCCGTTCGTGCAGCACAACGGCGCGTACGCGAACCTTTCCGGCGTCGACGAGGTGTTCGAGGTCGGCGTCAACCGCGCGGTCGCCCTGCTGGCCGAGAAGCGCGGAGCGGCGGCCGCCCGGCGCGGCGGCGAGCCGACCGCGCTGAAGGAGCTCGGCCCCCACCCCGCCGACGGCCAGCCGGTGCGGGTGCTGGCGGGCCGCTACGGGCCCTACGTGAAGCATGGCGCGACCAACGCCACCATCGCGCGCGGGACCGATCCTCACGGCCTCAGCCTGGACGACGCCGTCAAGCTGATCGCCGAGCGGGAGGCCAAGGGTCCGGCGAAGAAGGGCGGCCGCGGCGGCGCTCGCGGGCGCAAGCGGGCGAAGGCGGAGGCGTAACCGCTCATGCCGCGGACGCGAGCCAACGGGATCGAGGTCTATTTCGAACGGGCCGGCTCGGGCCCGCCGCTGCTGTTCATCTCCGGCACCGGCGGCGACCTGCGCAACAAGCCCAATGTCTTCGATGGGCCGCTGCCGAAGTCCTTCGAGGTGCTGGCCTACGACCAGCGGGGCCTGGGCCGCACGGAGAAGCCCGATCTCGCCTATTCCATGGCCCATTATGCCGACGACGCCGCGGGGCTGATGGAAAGCCAGGGCTGGGACCAGGCTTCGGTCATCGGCGTCTCGTTCGGCGGCATGGTCGCCCAGGAGCTGGCGCTCAGGCATCCGGACCGCGTGAGGCGGCTGGTGCTCGCCTGCACCTCGCCGGGCGGGGCCGGCGGCGCCTCCTTCCCGTTCCACGAGATCGAGCATCTCAAGGGCGAGGCCCGCGCCCGCCACCTGATCCCGATCTCCGACACGCGTCGCTCCGACGAATGGGCCATGGCGCATCCCGAGACCTACGCCCAGCTGGTGGAGATGGGCAGCGCCGCCCCGTTCGCCGACGAGCCCGGCCACGCCATGGGCGCGCACCGCCAGCTCGAGGCCCGCGCCGCCCATGACACCTGGGAACGCCTGCCGCAGATCCGCTGCCCGGTGCTGATCGCCGCCGGCCGTTACGACGGCATCGCCCTGCCGGAGACGCAGGAACGGATGGCCGGGCGCATCCCCGGCGCCCAGCTCAGGCTCTTCGAGGGCGGCCATCTGTTCATGATCCAGGACCGCACGGCGATCCCGGCCATGGCCGAGTTCCTGCTGGGCGGCTGAGGCTCGTTCCGGGGGGAAGGTCAGCCGGCGGCGAGCTCGAGGATCTCGACGATGTCCTCCGGGCCCTTGATGGGTCGCGGATTCGCCCGCACGCCGGCGTCGTGCATGGTGTGCTCGGCGATCGCCTGGAACTTGTCGGGCGTGATGCCGACGCTCTTCAGATCGGTGGGAAGCCCGAGCCCCTGGGCCAGACGGCGCACGGCCGCCGCGGCGGAGAGCCCGCCGGCCCCCATCAGCTCGGCGACCAGCGCCTGCCGCTCGGTTCCGGCCGCCTCGTTCCACGCGAGCACCGCCGGCAGGGCGACGCAGCTGGTGATCCCGTGCGGGACGCCGTAGCTGCCGCCCAGGGTATGGCCGATCGCGTGGCTCGCGCCCATGCCGCGGCCGGCGCCGGCCCCGCTGATCGCCAGCCACATGCCGAACTGGCATTCCTGGCGTGCGTCGAGGTCGGCGGGATCGGCCTTGCTGGCGGCCAGGCCGGCGGCCAGGCGCCTCAGGCCATCCGCGGCGAGCGCGTCGGCATAGGGCGCGCGGATCGGATTGCAGAGCTGCTCGACGGCGTGGTCGACCGCCTTCAGGCCGGTGGAGAACCACAGGGCCTCCGGCGTGGCGAGCGTCATGGCCGGATCCAGGATCACCGCCCGCGGCGCGAGCAGCGGATGGGTGTAGCCCTCCTTGGCGCGCTTGGCGGTGTCGGTGACGCCGGCGAAGGCCGTGAACTCGGCGGCGGAGAGGGTCGTGGGGATCGCGACCATGCGCACGCCGGGCGGGATCTTGGCGACGTCGACACGGTCCGGCCCGCGGCCCGCGCGGTAGGGATCGAGCTCGTCGGGCCGGCCCAGTCCGGCCCAGAGCGCCAGCTGCATGACCTTGGTGGCGTCGATCACCGAGCCGCCGCCCAGCGCCACCAGCAGGTCCGCCCGCCGCCGCCGGGCGGCCTCGGCCCCGGCCACCACCGATTGCCGCGGCGAGTGGGCCGGAACGCCGGCGACGATGCCGACGCAGAGCTCGCCCAGCTCCTTGGCGAGCTGCGCGGCGAGGCTCTCTCCCAGCGAGCGAGGGGTGGTGATCAAGAGCCGCACCAGGCCCGCGGCGGCGGCGAACTCGCGCAGCGCCTCGGCGGCCGGTCGGCCGTAGGCGACGACATCCTGGCGGGGGAAGCGGTGGGCGCCGATCAGCATGGGAACCTCGTGGCGGACGGCGGAAGCGGCGGCTAAGGAACCGCGTTCAAAGGTGCTAAGCAACGCCTGTCGATGGCCAGGTCCCCAAAAGCCCGTCCGCCGCAGGGCCTTCCCGATCGGGAGACCCTGGTCGCCTATCTGCGCGAGCACGGCGAGGCCGATCGCAGCGCGATCGCGCGCGCCTTCGGCCTGAAGGGCGCCGACCGGCGGGCGCTGCGCGAGATGTTGCGCGACCTGCAGGGCGAGGGCGCGCTCGGCCGCCGCGGCCGCAAGGGCTTCGCCGAGCGCGGGGCTCTTCCCGAGGTGGGCGTCGTCAATGTGGCCGAACGCGACCCGGACGGCGACCTCCTGGTCAGGCTGACCAAGGCCGAGGACGCCCCGCTCGTGGCGCTTGCGCCCGACCGCAAGGGGGAGGCCGGCCAGGCGCCGGGACTGGGCGACCGGCTGCTCGTCCGCTTCGTCCGGCTGGAGAGCGGCGAGGTCGAGGCCCGGCTGATCAAGCGGCTGGGCCAGAGCGCGCATCGCGTGCTTGGCGTCGTGCGCAGGGGCCGCGGCGAGATCCGCGTCGAGCCGGTCGACCGCCGGGCCAAGGAGACCCTGGTTCTCGATCCGGCCGAAGCCGGCGCATTGCGCGAGGGCGATCTCGTGGTCGCCCAGGTCGGCGCATCGCTGGCGCGCTACGGCCCGCACCGCGGCAAGCTGCTGGAGGTGGTCGGTCGCGAGGACGAACCTCGCGCCGCCTCGCTGATCGCCATCCACACCCACGGGATCCCGACCGGCTTCTCGGCCGCCGCCATCGCCGAAGCGGAAGCCGCCCAGCCGCCGAGGCTCTCGGGCCGCGAGGACCTGCGCCAGGTTCCGCTGATCACCATCGATCCGGCCGACGCCCGCGACCACGACGACGCCGTCCATGCCGAGCCGGACACCGATCCCAGGAACCCCGGCGGGTGGATCGTCTGGGTCGCGATCGCCGACGTGGCGGCCTACGTGCGGCCGGACTCGGCGCTGGACCGCGAGGCGCGCGAGAAAGGCAACTCGGTCTATTTCCCCGACCGCGTCGAGCCGATGCTCCCCGAACGGCTCTCCAACGGACTCTGCTCGCTGCGCGAAGGCGAGGCTCGGGCGTGCCTCACGGTGCGGATGGTGTTCGGCGCCGACGGGCGCAAGCGGTCGCACCGTTTCCACCGCGGCCTGATGCGCTCGGCCGCCAAGCTCTCCTACGAGCAGGCGCAGGCGGCGATCGAGGGCGTCACGGACGACAAGACCATGCCGCTCCTGCAGCCCGTCCTGCAGCCGCTGTGGGCGGCCTACGCCTGCCTGAAGAAGGGCCGCGATATCCGCTCCCCGCTCGCCATCGAGAGCCTGGAGCGGAAGATCCACATGGACGAGATGGGCCGCATCGTCTCGATCATCCCGCGCAGCTCGCTCGAGGCGCACCGGCTGATCGAGGAGTTCATGATCCAGGCCAACGTCTGCGCCGCCGAGACGCTCGAGGCCAGGCGAACGCCGTTGATCTACCGGATCCACGATGCGCCCAGCCCGGAGAAGCTGCAGGCGCTGGTGGACTTCCTCGACACTCTCGGCATCCCCTGGACCAAGGGCGAGGCGCCCAGGACCAGCCGCTTCAACCAGTTGCTCGACCAGACCCGCGACACGCCCAACGCCGAGATCGTCAACGAGGTGGTGCTGCGCACCCAGATGCAGGCGATCTACGCGGCCGAGAACATCGGCCACTACGGCCTGAACCTCGCCCGCTACGCGCACTTCACCTCGCCGATCCGCCGGTATGCGGACCTGATCGTCCATCGGGCGCTGATTCGGGCGCTCGGGCTGGGCGACGACGGCCTGACCGACCGCGACGCCGCCGCGCTCAAGGAGACGGCGGAGAAGATCACCTTCGCCGAGCGGCGGGCGATGGCCGCCGAGCGCGACGCGACCGACCGCTATGTCGCCGCCTTCCTGTCCGACCTGGTCGGCGCGGAGTTCGCGGGCAAGATCACCGGGGTGACCCGCTTCGGCCTGTTCGTGCGGCTGGGCGACACCGGGGCCGACGGCCTCGTGCCGGTCTCCAGCCTGGGCGGCGAGTACTTCGTGCACGACGACCGGGCGCACGCGCTGGTGGGCGAGCGGACGGGCGCGCGGTGGCCGCTCGGCATGAGCGTGCGCGTGCGGCTCAGGGAGGCGACGCCGATCACCGGCGGGCTGTTGTTCGAGATGCTGAGCGAGCCTGCGCCGGCCGACAGCTCGGCGCCGCGACCGAGGCTCGGGGTGCGGGCCCGCGGCGAGCGGCGGCCGGGCGGCGGCCATCGTCCGGGCAAGTCCGGCCGGCCCAAGAACATCCGGACCGGCCGCAAGGGCGGGCCGCGGCGCTAGGCGGTCTCGGCGGCGGGTTTCATCGTCCGCTCGATGACCAGGACGATCGCCGGGATCAGGACCCAGCAGAATTCCGCCGGCCGCAAGGCGCCCGTCGTCGCCACTGCCAGGAGGCCGATGGCGAAGGCGATCCCGGGGCTCGCGGCCCGCATCGCCCGATAGAGCCGCTCGCGCCGGGTCGCCCCGCCGACCAGCATGCCGCCCTTGCGGAACACCACCAGCACCAGGGCGACGTTGGCCGCCGAGATCAGCACCAGCAGGCCGCAGTAGAAGCCCCAGATGAACGGCTCGTCGAAGCTGCGGCCGATCCAGCCGGTGGCGAACGGGATCAGGCAGACCGGGAACAGGAAGACCAGGTTGACGATGGCGCTCGGCCAGTCGAAGCGCAGCAGCCGGCGCATGGTGTTGAGGTGCGCGATCCAGAAGACGCTGATCACGGCGAAGCTCAGCGCCAGCGCGAACAGGTGGCTGCCCATGCCCTGCATGTGCGTCGGATCGCCGGGCGGGTTGTTGAACGGCGGCGGCTTCATGTCGAGCACCATCAGGGTCAGGACGATCGCGAACACCGCGTCGGTGAAGAACAGCATCCGGTGCAGGAGCCGCTCGTTCAGCGTCTCGTGCGCGGTTCCGACCGGGCCTTTCGCCATGGTCCCCTCCCCGAACCTCCGCGGCATTAGCGCGCCGGATCGCGGCTTCCGCAAGGACAGGGTTTCCACCGCGGCGGGCCAAGTCATACAGTTGTTCGCATGAGCGAAGCGCCCGCCGAACCGCGAAAGCCCGAGGGTCCGCCCCGCATCCCCGGGACGCGGGCCGTGCGTCCCAAGAACGCCGCCACCGTGATGATCATCCGCCGCGACGGGCCCAAGCCCCGCGTGCTGATGGGTCGCCGGCACGGGGGCCATTCCTTCATGCCGGACCGCTGGGTGTTCCCCGGCGGGCGCATCGACCGGGCCGACTATCACGCCCCCTACGCCAACGATCTGCGGGCGGACGTGGCGGCGGTGTTCGACGCCTACCTGAAACCCGGACGTGGCCGGGCGCTGGCGCTGGCGGCGATCCGCGAGACCTGGGAGGAAGCGGGCCTGCTGCTCGCCCGCCCCGGCCCGGCGCGTCCCTCCGCCGGCCCCTGGCGCAGCTTCGTGGAGCAGGGCGCCCTGCCCGACCTCGAGGCGCTCGACGTGGTCGCCCGCGCGATCACCCCGCCGATGGTCGGCAAGCGCTTCGACACCTGGTTCCTGGTCGCCGACGCGGAGCGGCTGATGAGCCTGGAGCGCCAGCCCGACTGCGGCGAGCTGGAAGAGATCGCCTGGGTGGATTTCGACGAGGCGCAGGCCCTGCCGCTCCCCAGCGTCACCCGCATGATGATCAAGGAGAGCGTCGAGCGGATGAAGGATCCCGCCCGGCCCAAGCCCTTCCTGCGCTTCAGGGCCGGCGGGATGCGCCCGGCGCACCTCTGAACCCGGCGACATTGACTTTGGGGCGCGGCTCCGTATTTTCCGCGCCTCTTCCGAACACCCGCCGGCGGCTCAGCCCCGCCGGCCCGCCCGAGGACCTCCATGGCGAAGCCCGCCTCCATCAAGATCCGCCTGAACTCCTCGGCCGACACCGGCTACTTCTACGTGACCAAGAAGAACGCGCGGACCAAGACCGATAAGCTGGTGCTGAAGAAGTACGATCCGGTCGCGCGCAAGCACGTCGAATTCCGCGAGGGCAAGATCAAATAATCGGGCGAACCGGCTGTTTCCATTGAAAACGCCCGGCCGCTGGTCGGGCGTTTTACGTATCAGGCCGCCCGCGCGATCACCCGGTTGCGGCCGGCCGACTTGGCTTCGTACATCGCCTCGTCCGCCCGGCGCAGCAGGGCCTGGGGCGTGTCCTCCCCGCTGAGGCTCGCGGCGACCCCGATCGAGATCGTCACCGACAGCAGCTCCTGCCCGCCGAGCACGCGGAACGGCGAGCCGGCCACGTGCAGCCGGATCCGCTCGGCGATCCGGCGGGCGTCCTCCAGGAGGGTGTCGGGCATCACCACCACGAACTCCTCCCCGCCATAGCGCACCGGCAGGTCGATCGCCCGGACGTTGGAGGCGAGCCGGATCGCGAACTCGCGAAGCACTTCGTCGCCGACCTGGTGGCCGAAGCTGTCGTTGACCTTCTTGAAGTGGTCGATGTCGATGACCAGGCAGGCGAACGGCTCGCCGCCGGCGCCGGCGCGGCGACTGAGCGCGTCGAGCCGTCCCTCCATGTAGCGGCGGTTGTGCAGCCCGGTGAGCTGGTCGGTGACGGCGAGCTCCAGCGACTGGTCGAGGTTGTCGCGCAGGTAGTCGGTGTAGCGTTTGCGGCGGATCTGGGTGCGGACGCGCGCGGCGAGCTCCTGCGGGTCGATCGGCCTGGCCAGGATGTCGTTGGCGCCGATCTCCAGCGCCTTCACCACCCGCGGGCGGTCGTCGGAATCGATGATGGCGAGCACCGGGACGGTGCGGCTCGCCTCGTCCGAACGGAGCTGGGCCACCAGGCGAAGGCCGTCGAACGCCCTGGCGGAGGTGTTGACGATCACCAGGTCCACCCCGGCGCGGGCGGTTAGCAGGGCCTTCTCGGCGTCGGTCTCGGCGATCGGCCGGTGCTCGACGGCGAGCTCGGCGCAGATCCGCTGCGCCTGGCGCGGATGGTCGTCGACCACCAGGATGCGGCCGCCCGCGCCGCCGAGCCGGGCGTGCGCGCCGGCGATCACCCCCATGCGGCGGCCGGAGGCCTCGCGCTCGCGCAGCTCGTCGATCACCGCCTTCAGCCGCGTGAGGCTGCGCACACGCGCGAACAGCATCATGTCGTCGATCGGCTTGGTCAGGAACTCGTCGGCCCCGGCCTCCAGCCCCGCCACCCGGTCGGCGCGGCCGTCCAGGGCGGTCACCAGCACCACCGGGATGTGTCGCGTGGCGGGATCGTCCTTCAGCCGGCGGCAGACGGAGAAGCCGTCCATGCCCGGCATCATGACGTCGAGGAGCACGATATCCGGCTGTTCGGCCGCGGCCAGCGCCAGCGCCGTCGGCCCGTCGCCCGCGGTCAGGACCTCGTAATATTCGGCCGCCAGCTTGGCTTCGAGCAGCCGGACATTGGCTTCAATGTCATCGACGACCAGGATGCGGGCGGACATGGTCTCAGTCCAGCAGCCGGCGGATGGTGTCCAGGAAGTGGGAGACCGAGATCGGCTTGGAGATGTAGCCCTCGCAACCGCCCTCGCGGATGCGCTCCTCGTCGCCCTTCATGGCGAAGGCGGTGACCGCCACCACCGGGATGTGCGACAGGTCCTCGTCCTCTTTCAGCCACTTGGTGACCTCGAGCCCCGAGATCTCCGGCAGCTGGATGTCCATCAGGATCAGGTCGGGATGGTGCTCGCGGGCGAGCGCGAGCGCCTGGAGACCCTCGCGGGTCTGCAGGGTTTCGTACCCCTGAGCTTCGAGCAGATCATGAAAGAGCTTCATGTTCAGCTCGTTATCCTCGACGATGAGGACCTTCTTGGCCATTCGAGACCCGGCGCTGTTCTTGAGGCCGGTCCGCGTATTTTGCGGCCGCCCCCACCTTGGCGCATTCAGCACGCCCATATCCTTAAACTTCGTTAGCCGCACCCGGAGCGCCCTTGGTCGATCCTGCCGCCCTGTCCCCGCCACGCCTTGAAAACCTGGGACTTTCCCGGGATCGCCCGCTGGTGATCGTCGATGTCGACGAGGTGCTGGGGCTGTTCATGAAGGGCTTCGGCGGCTTCCTCGCCGAGCGTGGCTACGACTTCCGAATCGACCGTTTCGCGCTGTTCCAGAACATCTACGCCGCGGGCGCGGCCGAGCATCTGGACCTGGAGACCGGGCGGGCCTTGTTCAACGAGTTCTTCGCCGGCCATTGCGGGGAGATCGAGCCCGCGCCCGGGGCGATCGAGGCGCTGAACCGGCTCTCCCGCCGCGCGGAGATCCTGATCCTCTCCAACGCCCCGCCGCAGGCCGAGCAGCTCAGGGGCGCGTGGCTGAGGAAGCATGGCCTGTCGCATCCGCTGATCCTGAGCTCGGGACCGAAGGGGCCGATCACGGCGGGGCTGGTCGCCCAGACGCCGCAACGCACCGCCTTCGTGGACGACCTGCTGCCGAACCTCGATTCCGTGGCCGAGCATGCGCCGGGGACCGCCACCTACCAGCACGTCGCCGATGAGCGCCTGCGGCCGCTGGCCCCTTCCGCGCCCGAGCGGCACCCGCGCATCGACGACTGGGCCGAACTCGCCGCGGCGATCGAGCAGGCGGTCTCACGCTAGCGCGCGGGCGCGGTCTGGTCCTGGCGCACGAACACCGCCGCCCAGAAGTCGCCGTAGAGCTTCTTCCAGCCGGGCTTGGCTTCCATGGCGCGGGCCAAGGGCTCGCGGGGCGACAGCAGCATCCAGGCGAAGTGGTACTTGGCGATCGCCTGGTCGAGCTCGGGCTGGTCGCCGCGCATCAGGTGATTGTGCAGGCGCATGAAGTCGTCGCCGTACATGTCGGCGCGGCCGTCGATGAACGGCTTCAGCCCATGGAAGATCAGGTAGCCGCCGAAATCGTAGGTATTGAGCACCGGCTGGCTGAGGAGCTGGGCGGGCACATGCGCCATCGCCGACTTGGGCGTGACGAAGTCGTCGCCGCGCTGCGCCGGATAGACGAAGCGGATGCCGATCATCACCAGCGCCGCGAGCGCCAAGGCGGCGAGGCCGCCGGCGAGCCGGATCCTGGGCGGCGGCCGCTGGCCGAGCGCGCGGGCCAGAGGCTCGGCCAGGATGAGCGGCGCGGTCGCGCCCAGCACGATCTGGTAGCGCTGATGGATCAGCGTCAGATGCAGCAGCAGCAGGAGCAGCAGCAGGCGGAACGTCGGCACGCGGAGGCCGCGGGCGAAGCCCATGTAGAGCGCCGCGAGCAGCGCGAACTCCAGCGGCTGCGGCGTGCCGAAGCTCAGCGGCTTCCACTCGCCGATGTTGTAGAGCGTCTGCATCGACATGATGCGGATCGGGTAGACGAGGCCGAACACGCCGTGCGGCGTGGCGCAGGCGGCGACGAGCGTCGCCACCCCGAACAGCGCCCAGTCCCGCAGGGTCTTCCAGCGGTCGAGCGCCGGATCGAACAGCGCCTCCAGCCCGAAGACCCCCGCCAGTAGGAAGCCGAAGATGAAGCTGCCGTGCAGGTTGGCCCAGACGACCATCACAAGCGCCGCCCAGAGCGGCGGCGCCCGGCCCGCCTCCCGCGCGCGGATCATCAGCATCGTCCAGGCGACGAGCGGCGTCAGCGCCAGGAGGTGCGGCCGCGCCAGCAGTCCGCCGGTCATCGTCGAGAAGCTGAGCACCAGCAGGATCGGCAG
>Ga0207695_10009967_pt1 | contig 11671 bp, 10 predicted proteins | sample KBSC54metaG_FD_184354 | JGI IMG/M metagenome (GOLD analysis project Ga0207695, IMG submission 184354) | Corn rhizosphere microbial communities from Kellogg Biological Station, Michigan, USA - KBS C5-4 metaG (SPAdes) (version 2) | ecosystem: Host-associated > Plants > Roots > Rhizosphere > Soil... | reverse complement strand
CGACATCCTGGGCGCGGCCCTGCGCGAAAAGGCGCAGAAGGAATAGCTTCCGCGCCATCGGGGCGAAGTTTGCGGCGGGCCGAGCGATCGGTCCGCCGTTTTCTTTTCACGCCAGCGCCTTATCGTACCGGCAAGCGACCTAACGAAGCGCGCCAGGAGTCCCCGTCCCTTGTCCCTGCGTCTGATGTTCTGCGCGATCCTCGCGGTCTGCGCCTGCGCCTTCCCGGCCGCCGCCGCCGACCAGCCGGCCTACGGGCCGCCGCCCGCCTGGGTCGACGTGGCGCCCATCCCGCCGCCGCCGGCGGAGGAAGGCGCGCCCGCCATCCAGGTGGTGCTCGACGACCACCAGACCCGCCTCGATCCGGCCGGCGACGCCTACTACAACCGCCGCGTCATCCGCATCCTGAAGCCGGAGGGCCTGGCCAGCGTCAAGTCGACCAGCGTCATCTGGAGCCCGGACACCGAGAACGTCACCTTCCACAGCCTGAAGATCATCCGCGGCGGCCAGACCATCGACCTCCTGGCCGACCCCAAGGCCATGCTGGTCCTGCGCCGCGAGACCAACCTGGAACAGGCGAGCCTCGACGGCCGGATCACCGCGTCGCGCCAGATCGACGGCCTGCAGACCGGCGACCTGCTCGACTTCGCCTACACCCGCGTGCGCGCCGACCCGGTGCTGCAGGGCCGCTCCTTCGCCGGCGACAACAAGGCCTTCGGCGGCGTCGCCGGCCGCTACCGCGTGCTGATCTCCTGGCCCAAGGGCGAGCCGGTGACCTGGAAGACGACGCCCGGCTTCGGCGAGCCGACGCTCCGGCAGGCGGGCGGGCGGACCGTGCTCAGCCTCGATGAGACCAACGTGCTCGCGCCCAAGGCCCCGATCGGCGCGCCGCTGCGCTTCCGCCGGGTCGGGCAGATCGAGGCGACCAGCTTCCAATCGTGGAAGGAGATCTCCAAGCTGATGGCTCCGCTCTACGACAAGGCCTCCACGCTCTCGCCGGACTCGCCGATCAAGGCGGAGGCCGAGGCCATCGCCGCCCGCACCAAGGACCCCAAGGCCCGGGCGTTTGCCGCCCTGCAGCTCGTCGAGGCCAAGACCCGCTACTTCTTCATCGGCATGGGCGAAGGCGGCTATGTGCCCGCCAACGCCGACGACACCTGGGCGCGCCGCTTCGGCGACTGCAAGGCCAAGACGGCGCTCCTGCTGGCGCTGCTGAAGACCCTCGGCATCGAGGCCGAGCCGGTGCTGGTCAACCTGGGCGGCGGCGACGGCGTCAACGAGCTGCCGCCGGCCGTGCAGGACTTCAACCACGTCATCGTGCGCGCCCGGATCGACGGCCAGTCCTACTGGCTCGACGGGACCCGCTCGGGCGACACCAATCCGCAGTCCATGCACCCGCCCAGCCACAAGTGGGGCCTGCCGGTGCGCGCCGAGGGCGCCGACTTGGAGCGGATCGTGGAGCCGCAGATCAACGTCCCCACGACCTCGACGGTCACGCGCCTCGACGCCTCGAAGGGCCTGGAGACGCTGGCGCCGGCGCACATCACCATCACCTACTCCGGGATCCTGGCGACCCAGGCCCGCGCCATCCTCGCCAGCACGCCGCGCGCCGACTTCGAGCGGGGCTTCCGCCAGCAGTTCACCAACGCCGCCACCGGCATGGAGATCGACCAGGTCGCCTGGCGCGACGACCCGGTCCGCGACCTGTTCGTCATCGAGCTGACCGGCACGGACGACATGGATTGGCGCAAGAACCCCGACCTCGGCGTGCGGGAGTTCCGGCTGGGCGGCGGGACAGCCCCCAGGGCCTTTCCGAAGCGCGAGCCCGGCCCGAACCGCGACGCGCCCTTCGCCGTCGCCTATCCGTCCTTCATCCGCTCGCGCACCGAGATCGTGCTGCCGAACGGCGGCAAGGGCTTCACGGTTCGCGGGCCCAACGGGGTGGCGCGGGTCGCAGGCTACGAGATCGCCTCAAGCGCCGCCCTGCAGGGCGACACCGCCAGCTTCACCGTGGACCTGCATTCGCTCACCTCGGAGATCAGCGCCGCCGAGGCCGAGGCCGCCAACCGCGAGATCCGCAACCTGCGCGACGTGGACAGCCTGGTTCGCGCCCCCGCCTAGACCGGCCGGCGCGCGCGGCGGACGAAGCTTGACCATTGGCCGGCGCAAACCCTTTTTGCGCCTTGAATGCAAAGGCGGATTCGCCCATGGTCACGGCGGTTCGAGGGGGCCGCATGATCAAGTCCGAGCTGATCGCCAAACTCGCCGAAGAGAACCCGCACCTGACCCAACGTGACATCGAGCGCGTCGTGGGCGTGGTTCTGGAGCGGATGATCCAGGCGCTGGAGACCGGCGGGCGGGTGGAGCTGCGCGGCTTCGGCGCCCTGTCCGTACGCTCGCGCGAGGCCCGCGCCGGCCGCAACCCCAGAACCGGGGAGCCGGTGGATGTGCGCGCCAAGCATGTCCCCTTCTTCAAGAGCGGCAAGGAACTGCGCGAGCGGCTCAATCTCAGCGACGAGTAGGGCGCCATGCGCGAGCCTATCGTTCCCGCCAAGCTGCCCCGCATCAAGGTCAGCATCCTGGGCGAATTCCGCGAGTTCATCGCGCGCGGCAACGTCATCGACCTGGCCGTCGGCGTGATCATCGGGGCGGCCTTCAACGACATCGTCAAGAGCCTGGTCGACAACGTGGTGATGCCGCCGATCGGCCTCTTGCTGTCGGGCATCGACTTCGCCCACCTGCAGTGGGTCCTGCGGCCCGACGACCCGGCCACCAAGGCCAACGAGCTTGTGGCCGTCCAATACGGGCTGTTCATCAACACCCTGATCAAGTTCGTGATCGTCGCCTGGGTGGTCTTCCTGCTGGTCAAGGGGGTCAACGCGATCCGCCGCAAGGACGCCGAGACCCCGTCCAAGACCCCGCCCGCGCCGCCGCCGCAGGAGTTGCTGCTGACGGAGATCCGCGACCTGCTGAAGTCCGGCCGCAGCTCCCCCAACGGCTGACGGCGCCAGGCGCCGCTGGCCTAGATCCCCTTCAGGTATTCGACCAGGTCGTGCTTGTCGCGCGCGCTGAGCTTGAGGGCGAAATGGCTGTCGTAGTGGTCGACGACCTCGCCGAGGGTGGCGTAGCGGCCGTCGTGGTAGAAGCCCCCCTTCTGGTGCGCCCACAGGCCCGCAAGCGGCGCCGTGCGGTACATGTGGGTCGGCGAGCGGTCGGCCTGGAAGGCGTCAATCCCCATCTCGGCCGGCGTATGCAGGTTCTGTCCGGGCTCGGTGAACAGCGGCGGGACGTGGCAGGTCGCGCACTTGGCGGAGCCGTCGAACAGCGCCTTGCCCCGGGCGAACGCGGCATGGTCGTAGGAGCCGGGAGGGGCCTTCGGCGCCGGAATGGCGAGCTGGTAGAACTGCAGCGCTCCGAGCTTGCCCGTGGTGCGGTCGGGCGTCCCGCGGGTGTTCCACTCGCCGCTCTTGGCGGAGACCGGATACTGCGCCTTGTCGGAGAGCCGGGCGTCGTAATAGGCGCCGGAGCCGTGCATCTCGGTGACCCCCACATAGGCGTTCCAGTAGGGCACCGAGCCGAAGCCGGTCCAGGTGGCGAGGTTGACGCCGGCCAGGCCGAAGGCCGGCGGGATCAGGGTGCCGGCCTGCTTGCCGTCCGGGCGCAGCGCCTTGCCGTCCTTGAACAGCTCCGCATCGAACCGGCCGGGACCCCAGGTGGCCAGCACCTTCTTCACCGTGGCGACGTCCGTGCCGAGCAGGTCGGCGACGGGCTGCAGGTTTGGCGCGAGCGAGATGATGGCGCCGACGTTGAGGTCGCGGTTGGGCCAACCGTCCAGCCGCTTGCCGATCCCCGGCGCAAAGGAATCGTCGACGGTCGAGTGGCAGAAGGCGCACTCGATGCCCATCGATTTGACGCTGCCGTCCGGGTTGGTGAAGGCCTTCACGCCCACCACGGCGTTCAGCTTCAGCAGGGCGATCGTCGTCGCCGGGTCGTCGAGGTTCACCTTGCCGGCCGCGAGCTGCGCCTTGAGGGTCGCCGGCAGGGCGTCGGCGTCGACCTTCAACCCCACCGAAAGCGCGGTCTTCGGCGAGACGCCCGCGCCCACGCCGCCGTTTTTGGCGCCGGTGATCGCCTTGTGCAGCTGAAGGGTGTCGCCCCAGAAGTGTTCGCTGCCGAAGGTGTCGAAGCGGAAGGTTTGCTGGCCGTCGGCAAGCATGGCCTTGGCGTAGCGCGCGACGGAGGCGTCGGCCGCCGATGGCGCGGCCGGTTTGCCGGGCGCTTTGGACGCGCCGATCAGCACGAGCGAGCTTGCGGCGGCGAGCAGCGCCGCGGCAAAGGTGTTCCTAGACATTGGGAGAGCCTCTTCGATTTTACGAACGAGGCGGCGCCGGGAACTGCGGAACTGGGGAGCCGCGACAGGGTAACGACGCCTAGCCAAGAACCAGGGTCGCCCACTTCTTGATGGCGCTATCAATGTAAAGGTTCCCGACCCGGCCCATTCCGGTTGAGCTTGCGTCCGGGACGGCCAGCCCCCTAATCACCGCCCATGGGCGTCCAGGCCAAGATCTGCGGGATCAGCACCCCCGAGGCGGTGAGCGCGGCCCTGGCCGGCGGCGCGGCCTTCCTGGGCTTCATGTTCTTCGAGAAGAGCCCGCGCAACATCGCCCCCGACGCCGCCTGGCGGCTGGCCCAGCCGGCGCGCGGCAAGGCCAGGGTGGTGGCCGTGCTGGTCGATCCCAGCGACGCCGAGGCCGACCGGGTCGCCGAGGCGCTGAAACCGGACCTCATCCAGCTCCACGGCCGCGAGAGCCCGGCCCGCGCGCGGGCGCTCGCCCAGCGGACCGGCGCGGGGGTCATCAAAGTGCTCCCGGTGGCCGAAGCCGCCGACCTGGCCGCCGCCGCCGACTACGAGACCGTCGCCGAGCACCTGATGTTCGAGACCAAGCCGCCGCCGGACGCCGAGCGGCCCGGGGGCCTGGGCCGGCCCTTCGACTGGACCCTGCTCGCCGGACGCCACTTCCGGCGGCCCTGGTTCCTGGCCGGCGGCCTCGATCCGTGGAACCTGGCCGAGGCGGTCCGTCAGTCCGGGGCCCCGATCCTGGACGTTTCCTCTGGCGTGGAGCGCGGAGCCGGACTAAAGGACCCGGCCCTGATCACAGCGTTCCTCGACGCCGCCAAACGCGCCTGAAAAAGAGCCTCCAGAGACCTTCCTTGAACGCGCCGCACAGCCCATCGCCGGCCAGGCCCAACGACTACACGGCCTATCCGGACCCGGACGGCCGCTTCGGCGACTATGGCGGCCGCTATGTGCCCGAGACCCTGATGCCGCTGGTCCACGAGTTGGACGCGGCCTATGCGGCGGCCAAGGCCGACGAGGGCTTCCAGGCCGAGCTCAGAGGCTTCCTGAAGGACTATGTCGGCCGCCCGAGCCCGCTCTATTTCGCCGAGCGGCTCTCGGCCCACTTCGGCGCGAAGATCTACCTGAAGCGCGAGGAGCTGAACCACACCGGCGCGCACAAGATCAACAACTGCATGGGCCAGATCCTGCTCGCCATGCGGATGGGCAAGACCCGGATCATCGCCGAGACCGGCGCCGGCCAGCACGGGGTCGCCACCGCCACCGTCTGCGCCCGCTTCGGCCTGCCCTGCGTGGTCTATATGGGCGCCGTCGACGTGGAGCGGCAGAAGCCCAACGTCTTTCGCATGAACCTGCTGGGCGCGGAGGTGCGGCCGGTGACCTCCGGCTCCGCGACGCTGAAGGACGCCATGAACGAGGCGCTCCGCGACTGGGTGACCAACGTCGAGGACACCTACTACCTGATCGGCTCGGCGGCGGGCCCGCATCCCTATCCGGTGATGGTCCGCGACTTCCAGGCGGTGATCGGCGTGGAGAGCCGCGCCCAGATCCTGGAGAAGGAAGGCCGCCTGCCCGACGCGGTGGTCGCCTGCGTCGGCGGCGGCTCCAACGCCATCGGCCTCTTCCACCCCTTCCTGAACGACGAGGCGGTGCGGATCGTGGGCGTCGAGGCGTCGGGCCACGGCCTCGGCACCGACAAGCACGCCGCGGCGATCAACGGCGGGCGGCCCGGCGTGCTGCACGGCAACAAGACCTATCTGCTGCAGGACCGCGAGGGGCAGATCACCGAGGCGCATTCGATCTCCGCCGGGCTGGACTATCCGGGCATCGGGCCGGAGCACAGCTGGCTGCACGACGTCGGCCGCGCCACCTACCTGACCGCGACGGACGCCGAGGCGCTCGCCGCCTTCCAGCTCTGCTGCAAGCTCGAGGGCATCATCCCGGCGCTGGAATCGAGCCATGCGCTGGCCCGCCTGCCGGAGGTCGCCAAGGCCGTGGGCCCGGGCGGCCTGATCGTGCTCAACCTCTCGGGCCGGGGCGACAAGGACGTGGCGACGGTCGCCGCCCACCTGGGGCAGGACGCTTGAGGCTACCGAATATCTCACCCGTGAAGCTCGGCGCGGCATTCGTGCTTGCCGTCTGGATCATCATCGTCCTCGCTTTCGCCAATGGGTTGAGCGTCAAGGTCGAACTCCCGCCTGCAATGGCGACAGCGCAGTGAGCACTACCCGTCTCGACGCGCGCTTCGCCGCCCTGAAGGCGCAGGACCGCGCCGCCTTCGTGCCCTATGTGATGGCCGGCGACCCGGACGCCGCGACCGCCGCCGCCATCCTGGCCGCCCTGCCGGCCGCGGGCGCCGACATCATCGAGGTGGGCTTCCCCTTCTCCGACCCCATGGCCGAGGGGCCGCCGATCCAGCGCGCGGCGCAGCGGGCGCTGGCCCAGGGCATGACGCTGGCCGGCACGCTCGAGATGGTGCGCGGCTTCCGCGCCGGCGATGCGGCGACCCCGGTCGTGCTGATGGGCTACATGAACCTCCTGGTCACCTGGGGGATCGAGGCCTTCGCCGGCGACGCCGCCGCCGCGGGCGTGGACGGCCTGATCGTCGTCGACTGCCCGCCGGAGGAAGCCGGGCCGCTGGCCGACGCGCTGGATGGCGCCGGCGTTTCGCTGATCCGGCTTGCGACTCCCACCACGGACGACGAACGGCTGAAAGTCGTGGTCCGCCGCACCTCCGGCTTCGTCTATTACGTCTCGGTGGCCGGGGTGACGGGCGTCAAGGAGGCCGACGCCGCCACCGTCGCCCCGCACGTGGCGCGGGTGCGCAAGGCCTCGGGCCTGCCGGTGGCCGTGGGCTTCGGAATCAAGACCCCCGAACGGGCCGCCGCGGTGGCCCGTGTGGCGGACGCCGTGGTGGTCGGCTCCGCGCTTGTGGATGAAATCGCCGCGGCGGTGGAGATGAACGAAGACGTGACCGCGCGGGTTCTTTCAAAAGTCGAACTGTTGTCTAAGGCTGTGCGCTCCGCGACAGTCGGCCAAACGACGGTCTAGAACCATGGCGATGGCTGAACAGAGAAACGACAAGCCTGGGCGCCCCGCCGCCCCTCGAGAACGGACCGGCTGGCTGTCGCGGATCGCGCCCGGCGTGCGCAACGCGTTCGCCAAGCGTGAGACGCCGGAAAACCTCTGGGTGAAGTGCCCCGACACCGGGGAGATGATCTACCGCCCGGACCTGGAGGCGGCGCTGTGGGTGACGCCGTCCGGCCACCACATGCGCATCGGCGCCCAGGCCCGGCTCCGCTACACCTTCGACGAGGGCAAGTTCGAGCGCATCGCCTCCCCCGTGGTGGCCGACGACCCGCTGAAGTTCCCCGACATCAAGCCCTATCCCGACCGGCTGAAGGCCGCCCGCAAGGCGACCGGCGAGGTCGACGCCATGGCCATCGGCTATGGCGACATCATGGGCCAGCCGGCCGTCGTCGCCGTGCAGGACTTCGCCTTCATGGGCGGCTCGCTGAGCGCGGCGGTCGGCGAGGCCTTCATCGTGGCGGCCCGCGAGGCCGTGAAGCGCGAGGTCCCCTTCGTGATCTTCACCGCCAGCGGCGGGGCGCGGATGCAGGAGGGCACGCTCTCCCTGATGCAGCTCGCCCGCACGACGCTCGCGGTCAACGAGGTCAAGGCCGCGGGCCTGCCCTATGTGGTGGTGCTGACCGACCCGACCACCGGCGGGGTGATGGCCTCCTACGCCATGCTGGGCGACGTCCACCTGGCCGAGCCCAACGCCCTGATCGGCTTCGCCGGCCGCCGGGTGATCGAGCAGACCATCCGCGAGACCCTGCCGCCGGGCTTCCAGCGCGCGGAGTTCCAGGCCGAGCGGGGCATGGTCGACCGGGTGGTTCCGCGCGGCGAGCTGCGCGAGGCGCTGGGCTCGATCCTGAAGACCCTGATGCTGGGGCGCTCGCGTCACCTTTCCGCCGCCTGACCCCGCCCCCCAAGACATGAGCCAGGTGCTGGACCACGATCCCATCCGCGCGTCCGACGCGGTCATCCAGCGGCTGCGCGCCAACCATCCGAGCTTGATCGACCTGACCACCGGCCGGGTCGAGCGCCTGCTGGCGGCGCTGGGCCACCCGGAGCGGCGCCTGCCGCCGGTGATCCACGTGGCCGGCACCAACGGCAAGGGCTCCACCGTCGCCTATCTGCGGGCCATCGCCGAGGCCCAGGGCCGCACGGTCCACGCGCTGACCTCGCCGCACCTGGTGCGCTTCGCCGAGCGGGTGCGGGTGGCGGGCGAGCTGATCGGCGACGACCGGCTCGCGGCGCTCACCGACCGGCTGGAAGCCGCCAACGGCGACGCGCCGATCAGCTTCTTCGAGATCACCACGGTGCTCGCCATCGAGGCCTTCGCCGAGACCCCGGCGGACCTCTGCCTGATCGAGGTGGGGCTGGGCGGCCGCTTCGACGCGACCAATGTCTTCGACGCGCCGGCGGTGAGCGTGATCACGCCGGTCGACTACGACCACCTGGAGATGCTGGGGCCGGAGCTCGGCAAGATCGCCTGGGAGAAGGCCGGGATCATCAAGCGCGGCCGCCCGGCCGTCGTCGCCCGTCAGCCGGACGAGGCGCTGGAGATGATCGAGCGCGAGGCCGACGACCGCATGGCGCCCCTGTTCCTGATGGGCCGCGACTTCGACAGCTGGGAGGAGCGCGGCAGGCTGATGGTTCAGATGCCCGACCGCCTGCTGGACCTGCCGGCGCCCAGCCTGTTCGGCGGCTACCAGTTCGAGAACGCCGGCCTGGCGGTGGCCGCGGCGCTGACCTTCGACCGGGAGATCGGCGAGGACGACCTGGGCCACGGGGTCGCCTCGGCGGTCTGGCCGGCCCGCTTCCAGCGCCTGACCAAGGGGCCGCTGGCGGCGCTGGCCAAGGCCCGCGGCTCGGACCTCTGGCTGGACGGCGGCCACAATCCGCACGCCGGCCGCGCGCTCGCCGAAGCCGCCTCGCGGCTGGTCGACCGCGACCCGCGCCCGCTGGTGCTGATCGTCGGCATGTTCGCCCGCAAGGACGCGGAGGGCTACTTCCGGCCGTTCGCCGAGATGCACCCGAAGGTCTTCACCACCGCCTTCGACTCGCCGAACGCCGCGACGCCGGGCGACCTGGCCGAGGCCGCCCGCCAGGCCGGGCTCGCCGCCGAGCCGGTCGTCACGGTCACCGAGGCCCTGCGCAAGGCGCTGGACGGCTCAGGCCCGGCGCCCCACGTCCTGATCTGCGGCGGCCTGCACTTCGCCGGCGAGGTCCTGGCGATGAGCCCGGAGACCTGGCCGACGTAGTCCTTAGGCCGCGGCGGCGATGCCCGCCTCGTTCAGCCACTCCAGGATCTTCTGCTTGGGCATGGCGCCGACCTTCATCGAGGCCATCTGGCCGTCGCGGAACAGCATCATGGTGGGGATGCCGCGCACGCCGTAGCGCGAGGGCGTGGTCGGGCTCTCCTCGATGTTCAGCTTGGCCACGGTCATCTGGTTGCCGAGCGCCTCGGCGATCTGCTCCAGGGCGGGCGCGATCTGCTTGCAGGGGCCGCACCATTCGGCCCAGAAGTCGACCAGGACCGGCTTCGAGGCCTGCAGGACGTCCTTCTCGAAGGATTCGTCGGTGACCTTCACGGTGCTCATGGAAATCTCCTTGCGCGTCGGCGGTTCGAACAACGTCGCCCCGACGCTTCTTGATCCGCCGATGTAGGCGGGCGCAGCCCCGGTATCAACTGCTGCGGCGCAGCTCGGCAAGGCTTTGCGCGAGCAGGTTTTCTGGGACCGGCATCAGCTTCGGCCCGTCGGTCCAGACGAGCGCCGCCTCGATCCGCCGCTCGGGGAAGACCTCGGCCAGGACGGCGGCGTAGATCGCCATCTGGCGCAGATAGGCCGGGTCGGCGTCCTCGATCCGGGCCGGCGAGGGCCGGTTGGTCTTGAAGTCGGCGACCAGCACCCGGTCCGGCAGCACCACCAGCCGGTCGATGCGCCCGGAGATCTTCAGCCCCGGCGGCAGCGCGGCCGCGGCGCCGGCGATCGCCACCTCGGCGCGCGAGCCGGGGCCGAACACCTCGGCGAACCGCGCGTCGCGCAGCACCGAGAGCGCCGCCGCCGCCATATCGGTGGCCTGGGCCTGCGTCAGGTCGCGCTCGCGGGCCAGCAGGGCCGCGGCGCCGTCCGCCCAGGCTTCCGGCGCCAGGTCGGGCAGGATCTGCAGCAGCCGGTGGATCAGGTCGCCGCGCCGGAAGCGGCCCAGCCCGCCCACGGCGGCCAGCGGCGAAGGCGCCGGGGCCTTCACGCCTTCGCCCAGGTCCGAGGGCGAGGCGTAGCGGGCCAGGGGCTGCGCCGGGGCCGCCTCCCCGGTCCAGGCGGGGAGCGGCGCGCTCGCCTCGGCGCCGGCCGCCGCGCGCGGCCTCTGCGCGGGATCGGGGCCATAGCGGGTCGCTGTCACGTCGCCGCAGGCCACCTGCCGCAGCTCGCCGGCGATGCCGGCCTGGTCGAAGCCGGCGCGGATCTGCGCCCACCAGCCCTTCAGGCTCTCCTCCTTGCGGTTCGCCGCGATCCGACCGCAGAGCACCAGCCGCTCCCGGGCGCGCGTCAGGGCGACGTAGAGCAGCCGCAGGGACTCCTCGTCCTCCTTGCGGGCGCGAAGCTCGCGGGCCAGGCGGGAGGCTTCGCAGTCGCCCTTCTGCGAGACGCACCAGAGGAAGCCGCCGTCCTCGGTCTCCAGCAGGGCCGACCCGCGCCCGCCCGCCGCCGTGGTGGTCTCGGGCAGGAAGACGATGGGCGCCTCCAGCCCCTTGGCGCCGTGGGCGGTCATCACCCGCACCTCGTCGCGGCCGGCCTCCAGTTCGCGCTTGACGGTGATGTCGAGGCCGGCGAGCGCCGCGGCCAGGCTCTCCAGGTCGTGCACGCCGCGCTGCTCGGCGGCCAACACCTGGGCGAGGAATTCGTCGAGCGCGTCCTCCGCCTCGCGCCCGAGCCGCCGCAGCAGCCTCTGGCGCATGGAGCGGCCGGCCGCGTCGCGCAGGCCGAGCACCCGGCTGTAGAGCTCGAAGGGCCGGCGGCGCGGCGCCGCCTCGATGAGGCCGGAGAGGAAGTCCGCCGCCGCGCGCCAGGCCGGCGCCTCGTCCGCCCGCTGGAGCAGGGCGCGCCAGAGGCTGGCCGTCCGGTCCTTGGCCAGGCGGTAGAGGTCCTCGTCATCCAGGTCGCAGAACGGGCTGCGCAGCAGGGCCGCGAGCGTCAGGTCGTCGGCCGGGTAGAGGGCGAACCGGGCCAGCGCCAGGAGGTCGT
>Ga0207695_10009965_pt1 | contig 11674 bp, 11 predicted proteins | sample KBSC54metaG_FD_184354 | JGI IMG/M metagenome (GOLD analysis project Ga0207695, IMG submission 184354) | Corn rhizosphere microbial communities from Kellogg Biological Station, Michigan, USA - KBS C5-4 metaG (SPAdes) (version 2) | ecosystem: Host-associated > Plants > Roots > Rhizosphere > Soil... | reverse complement strand
CGATTGCGTTTGGCGTGCAGGGGAGAAGGTCGTGAGCGCAGGGCGTCACCGCCGACGCGAAGCCATCGTCGCGCGCTATCAGCGAGCCGTGAAGGCGCTGCTCGGCTGAGCGTCTCGGGGTTTCCTCAGAACGCAGACCTATTGCAGCCCGGGTCGTTGCGAGCTATAGCTGCCTTTCCGGCCTGAGAGGCCCGCGAGGGGAAGCGAACTGATGAACAAGATCGCCGGTGTCCTTCTGGCCGCGGCCGGCGCGGTCGCTCTGGGCGGGATTGCGCTTCATCGTCAGGAGCCGATCAATGCGCTCTGGATCGTCACGGCCGCCGTGTGCGTCTATGCGCTCGGATATCGGTTCTACGCCGCATGGGTCGCTGCACGCGTACTCGGTGTCGACCCCTCTCGTGCCACGCCGGCGGAACGGCACGACAACGGCCGCGACTTCGTACCGACCCATCGTTGGATAGCCTTCGGACATCACTTTGCAGCCATCGCGGGCCCGGGTCCCCTGGTCGGGCCGACGCTCGCGGCCCAGTTCGGCTACCTTCCCGGGACGCTCTGGATACTCGTCGGTGCCGTGTTGGGCGGTTGCGTACAGGACATGACCATCCTGTTGCTTTCCACCCGACGCGACGGCCGCAGCCTGGGTCAGATGGCGCGGGATGAGCTCGGTCCCCTCGGGGGATTCGCGGCGCTCATCGGCACGCTCCTCATCATGATCCTCCTGATCGCGGTGCTCGGCCTCGTTGTCGTCAACGCGATGAAGCACAGTCCCTGGTCCACGGCAACCGTCTTCGCCACCATACCGGTCGCCATCCTCGTCGGATTGCACCTGCGGCGCCTGCGGCCGGGACGGATTCTCGAGGCCTCGCTGATCGGCGTCACCCTCGTGCTGCTCGCGGTGTTGGGCGGCGGGTGGGTCGACGGCCAGCCGCTGCTGCGGGGCCTGTTCGACTGGTCGAGCCTGCCGCTTGCGGGCTTCGTGATCGGCTACGGTTGGATCGCGGCCATCCTGCCGGTATGGCTGCTCCTCGCGCCGCGTGACTACCTCTCCACGTTTCTCAAGCTGGGCACCGTGGCGCTCCTTGCGGTCGCCATCGTGATGCTGCACCCGCAGATCCGGATGCCGGCATTGACCTCGTTCGTCGACGGCCATGGGCCGATCTTCGGCGGCAAGATATTCCCGTTCGTCTTCATCACCATCGCCTGCGGCGCGGTGTCCGGCTTCCACGCGCTGGTGGCGAGCGGCACGACGCCGAAGCTCATCGCGAGCGAGGCGGATGTGCGCCTCATCGGCTACGGCAGCATGATGCTCGAGTCCTTCGTCGCCATTATGGCGATGATTGCCGCGACGCTGCTCGATCCCGGTGTGTTCTTCGCCATCAACACCGGTGCAGGCGTCGTCGGCGCGGCGCCGGCGGCGGCCGTGCACACGATCTCGAGTTGGGGATTCCCGGTCACGGTGGAGCAGATGCAGACCCTCGCGCACGAGATGGGGGAGAGCACGCTCTTTGCGCGCACGGGCGGTGCGCCATCGCTCGCCGTAGGGATGGCGAGCATCTTCGGCAACACCTTCGGGCGGGGGCTCCTGAGCGTGTGGTACCACTTCGCCATCATGTTCGAGGCGGTGTTCATCCTGAGCACGCTCGATGCAGGCACGCGCGTCGGGCGCTTCATGCTCCAGGACCTGCTCGGGCATGTCTACGCGCCGTTGGGGCGCACTTCCTGGTACCCCTCGGTACTCTTCTCGAGCACCCTCATCGTGGCTGGCTGGGGCTACTTCCTCTATGTCGGCGTGATCGATCCCAACGGTGGAGTCAACATCCTGTGGCCGCTCTTCGGCATTGCCAACCAGATGCTCGCGGCCATCGCGCTCTCGGTCGCGACCGGGATCCTGGTGAAGTCGGGCAAGACGCGCTATGCGGCCGTCACCCTGGTGCCACTCGCCTGGCTCGCCATCGTGACCACGGTTGCCGCATGGCAGAAGATCGTGAGCGCCGACCCGCGGATCGGCCTGCTCGCCGCCGCTCATCAGCTCTCTGCACACCTGACAGCCGGGACACTGCCGACACAGGCCGCGGCGGTGGCGCCGCAGCTCATCTTCAATCAGCGGCTGGACGCCTGGCTCACCGGCTTCTTCATGGCCGTACTGTGGCTCGTCATTCTCGACATGGGCCGGGTGTGTCTGCGCAAGGTCCGCGGCCTGCCGGTGGCGACAACTTCGGAAGCCCCGTACCAGGCGGCTCGTCTGCAGCCGTTCGCGCTCTCCGGCCGGTTGCCCCAGGAGGGGAGCACGTGATGCGGCGGGCCGTCCCACGGGCCATTGCGCGGGCCGTGGCCGCCACCCTGGCCTGGCTGCGCGCGGTCTCGGGCGATGACGCCTACGAGCGATATCTGACACACCATGCTCGAGCCCATGAGGGGCCACCGCTCGACCGGCGGGCGTTCTATGAGGAGAGGGAGCTGCGCAAGTGGAGCGGCGTCAGTCGCTGCTGCTGAGGCCCTTCGGCGCAGCCGCAAGGCGCCGGGAAAAGGGCGGCCGAATCCTGGTAGAATTCGCCGCTTTTAGCCAAGCGCCGGGCCCGGCCCCGCGAGCTAAGGACTTCCCATGCCACTCAAGATCATGATCCTAGGGGCGAACGGCTTCATCGGCAGCGCCCTGACGAGCGCCATCCTCCGCGAGCGAGACTGGGAGGTCTATGGCATCGATCTCTCCGACAACAAGCTCGGCGCCCTGCCCAAGAACGACCGCTTTCACTTCGTCGAGGGTGACATCACCATCAACAGGGAGTGGGTCGAGTACCACGTCAAGAAGTGCGATGCCGTCGTCCCGCTGGTCGCGATCGCCAATCCCGCGCAGTACGTCACGCATCCGCTCAGGGTCTTCGAGCTCGACTTCGAAGCCAACCTTTCGGTCGTGCGCCACTGCGTCAAGTACGGCAAGCGGCTGATCTTCCCCTCGACCTCCGAGATCTACGGCATGTCGCCCGATGCGGTGCTCGATGAGGAGACGAGCCCGCTCGTCTACGGGCCCATCGAGAAGCAGCGCTGGATCTACGCGGCCTCGAAGCAGCTCCTCGACCGCGTGATCTACGCATACGGCGTGCGTGACAATCTCGACTACACCCTGTTCCGCCCGTTCAACTTCATCGGGCCCAACCTCGACAACGTGGAGGAGCCCAAGGAGGGCAGCTCCCGCGTATTCACCCAGTTCCTCTCGAACGTGCTCTACCGCCGGCCGATCAAGCTGGTCGATGGCGGCCAGCAGAAGCGCTCCTTCACCTTCATCGACGATGCGATCGAGTGTCTGCTCACCATCCTCGAGAACTCCCAGGGGCGCGCCTCGCGGCGCATCTTCAACATCGGCAATCCGGCCAACTGTGTCTCGATCCGCGATCTCGCCGAGCGCACCATCCGCATCGCGCAGGAGTTCCCGGTGCTGCGCGAGAACGCGCGCGCCACCCAGATCGTCGAGGTCTCGGCCGGCGATTACTACGGCAAGTACTACCAGGACATCCAGGTGAGGGTGCCGGCCATCCATGCCGCCGAGCGCGATCTCAACTGGAAGCCCAGCACGGATCTCGACACCGCGATCCGCCGCACCATCGAGTTCTACGTCAAGCAGGAGAACTTCAGCGCCAAAGCTGCCGCCCTGGCGAGCATCTGAGGGTGTCGGCAGACCCGGAATGAGCATGACGGGGGCAGGTGCGGGCACGCAGGCGTGCGGGCTCAGGTGGTGGGGCTGGATGGCGCTTGCGATCGTGTGGCTCCTCACCATCCAGATCCGTCCGATGCTCGACCCCGACGAGGGGCGCTACGCAGAGATTCCGCGGGAGATGTTGACCACGGGCAATTGGGTCACCCCGCGGCTCGATGGCCTGAAGTACTTCGAGAAGCCGGCGCTGCAATACTGGGCAACGGCCGCTCTCTACGGCGTCGTCGGGCTCAGCAACTGGAGCTCGCGACTGTGGACGGTTGGCTTGGGGTTCGCCTGTCTGCCGCTCATCTATGCCTGGGTCGCCCGCCTGTACAGCAGGCGCGCCGCGCTCATGGCCGTGGTGCTGCTCGCGATGAGCCCGTATTTCGGGGTCATCGGACACCTGAATCTGCTCGATGCGGGCTTCGCCTTCTGGATGTGCGCCACGGCGCTGGCGTTCGCTCGGGCGCAGAGCGCAACCGCCCGCTCGACAGAGGAGCGCAACTGGATGCTCCTCTGCTGGGCCGCTGCGGCGCTCGCGGTCCTGACCAAGGGTATCGTCGTCTTCGTGCTGGCCGGCGGGGCACTCATCGCCTATTGCCTGGCGGAGCGCGACCTCAGGCCCTGGCGGCGCATGCACTTCGGGCTCGGGGTACCGCTCTTCCTCGCGCTCGCGACGCCGTGGTTCATCGTGGTCTCCCTCCGTAATCCGGACTTCGCGCCGTTCTTCTTCGTCCACGAGCACTTTCAGCGCTTCCTCACCAAGGAGGCCCAGCGCGTGGAGCCCTGGTGGTATTTCCTGGCCCTCCTGGTGATCGGCGCGTTGCCGTGGCTTGCGGCACTGCTGCGGGCGGCATCCGCATCGTGGCGAGAATCAGGTTTAGAATCTGGCTTCAAGCCACTGAAATTCCTTCTGCTATTCTCGGCGATAACACTCGTGTTCTTCTCCCTGTCGGACTCCAAGCTCGCGACCTACATTCTGCCGATGTTCCCTCCCATGGCCGCGTTCACGGGGGTCGCCGTCGCGGATCGGCCGGGCTTTCTCCCGCGCTCTTCCGGGGTCGCAGCGGGCCTGGCGTTGTTCGTTGCCGCAGGTCTTCTTTTCTACTCGCAACACCGCAACGGGGTGATTCCCGCAGAGGCCTTGGGGTGGGCGATCGCCGCCGGGATTGCCGCGGCAGCCGCGGCACTGATTGCCCGCTGGGGGCGGCCGGTGGCGGTCGCGCTGCTCTTCATCTTTGCCTGGCAGGCGCTCCTCTGCGAATACACCGTCATTCCGCCATCACGATCGGCCCATGCGCTCGTTCAGGCGGTGGCGCCGCAAGTGCATCCCGGCACAGCTCTCTACAGCGTCGGCGAGTATCGTCAAACCATTCCGCCATACCTGGGCCGGACGCTGACTCTCGTCAGCTTCCAGGGCGAGCTCGAGTTCGGCCAGGCGAGGGAACCGGGCCGGCAAAGCGCGACGCCGGCTGAGTTCGTGCGGCAATGGGAGGCGAGCCGCGATGCGATTGCATTCTTCGACCCGCGGGTGTGGGATCATTACCGGCAGCAGGGCCTGCCGGGACGCATCATCGCGCAGGACAGCTTCACGGTGGCGGTGAGCCGCTCATGAGACTGTCGGATTTCTCGATCCTTTGCTGCGGGGTGTTGCTCAACGCTCTGGCGCAGCTCGGCCTCAAGGCTGCCACCGAGGCTACCGGGCCGCTGCTGGGTGCCGATGGCGCGGTGCTGCGCCGCTCGCTCGAGCTTTTGACCGTGCCGTGGTTGTGGGCAGCTCTGGCGTGCTACGGGCTGAGCGTCATCGTCTGGCTGGTGGGGCTCTCGCGCGTCCCGGTGAGCCAGGCGTACCCTCTGCTGTCGCTCGGCTACGTGATCAACCTCGGGCTCGCCTGGTGGCTGCTCGGGGAAGTGCCCAACGTGCAGCGAGTGCTCGGAATCGCCGTCATCGTGTTCGGAGTGGTAGTAGTAGCCAGGTCATGAAGCGTTTCCTTCCATTTACCCGGCCGACGATCGATGAGGAGACCATCCAGGGCGTGGTCGAGGTGCTGCGCTCCGGATGGCTGGCCTCGGGGCCGAACGTCAAGAAGCTCGAGGCCGCGCTGTCGGAGTACTGCGGCGGGCGTCCGGTGCGTACCCAGACCTCGGCGACTGCGAGCCTCGAGCACGCGCTGCTGGTCGCCGGAATCGGTGCGGGCGATGAAGTGATCACGCCAGCCATGAGCTTCGTCGCCACCGCCAACGTGATCATGCGGGTCGGCGCCCGTCCCGTGTTCGTCGATGTCGGCCTCGATACCCGTAATATCGATTTCGATCAGGTGGAGGCGGCCCTCACGCCCCGCACCCGGGCGATCCTCCCGGTCCACTTCGCCGGTCTGCCGGTCGACATGGATCGGTTGTATGCCATCGCCGAGCGCCACGGCCTGCGGGTCATCGAGGATGCCGCCCAGGCGATCGGCTCTTGCTGGCACGGCAGGCGCATCGGCAGCTTCGGCGATCTCGTCTGCTTCAGCTTCCACCCCAACAAGAACATGACCACCATCGAGGGCGGCTGCGTGGTCGGCGGCTCTCCCGAGGAAGTGCGTCAGCTCGAGCTCCATCGGTTCCATGGCCAGCGCAAGACGGCTGAGGATCAGGTGGACACGCTCTTTGCCGGGGGCAAGGCCAACCTCACCGACGTCGCGGCGCGCGTGGGTCTCGGCCAGCTGGCCTCGCTCGAGCGCTTCAATGCGCGGCGCCGTGAGCTCGCTGCCCGATATTTCACCCTGTGGGGGCACGATGCGCCCGTACGGCTGCCGGCGCGCGGCGACGAGGGACACAACTGGCACATGTTCGCGCCGCTCCTGCCGCTCGAGAGGCTGCGTATCTCGCGCCTCCAATTCATCGAGCAGATGGCGGAGCAGAGCATCGGGGTCGGCGTGCACTACGCAGCACCCATCCATCTCTTCACGGGATACCGCTCGCTGGGCTACAGCGAGGGACAGTTTCCCAACTCCGAGCGCATAGGCCGGGAGACCGTGACGCTGCCGCTTTTCCCGGCGATGGAGCTGTCGGACGTGGATCGCGTCGTCGAAGCTGCAACCCACATCTTGAAGCGAGCCGCGAAATGACGGCGACCGTCTCCGTCATCATTCCGGTCTACAACGAGGAGGCGGGCCTCGATAGCCTTTTCGCGCGGCTCTATCCCGCGCTCGATCAGCTCGCCCGCCCGTATGAGGTGATATTCATCGATGACGGCAGCCGCGATCGCTCCGCGGCGGTACTGCGGGCGCAGTTCGAGCGCCGTCCGGACAGCACCCGAGTCGTCCTCCTCACCCGCAATGCGGGCCAGCACATGGCCATACTCGCGGGCTTCGCCCATTCGCGCGGCGATTACGTCATCACTCTCGATGCCGACCTGCAGAACCCGCCGGAGGAGATCGGCAAGCTGATCGCCGCCATGGATCAGGGCGCCGACTATGTCGGGACGGTGCGTGCTCGGCGCCATGATGTCTACTGGCGCAAGCTCGCCTCGCGCATGATGAATCGCATTCGCGAGCGCACCACACAGATCCAGATCACCGACCAGGGCTGCATGCTCAGGGGCTACCACCGCGGCATCGTCGAGGCGATCAACCGCTGTGTCGAGGTCAGCACCTTCGTGCCGGCGCTCGGGTTTACCTTCGCGCGCCATCCGGTGGAGATCGAGGTGGCGCATGCCGAGCGCACCGCCGGGCAGTCGAAATACTCCATCTACAGACTGATCCGACTCAACTTCGATCTCATGACCGGCTTCTCGGTGGTGCCGCTGCAATTCTTCACCATGGCCGGGATGGCCCTTGCGCTGATGTCGTTCTTCTTCGTCGTCGTGCTGGCGGTGCGCCGCCTCGTCGTCGGCTCCGAGGTCCAGGGCGTGTTCACGCTCTTCGGCATTGCATTCTTCCTGATTGGCGTGCTGCTCATCGGCCTCGGCGTGGTCGGTGAGTACGTCGGTCGCATCTACGAGCAGGTGAGGCAACGGCCGCGATATACGATTGCCGCGCTTTTGGAGGAAGACGAGGCGCCGCTTCGCTGGGCACGGCGCGCGAGTGCGCCCAACCGGGAGATCGCCCCCACGGAACGGCTGCACCCGGAGCTCGATCACACCGAGATGCTGCGCGCCGAGCGCGCTCGGGGCACGGTGGAATGAATTGCCGGGAGCAATTCATGACGACACGCGGGAAGCGTGTCGGCCCCCGCGGGGAGCGGGGGCGAGGCCCACGACGGGCCGAGCAATGAATTGCCCGGAGCAATGGCTCGCCGCGATCCCTGCGGCTCAGCCTTCGGCCCGCCTGGCGGCGTCCAAAGCTGCTCCCGGCAGCCTTGTCATGACGACACGCGGGAAGCATGTCGGCCCCCGTGAGGAGCGGGGGCGAGGCCCACGACGGTCCGAGCAATGAGTACGGCCCGGGCGGTCGTGTTTGCCTATCATGATGTAGGCGTTCGCTGCCTGCAGGTGTTGCTGTCCGCGCGGATCGAAGTTCCTCTGGTCATCACCGTGAGGGATGATCCGAATGAGAATCAGTGGTTCGCCAGCGTCGCCGACACGGCGCGCGAGTACGGACTGCCGGTCGTGATGCCGGACAACGCCAATGATCCGGAGCTCGCGGGGCAGGTGGCTGCGCTCGAGCCCGATTTCATCTTCTCCTTCTACTATCGCTCGATGCTCGGCGCCCCGATCCTCTCCAGTGCGCGCCGGGGCGCCCTGAACATGCACGGCTCGCTGCTGCCGAAGTATCGCGGACGGGCACCGGTCAACTGGGCAATCCTGAACGGCGAGCGGGAGACCGGCGCGACGCTGCACTACATGGTGGAGCGCGCTGATGCCGGTGACATCGTGGATCAGCTCGCGGTACCGATACTGGATGACGATGATGCGCATGCGGTGTTCGGCAAGGTCACGACGGCGGCTGAAATCATCCTGGCGCGCTCCTTACCGGGCCTCATCGCAGGCGATGCGCCGCGACGCCCACAGACCATCGAGCCCGGGCAGTACTTCGGGCGCAGGAGTCCTGAGGACGGGCGCATCGACTGGACTCAGCCGGCGTTGAGTATCCACAATCTCGTGCGCGCCGTGGCGCCGCCTTTTCCGGGTGCGTTCACCGAGGTCGAGGGGCGGCAGTGGTGGATCCACCGCACGCGGCTGGAGCGGAGGATCATCACGCCATCGGAGCGGGCGCGCCTTTTCGGTGTGCAGGGCGTCTGTTATGCGGCGTGCCGGGATGGCGGACTGCTCAGAATCCTGGAAGCGGAAACCGAGGAGGGGCCGGTAGATCTCGCACGGATCTCATCGGCGCTCGAAGCGCACCCGTCCGTGTTGGGTTGACTGGAGGCCGGACGATGGCGCAGTCGCAGGCACCCGTGCCGGGCGGAGTCACCCGAGCCGGCAGCATCGCGCTCAAGATCGATGTCGACACCTACCGCGGCACGCTCCAGGGGGTGCCGCGGCTCGCCGCCGCACTCGAGCGGGCGGGCGCGCGGGCCAGCTTCCTCTTCAGCGTCGGCCCGGATCATACGGGCAGGGCCATCAAGCGGGTGTTTCGCCGCGGATTTCTCGGCAAGGTGCGGCGCACCTCGGTGACGCAGCACTACGGCATCAAAACTCTGCTCTACGGAGTGCTCCTGCCGGGGCCGCACATCGGACGGCGGTGCGGAGCCGTCATGAGGGAGGTGGCGGCACGCGGCTTCGAGGTGGGAGTTCACACCTACGATCACATCAAGTGGCAGGACGGCGTGGCGCGGGCGAGCGAGCCGTGGACGCGCCGGCAGCTCTTGCTCGCGCGTGAGGAGTTCATTCGGGTGTTCGATCGGCCGCCCGAGGCGCATGGGGCCGCGGGATGGCAGGTGAATGCGAGCGTGCCGGCGCTCGAGCGGGAGTTGGGGTTCCGGTATGCGTCGGATACCAGGGGGATGTGTCCCTTCATTCCGGTTGTCGGGGGTAAGGAGGTCGGCGTGCCGCAGTTTCCAACGACCTTGCCTACGCTCGATGAGCTGATCGGGCGTGAAGACCTGGGTGCGGTCGATCCTGTGGAGCATCTGCTCGCCTTGACACAGGAGGGCAGTGACCACGTGTTCACGCTACATGCGGAGCTCGAGGGCGGAGCGTATCTGGATGGGTTCGAGCGCCTGCTGCGCACCTGGCGCGACCGGGGCTTTGCCTTGACGGATCTGGGCTCGTATTCGCAGACGGTGGATCACGCTCTGCTCCCGCGGTGCCCGATCATCGCCGGGACTGTGGAGGGAAGATCGGGGACCCTTGCCGTTCAAGGGCAGAGCGTCTCGGGAAACAGTCCCGGCCAGAACGCCACTTAGGCGCGTCGCTGCGGCCTTCCCTGGCGGCAGGGCACCCAGCCGCGCGGTCGCCCACCGCATGCGGTGGACCCCTGTAGGCTCGCTCGCCGGCTCCTGCCGGCGAGCGTCTGGACGGAACCATTTTTCGAGGCGCTCTGCTCACAATATCCACTACCGCACCATCGTCTACCTTTGTGGGATGGATGCCGCACTGCTTAAACCATTGAGCCCTTCTGCGCAGGATCTCGAGATCGCCTCGGTCGTAAGGCGCGAGCGGGGGCGGCTGCTGTCGTTCATCCTGCGGCGGGTGCGGGATGCGGCGGAGGCGGAGGATGTCCTGCAGGAGGCGCTTTATGAGCTGGTGACAGCTTACCGCCTGATGCAGCCCATCGAGCAGGTCGGCGCCTGGCTCATGCGGGTGGCGCGCAACCGCATCATCGACCGCTTCCGCAAGCAGCGGCCGCAGCTCCTCGGCGATCTCGCCCCTGAAGGAGAGGAGTCGGACTCGGCGCTGGAGAGGCTGCTGCCGGTGATAGAGGAGGGTCCGGATGCGGCTCTGGTGCGGGAGCTGCTGCTCGAGGAACTGGAGCAGGCGCTGGCCGAGCTGCCGGCGCAGCAACGCGCGGTCTTCGTTGCGCAGGAGCTGGAGGGCGCGAGCTTCAAGGAGCTGTCGGCGCGTTGGGGCGTCGGCGTCAACACGCTCCTCTCGCGCAAGCGATATGCGGTGCTGAGGCTGCGCGAGCGGCTCAGGGAGGTCTATGCGGAGTGGCTGGACGGTTAGCGGTATGGTTCTGAAGATGAGGAGCAAGTCGTGAGAGGTCGAGCTCGTTGGGTCTTGAAGGGATTCATGTTCGTGGGTTGCATGATCATCGCCGTGGCGGTGGTCAGCTGGGTGGTGATGCTGCTATGGAATGCGCTGGTGCCGGAGCTCTTTGGTGGGCCGCCGTTGCGCTATCTGCAGGCGGCCGGACTCCTGGTGCTCAGCCGGATCCTCTTCGGGGGGTTGCGGGGGCATCGCGGACCGTGGCGGCACCGTGGCTGGCGCCAGCGCTGGGAGAGCCTGACGCCGGAGGAGCGAGAGCGCCTCCGTGAAAAGTACGGGCGGCATTGCCGCTGGCATGGGGAGGAGCCTACGAGCGAGAATCACCCGGTCTGAGGTCGGAGCGCCCCTCTACGCCGGAGCTGTGATGAGCGACATACCCGCCACCATGAATGCCATCGAGATCGGTACACCCGGCCCCCCGGAGAGCCTGCGTCTGGGGTCACGGCCGGTGCCGCAGCCGGGTCCCCACGAGGTGTTGATTCGGGTAGCGGCGGCGGGCATCAACCGGCCCGATGTGCAGCAACGCAAGGGACTGTACCCGCCTCCGGCCGGAGCGACGGACATTCCCGGACTCGAAGTGGCAGGAGAGGTGGTGCGCATCGGCCCCGCTGTAACCGAGCCAGCGGTCGGCGCGCGCGTCTGTGCGCTCGTGGCAGGCGGGGGATACGCCGAATACGTGGCCGCGCCTGCAGTGCAATGCCTGCCGGTCCCAGCGGCTCTTTCAGTGGAGGAAGCCGCGGCGCTGCCCGAGACCTTCTTCACTGTCTACTACAACACCTTCATGCGTGCTCGACTGAAGTCCGGTGAGACGATGCTCATTCACGGCGGCTCGAGCGGCATCGGTACCACCG
>Ga0207695_10009964_pt1 | contig 11676 bp, 13 predicted proteins | sample KBSC54metaG_FD_184354 | JGI IMG/M metagenome (GOLD analysis project Ga0207695, IMG submission 184354) | Corn rhizosphere microbial communities from Kellogg Biological Station, Michigan, USA - KBS C5-4 metaG (SPAdes) (version 2) | ecosystem: Host-associated > Plants > Roots > Rhizosphere > Soil... | reverse complement strand
GCTATTCACCACTTACGCCTACTACAACGCCGACAAGTTCCACTTCTACGGCGAAGACATGATGAAGAACATGATGGCCTATCGCAGCCTTTTGGATGCGGGTGTGCGCGCCGCGGCCGGTTCGGATTTCAGCCCCGGTCCTTTCGACCCCCTAATGGGTATTCAAGGCATGGTGACGCGTCACGGTTGGAACGGCGAGACCTGGGGCGCCAATCAGAAGATCACGGTGGATGAAGCACTCAGGGTCAACACCATCAACGGCGCCTACAACAGCCACGAAGAAAATATCAAAGGCTCGATCACCGCGGGCAAGCTGGCCGATTATGTCGTGCTGGCAGAAGACCTGCACACCATCGACCCGGAAAAGATCAAGGGCATCAAGATCGTCCGCACCGTCACCGGCGGCAAGACGGTCTATCAGGGCTAGGATTCGCTCGCCAAGCGATGCAGCGCTTCACCCGTGAGGCGCTGCGCCGTCCATTCGTCCAAAGGCACCGCGCCCAGTCCGCGATAGAAGCGGATGGCATTTTCGTTCCAATCCAGGACTGACCATTCGAACCGGCCGCACCCTTCCGCAACGGCTTTGTGCGCCAGCGCCCGGAACAATCCGCGGGCAATACCGTTGCGGCGAAAGGCCGGGCGCACAAACAGGTCCTCCAGATAAAGGCCGGGGCGCCCCAGGAAGGTGGAGAAATTATAGAAATAGAGCGCGAAACCGGCCGGGGCACCATCCCATTCCGCCATCATCGCGTGAGCGCGTTTATCCTCGAACAGATAGCGGCGCAGCATTGTCGCGTCGGCGACACATTCGTCGCTGAGATGCTCGAACTCGGCCAGCTCGCGGATATATTCCAGCATAAGCTCCGCATCGGCGGGAACCGCATCGCGTATCGACAAACCAACCATCACAATTTCCCCTCGCAATATTACAGGAAGTTATCGCAATTCCTGCCGCTCTCAATATGAGACATGGGATGCGCGCGAGAGATGTTGCCGCAGTCAGCCCAATAGCGATGGAACTTCAACACTTCCGTTTGCAAACCGATCAAGAATCTCCGAAGTAGCCCTTCACATTCACGGAGGATCCGATGCGCGACAGATCGCTTCCGGCCCTGGCGGCATTCTTGTTGCTGTTTTCCGCCACGGCCCATGCCGATCCGGTGCCTGAACGGGTAGCGGCCATCATTCGCGCGGCCGCCGATGATGGCAATCCCGCCGAGCTCGCCGCCACCATCAAATTCGCCAAAAAGGCCAATCCCCGCTCGGCAAAAGAAATCGACGCACTGGCGGCGCAGTTGCAAGCCGCGGCCGAGGCACGGCACCGCGCCGAATTGCTGCGACGGCACTTCTTCGAAGGCTGGACCGGGCAGGGCGAAGTCGGCGCATCCAATTCCAGCGGCAATACGCGCAGCACCACTTTGGCATTGGGCCTGAATTTCTTGCGGAATGGATTGTATTGGGATCACGCTTTCAACGCGACGGCGGATTACCAGCGCGACAATGGTTCCGAAAGCAAGGGCCGCTACTTCGCCAGCTATAGTGGCCATTACAAATACAGCGACCGGATGTACGCGTTGGGTTTGCTGAGCTGGGAGTCCGATCGTTTTTCCGGCTTCGACAGCCGTCTCAGCGAATCCGTTGGTCTAGGCTATGCGATCCTGAAAGGTCCGCGGGTCACGTTTTCCGTGGAAGCAGGCCCCGCGCTCCGCCAGACCGATTACACCCTGGGCCGCTCGGAAAATGAATTCGCGGGCCGCGCATCGGCGAATTACCTCTGGAAGATATTTCCCAACCTCGTATTCACGCAAATCCTCTCCTATTACGGCCAGAGCCATGACAGCACCCTGACCTCGGATACGGGCCTGACCGCGAACCTGATCGGGGCTCTGTCAGCGCGAGCCTCCTATCATGTCCAGTACGAAACCAACCCGCCCCTGACGCTGGACAAGACCGATACCCTGACCCGGCTCACATTGGTCTATTCGTTTTGACTCGCGATTACGTGCAAGATAGGCCTCAACCGAATCGCACAGCGGCGGCCAAAAATTTTCCATGCAGATTCCGGCCGTCACACCATCCGGCGATCCCAAGCGCCGCGTTCTGAAGGATATATTCGGCTTCGACGATTTCAGGCCGGGCCAGACCGCCGCCATCGAAGCCGTTCTGGAAGGCCGCCATGTCTTGAGCGTGATGCCGACCGGCGCGGGGAAGTCGCTTTGCTATCAGGTTCCCGCACTGGTGATGGGCGGGCTCACCTTGGTGGTGTCGCCCCTGGTAGCCTTGATGCAGGATCAGGTCGCGGCGCTGCGGCTTGCTGGCGTAACGGCCGACACCATCAATTCTTCCTTCGACCGGACCGCCAATGTCGCGGCCTGGCGCCGGGTCGCCACCGGTGAAACCCGGCTGCTTTATCTGGCGCCGGAACGGCTGATGACGGAGCGAATGCTGGAAGCCCTGGAGCGCCTCGACATCCGCTTGATCGCCATCGATGAAGCGCATTGCATATCCCAATGGGGTCCAGCCTTCCGGCCAGAATATGAAGGACTGGCGCGACTGCGCGATCTGTTTCCGTCCGTGCCGATCATCGCTCTGACTGCGACCGCGGATGAATCCACCCGCACCGACATCGCACGTCAGATATTCGCCGGAAAGGTCGAGACCTTGGTGCTGGGTTTCGACCGCCCCAACATCAAGCTCAGCGTCTCGGCGCGCCATGACGGCAAGCGGCAGCTCCTGGACTTTGTGAAGCGCCATGCGGGCCGCAGCGGCATCGTTTATTGCCTGTCGCGAAAGAAGACCGAGGAGACGGCATCCTTTCTGGCCGAGAATGGCATCCGCGCCTTGCCCTATCACGCGGGCATGACAAAGGAGGCGCGCGACGCCAATCAGAACAGCTTCATGACCGAGACGGGCCTGGTGATGGTGGCGACCATTGCGTTCGGCATGGGGATCGACAAGCCCGATGTCGCCTATGTCTTCCATACCGATCTGCCCGGCAATCTTGAAGCCTATTACCAGGAGATCGGGCGCGCGGGCCGCGATGGTCGCCCCGCCGAAGCGCATATGCTGTTCGGCCTGGGCGATATCCGCATGCGCCGGATGTTCATCGAAGACGAAGAATCCTCGATGGAGCATAAACGGCGCGCCCATGGCCGGCTGGGAACCCTGATCGGCTATTGCGAGACGGCGGGATGCCGGCGCCAGATCCTGCTGAACTATTTCGGGGAAGACGCAGAACCTTGCGGAAACTGCGACAACTGCCTCGATCAGGCACCGCGCGCGGACGGCACGGCGGAGGCCAAAATCATTTTCGCGGCGATCCGGCAATCAGGCGAACGTTTCGGGCCGGCGCATATCGTCGATATCCTGCGCGGGCAGGGGACGCAGAAAATCATCGACAAGGGCCATAACCGGCTCACCAGTTTCGGAACCGGCAAAGCCCGCCGGAAAGAGGAATGGCAATCGCTGATCCGTCAGCTGGTGGCGGGCGGATTCCTCACCCTGGATTTTGCCGGTCATGGCGGCCTTTCCGTCGCCGCAAAGGGCGATCAGTTGGCCTTGGGGGACATCGGCTTCCAATATCGCGTGGAACAACCGGCGCCACGCGGCAAAGGGCGCATCACGTCCCCTGACACTACGGAAGCAACCGACCCGCTATTGCTCGACGCGCTCAAAAGCCTGCGCCTGCGCCTGGCAAAGGAGCGTCAGGTTCCGGCCTATGTGATCTTCTCCGACAGGACGCTGGCCGACATGGCCCAACGCCGTCCCCACGACCTGGACAGCTTTGCCGAGGTTAACGGCGTGGGGGCCGCCAAACTCCGGGATTTCGGCACACTATTTCTCGGGATCATTGCCGCGCATCGCCTTGCATAAGCGGGCAGGCGTCAGTAATGGGTCTGGCAGGCGGGATGGGTGGCCGAGCGGTTTAAGGCTCCGGTCTTGAAAACCGGCGTGGCGGAAACGTCACCGTGAGTTCGAATCTCACCCCATCCGCCATCAGCGGCACCGGACATTGCCGCGGTCGATCGACTGGCCCAGCAAAGCGCCGCCGCCCGCACCCAGCAATGTTCCCAGCGTGTTGCCGCCAATCGCATTGCCAAGAACGCCACCGGCAATCGCGCCGATCACCAACCCGGTGGTGCCGTCGTTGCGCCGGCAATAATAGCGGCCGTCACCGCCACGATAGATCCGGTCGTCACGGCCCAGCCGCCGTTCTTTATAGCGTCCGGAATGATAATGCCGCGACGGATCCCAGTCGCCATTCCGGTCGCCATTCCAGCGATAATCGTGTCCGCGCTGCGCCAGCGCCGGTGCCGGCATCGAAAGCGGCGTTGCGATGACCGCTGCCAGAAGCACTCCCATCAGGCGCTTGTTCATGAATGTCGTCCTTTCCAGATATGCTTCAAACGTGACCGCACGGGCCAGCTTCCGGCTCAACACTGCTTGTGGAATTTGGCGCGCGGAAAAAGGCCGAAAGGCGGCGGGAAACCCGGTCGACATACTTTGGGACAGCTGAAAACAGCTCCCGTGAACCCCGGTTAAGCCCTTGCAACAATGGAGGCAAATGGCAGCTCGGACTTTGCACCGGCGGAAAGCATCCTTTAGCGTCCCCAAGTCCCCATGGTTGATTCGGATTGATGCGCGCGCTGCGAATTCTTGCAATTTCCAGCCTGGCCCTGGCAGCAGCGGGTTGCGGCACCACGCAGATTGCGCCCCCGCCGGCAAACAACGCCGTCACGGTTCCGCGCAGTGCGGGGGTCTATAAAGTCGGCAATCCCTATCAGATCGACAATGTCTGGTATTACCCGCACGAACAGCCTGATTACGACGAAACCGGAATTGCTTCCTGGTACGGACCCACTTTCTACGGCAAATCGACCGCCAATGGGGAAACCTATGACGGCAACGCTCTGACCGCGGCGCATCGCACCTTGCCGATGCCGGTCAATGTCCGTGTCACCAATCTGGACAATGGCAAATCCATCATCGTGCGGGTGAACGACCGGGGCCCTTATGCGCGCGGCCGTATCATCGACTTGTCGCGCCACGCCGCCGAGCTTCTGGATGTGGTGCAGACCGGCACCGCCAAGGTGCGCGTGACGTATCTGAGCCGCGCCGACATGGAGGGCGGCGGACCGCCGCCTGCCATAACACCTCCAGAGATCGCGTCCGCGCTGCCTGCCGTGCCCGCCGCGAAAGTCGACTCGTCCACCTTGGGCGCTGTGCCGGGCGCGCCGGTGGCGCCGCCAGTCAAACAAAGCGTGATGCCGACGCCGGTCCCGCTCCCCCCCGTGCAGGTCGCCGCCAACCAGCCCAGCGAGCAGGTGATCCAGGAACCGGTATCGGCCGCCACCCATCTCTATGTGCAGGTCGGCGCATTTTCCAAACTCGACAACGCCAAGACGCTTCTGTCCAAGCTTGGCGGCGATTTGCGGATTTCAACGCTTAAGCGGAATGGACAGACCTTCTATAGAGTGCGGACCGGTCCGCTCAATTCGATCGAGGACGCCGATGCGGCCCTGTCTCGGATCACCGGGGCCGGCAGCAACGACGCCCACATCGTGGTCGATCAATAAAACGTCATTGGAGTAAAATCGCATGCGCCGCCTTTTTCTGACGTCTCTGTCGCTGCTGGTCCTGGCGGTCCTTCCGGCACACGCGGCTCTAGATACCAATGCGGAACATGCCTTGCTGATGGACGCAGCCACCGGTCAGGTGCTGTGGCAGAAGGAAGGCATGACGCCGATGCCGCCCGCATCGATGTCCAAGCTGATGACCCTGGAGCTTCTGTTTCAGCGCCTCAAGGATGGGCGGATGAAACTCACTGACGAGTTGCCGGTGTCGGAGCGTGCTTGGCGGACCCAAGGCTCCAAGATGTTCGTGGAACTGGGCACCCGGATTTCCGTCGAAAACCTGATCCGGGGCATCATCATCCAATCGGGCAACGATGCCTGCATCGTGGTCGCTGAAAGCATGGGCGGGACTGTCGAAGGGTTCGTCGACCTGATGAACAAGCGAGGCAAGGAACTGGGCCTGGCCCAGTCGCACTTCGTCAATCCGGACGGCCTGCCGGAACCTCCCGGCCAACTGATGAGCGCCCTGGATCTCGCCAAACTGTCCCGGCATCTGATCCGCGATTACCCGCAATATTATCATTATTTCAGCGAGAAAAGCTTCGTTTGGCACAACATCACCCAACCCAACCGGGATCTGGTGCTGGGCACTTTGCCGGGTGCCGACGGCTTGAAGACGGGCCATACCGATGCCGCCGGTTACGGTATCACCATCTCGGCGATGCGGGAGAATACACGCTTCATTCTAGTCCTGAACGGATTGCGCTATCCTCAATATAACAATGACTATTTCCCCAATATCAAACGCGCCGAGGAAGCCGGTCGGGTGATGGACATGGCGTTCCGTGAGTTCCGGCGCTATTCGATTACCAGCGCCAATCAAGTGGTCGGGCAGGCGGCTGTGTTGGAGGGCAAGCAGCCCGCCGTTCCCGTTACACCGACCGCCGCAGTGGCCGCGACCATGCAAGTCGACTCTCATTCCAAGTTGAAGACCGAGGTCAAAACCGATCCCAATCTGACTGCGCCGATTGCACAAGGACAGCGGGTCGGTACCATGACCGTCACCGCCCCCGATTTCCCGGCCATGACAGTACCGGTTTACGCCGCCCAGCCCGTCGAGCGTGCCAATATCTTTGTGCGTCTTTGGAACCGTTATTTCGGAAAGCACTGACAAGGCTCATGGCGGGGCGCTTCATCACCCTGGAAGGCGGCGAGGGTAGCGGCAAGTCCACCCAAGCCCGGCGCCTGGCTGCCACTTTGCAGGCCAGGAACATCGATGTGGCGATCACCCGCGAGCCGGGTGGCTCGCCCGGCGCGGAAGAAATCCGGGGACTGCTGGTGAACGGCGCGCCGGGACGCTGGGACGCGTTGACTGAAACGCTTCTGGTTTATGCCGCCCGTGCCGACCATGTGGGGCGCACCATTGGTCCGGCATTGCTGGCGGAAAAATGGGTGGTCTGCGACCGCTTCACGGATTCCACGTATGCCTATCAAGGCGCCGGCCGCGGCCTGGCACGGGAAACCATCCGGCGCATCGACTCGGTGGTGCTGGATGATTTCAAGCCGGACTTCACGTTGATGTTGGACATCGATGTCGAAGTCGGGCTGAAGCGGGCCAGCGCGCGGGGCAATGCCGAATCCCGCTTCGAGAATTTCGACCGCGATTTCCATGAAAGGTTGCGTCAGGCATTTCTCGACATCGCCCGACGCAACCCGGACCGCTGCACCATCATTGATGCTACGGCGGACGAGGACACAGTAGCCTCCGCGATCTGGGCGGCGGTGTCACGTCGTTTTGGGCTATAGTCCCCCATGGCCAAGCGCACACGCATCAGTGAACCGGATGAGAGTGATCGCATCGAGGGGTTCCCACACCCACGCGAAGCATCTCATCTGATTGGACAAGACGTGGCGCTGTCTCGCGCCGCCCGTGCCATTCGCGGTGGCAAGCCGCCCCAGGGCTGGTTGATTTCCGGTCCGCCGGGTATCGGCAAAGCGACCTTTGCTTATCGCATTGCCCGCTATCTTCTGACCTATGGCGCGCGCGATGCTGGCGCCGAAGACCTGTCGGTTCCCGCCAATGATCCCAATACTCTGCAGGTGACGGCTGGTTCGCATCCGGGCCTGATGATCCTCAAACGCGGCATCAACGAAAAGACCGGCAAGTTGATGACCGAATTGCCGGTCAGCGAAGTACGCAGATTGGCTGGATTCTTCGGCATGACGTCGGGCGCCGGGGGCTGGCGGGTCGCCATTGTCGATACCGCCGACGACATGAACACCAATGCGGCCAACGCGTTGTTGAAATTGCTGGAAGAACCGCCAAGCCGCGCCATGCTGATCCTCTTGGCCAATCGCCCGGGACAATTGCTACCCACCATTCGTTCGCGGTGCCAACGGCTGGATCTGCGGCCGCTGGACGAGGCGACCGTCGCGGATGCGCTGAAGGCGTATCTTCCCGAAGCGGATGCGAATGAACGCAATTCGCTGGCACGTCTTTCCGGCGGCAGCATCGGCGCCGCGCTCACCCTGGCGAGCGGCGCGGGCGGCGAATTGGCGGCGGAGGCGGACCGGCTGATCGAGAATGCGGCAAATCCCGACACCATCGCGCTTCTGGCGCTGGGCGACCGACTCTGGCGGATGAAAGACGGGGTGGCACGCTTCGGCGATTTCCTTATCGAGGCGCTGGCGGCACGCATCCGCGCCAAGGCCCGCATATCCGGTTCCCATCTCGACCGTTGGACCGCGCTGCTCGCGCGCCTGGAAGACAATTTCGCGCGCACGCGCGGCCTCAATCTCGAACCGCGGCAGACCATTCTCAGCGCGGCGCGCGACATGGCCGCCACGGCAAGACGGGCGGAGCCTTTGTGACGATGCTGGTCGATAGCCATTGCCATCTGGATTTTCCCGACTATGCGGGCGATGTGGAAGGGGTGGTGACGCGCGCCCGCGCCGCGGGGGTCGGCACCTGCCTCAGCATTGGAACCGAATTGGCGCGCTTTCCCGGCGTGCGGGCGGTGGCGGAAAAATTCCCCGATGTCTGGTGCAGCGTGGGCGTTCATCCGCACGAAGCGGATAAGGAATTGCTGACCGATGCGGGACCATTGCTGGCCGAAACCGCTCACCCCAAAGTGGTTGGGATCGGCGAGACCGGACTTGATTATTACTACGAGCACTCGCCCCGCGCGCCGCAGATCGCCAATTTCCGCGCTCATATCGCCGCTGCGCGCGAGGCCGGACTGCCTTTGATCGTCCATACCCGCGATGCGGATGACGACACCATCAGGGTGCTGGAAGAAGAAATGGAAAAGGGTGCCTTTACCGGCTTGATCCATTGCTTCACCGGCACGCAGCGATTGGCGGAGGCGTCGCTCGCGCTGGGGCTGATGATCTCTGTTTCCGGGATCGCAACGTTCAAGAATTCAGGCAGCCTGCGCGACGTGATCAAGACCGTGCCGCTGGACCGGCTTCTGGTCGAAACCGACGCGCCATTCCTGGCGCCGGTGCCGCATCGTGGAAAGACCAACGAGCCGGCCTTTGTGGTGCATACCGCAAAAATGCTGGCGGAGCTCAAGGGCGTTAGCGAAGCCGAACTCGCCGCCGCCACCACCGAAAATTTCTTCCGTCTGTTCCGCAAAGTGAAGCGTCCCGGATGAGTCCCGAGACGATCGAAGTGGATATTCTGGGTTGCGGCTCGTCCGGCGGCGTGCCGCGTTTGGGCGGCCCGGATAATGCCGGCAATTGGGGAGCCTGCGATCCCGCCAACCCCAAAAACCGCCGCCGCCGCTGCTCAATCCTGGTGCGCCGCAAAACGGGCACAGGCGAAACTCGCGTGCTGGTGGACACCTCACCGGATCTGCGCGAACAGCTTTTGGATGCGCGCGTCGCCCGCCTGGACGGGGTTTTGATTACCCACGATCATGCCGATCAGACACATGGCATGGACGATCTTCGCGCCATCACCTTGATCACCGGAAGCCGCATCGGTGTGTGGAGCGATCGTCCGGGCTGGAAGAGCTTGATGGCCAAGTTTGGCTATTGCTTCGTTCAGCCTCCGGGCAGCGACTATCCGCCTATCCTCAACGCGCACGAGATTCACGAGCCGTTCAAACCGTTCGTGATCGCCGGGCCCGGCGGTTCGCTGCCGATCCTGGCGTTCGGGCAGGGGCATGGCCAGATCCGCAGTCTGGGCTTCCGCTTTGGCCCCTTCGCCTATTCCAGCGACGTGGACGGGCTGGACGAGGCGGCTTTTGCCGCACTGCAAGGCGTGGAATGCTGGATCGTGGATGCGCTGCGGCGAACCCCGCATCCCAGCCACGCCCATTTGGCCAAAAGCCTGGAATGGATCGCGCGAGTAAGGCCCAAACGTGCCATTCTGACCAATATGCACCTGGACATGGATTACGAGACCTTGCGCCGGGAGCTTCCGCCCGGCGTCGAACCAGCCTTTGACGGGATGCGTTTGGCTCTTCCGGCGCAATAAAGTTTACGCCCATTACACCGACCCATGCTATATTCCGGGTTGTATTGAACCCGGTTATCAGGGAGGTTTGTGATGAAGCGTCTTGCTCTACTCGGTGCATTGCTCGTTTCCGCAATGACCGCGCCTTCGGCAATCGCCGCGCCTCAATTGGGCGGAAGCATGCCCGATAAGCCGATGGACAATCTGTCCATGATCTACAGCACCGATCCGGCGCTGCAATGCTACAACACCGCGCGCGCGGGCTCCGATCTGAAGTATGGGCTGGAGCACTGCAACACCGCAGTGCTCGATCCCATGATGAATTATCGCGCCGAGACCTTCGTCAATCGCGGCATCATCCGTTACGACATGGGCGACCATAGCGGCGCGCTGAACGACTTCAACAACGCGCTCGAATATAATCCGGCTCTGGGCGATGCTTATCTCAACCAGGCGCTGGTGCTGGTGGCCGAGAAACGTCCGGCCGAAGCGATGGCGGCGATCAACCAAGGCATCGCCTTGGGCGCAACCAATCTGCAAGTGGCCTATTACAGCCGCGCCATGATCGCGGACGATGCCGGTCATTATGCGCAGGCCTATCGCGACTATCGCCAGGCTTTGAAGATCAAGCCGGATTACGGCCCGGCCCAGCGTCAGTTGGAACGCTTCAAAGTGGTCCCCAAAGGAACCGCCACGCAATGACCTCGCGCAGCGCAGTCTTTGGCTGCGCTGGCCTTCTGCTCCTGACGGCGCCCGCCCATGCCCTGATATCGGTGGTGGGCGCCGGCATGGCGCATGACTGTTTCATCGCCGCCAAGGCTGGAACCGATCCGCGCGGCGGGATTGCGATCTGCAACATGGCACTGGCGGAAGAAACACTGAGCACGCGTGCGCGTGCCGGCACCTACATTAATCGCGCGGTGATGAAAGTCGCGCTGGGCCGGATCGACGAGGCGATGGCGGATTACAATTCCGGGCTTGCGCTCGATCCCGACCTGGGCGACGGCTATGTCGACCGCGGGGCGGCATTGATCACGCTCAAACGCTATGACGAGGCCATTGCCGATATCAACAAAGGCATCGGGCTGGGACAGACCTATGAGCATGTCGGCTATTACAATCGCGGCGTCGCGGAGTTCTTTCTGGGTCGGGTCACGCAATCCTATTATGACTTCAAAAAAGCATCAGAGATCGCGCCGGAATTCACCCCGGCCAGTGAGCAGCTCAAGAATTTCGTCGTGACGCGCGTGCGTGCGCCGGTCGGGCAGGAGGGGGCGCACTGACCCCTGGCCCGTGCTATAATCCCCGCATGACAACCCTCAATCTGGACGAATCCAAGGAACTGATCCGCCTCTATGAGGCGTTGAGCTTGGCCGCGGAACGGGCGTCATCGGCCATGCACATGCATGGCATGGATTCGGAAAAATTCGCTGTCGAAGATATCAAATGCGCCGAAATCTGGGACCGCATCCGGACCCTGATCGAGAAGAAGCGCAACTGATCAACCCGGAATACCCCACCATGAATGACGCGATCCGCCATTACGACGAGCTGCTGGCCGAACATTACAGCTGGATGGTGGGCGTTCCGTTCGAGCAGAAGGCTGCCGAACAGAAAGCGCTTCTCGAAGAACTTGGTTTG
>Ga0207695_10009961_pt1 | contig 11680 bp, 9 predicted proteins | sample KBSC54metaG_FD_184354 | JGI IMG/M metagenome (GOLD analysis project Ga0207695, IMG submission 184354) | Corn rhizosphere microbial communities from Kellogg Biological Station, Michigan, USA - KBS C5-4 metaG (SPAdes) (version 2) | ecosystem: Host-associated > Plants > Roots > Rhizosphere > Soil... | reverse complement strand
CCGTGCGGGCCTTTATCGCAGGCGATCACACGGCTGGCTTGGCTAGCCTGATGACGGTGCAGTTGCAAGGCTTGGTCTCGGCAGATGGTAATGGCAATGTTAGCGTCACTAGTCCTCCTGACATGAGCCGCTTCAAAACCGTGGTGGACCAGAAGAGTACGGTCACGGGCGTGCCCTTTACAACCACACCCGACACCACCGACGGGTACGTTTTCATGGACGAATTCCTGTGGGCGCTGGACCAGAAATTTTCCGGGCAAAACATCTTTGGAGCGAGCCCTTCCTTGCCTACCTTCGTGAGCCTGGACAACGAGCCGGAGTTGTGGAACTTTACTCATTTGGAAGTGCAAGGGCCTAACCGCATCACTTCCAGTGCGTACATCACCAAAACCATCAACCTGGCGGAAGCTCTCAAAGACCAGTTCCCCAACGTCATCATTTTCGGACCTGTAAATTACGGCTTCCAGGGAATCTACAGTTGGCAGGGAGAGCTCAGTCCAACCCCTGGCGGAGCTAACTGGTTTCCCGACAAATATCTCGCAGCAATGCAAACCGCGTCGAATGCCTACGGCAAACCGGTGGTCGACGTCTACGATTTCCACTGGTACCCAGAGGTCTACGACTCTGGGAATACCCGAATCACGTCCATGACCGGTACCAGCTTGTCGGCGGCTGACGTCCAACTGATTGTGCAGGCTCCGCGAGACTTGTGGGACCCGACGTTTCACGATCCTAATAACAGCAATCCCTGGGTTTACAACACGCTTGGCCAAACGCCCATTCAAATTATTCCGCGGCTTCAGGCAAAAATTAATGCTGAATTTCCAGCAATGAAGGGCCTTGCGATGACCGAATACGAGGGCGGTGGATGGAATCACATTGCGGGCACAATCGCGGAAGCCGATATGCTCGGCATATTCGGACAACAGGGGCTATTTGCCGCGGCATTTTGGCCTCCGAGCGGAACATATGATTACGCTTTAGCGGGTTTCCGAGCGTTCCGTGGGTTCGACGGAGCAAGTGCGAACTTCGGTGACACCTCAGTGCAAGCGAGTTCCAGCGATATTTCGAAAGTCGCGCTTTATGCAAGCGAGGACAGCGGCACCCCTGGGCGAGTGGTGTTTGTAGCGATCAACCGCTCGACCTCTTCGCAAGTAACCGACATCAATGGGATAACGCTCTCCGGCACAGCCTCGATTTACCAGATGACCGCGAACTCTGCTCAAGGACAGACTCCGGTTCATCCGGTGCTTCTCGGAACTTTGCCCGTGAGCGGAACGTCATTCCAGGTCACGTTGCCGGCGTTGAGCGTGACAACAATCGATATTCAATAGCGTCGAAGTGCGTGACTCTTGGCGAAAATTCTGGTTTCGGAGGTTTGCTACAGTCAACGTTACATTGCCGAAAGCGCCGCGGAGGTCACGGTGACTCCGCAAGGAGTGTCTGCCTTGGGCCGTCGCGCGGCCACCTTCACGCAAGACCGGCCAGTCCGAATCTCCTAGCTCTTCCTCCGACGCAGCTTACCAAGAATGGCCAGCGCGCCGGTACCCAGCAGCACAATGCTAGCCGGTTCTGGCGTAGCGGTAAGAGTGTAGGTAGCTCCGCTCAATTGCCAGACCACGCCGCCTCCTTGCAGCGACACGCCAGTAAAGCTCAGCGCCAGAAGGCCCGGTCCGTTGATGTTGAACTGGGCCAGGTAGTTCGGGGACGGTGGATTGCAGCCACCAAATGGGCCGAACGATCCTTGACACGAAAGAAAGCTGCCGCTAAATAGAACCGGTAGCGTCGTGGCGAATGTCGTCCCGGAAGTTGGCAAAGTGAAAGTCGGGCCTGTGATATTTACTGAGCCAAACAGAAACAGCGCTGCGCCGTTGACGTTCGCGGTCTCCAGATTGAAACCAAGCACAAGAAACGGATCGCCACTGCCACCGCCCCCGATTAGGCTCATCCCGATTGGTGGAAAGGAATCGACTCCCCCGATCGTGACTCCCTGACCATTGGAGAAAGTGAATACATCGTCAGAACTACCGAGCGTTATGTTCGTCAACGTGACGCTGCCCTGCGTCAGGTTGTAAGTCGGAATGCTATCGGCGTGAGCCGCAATAGCACAAAATGCGAGTACCACAGCAAAACAAAATCGTCGCATAACCAGCTGGCTCCTAACTCAGATCGCCGCATTCTACTTACATACTTTGCGTACATGCAAGAGTGCAGGGTTTTGCACATTGAGTCGGGTTTGTACTTTCACCTCCTTTGCCCGATAATGCCGCCATCAAAGCTCGGGGATCAATTCGCAAGAGGCCCCATAAACCACAATCGCTCGAAACCGACGTGCGTTTGGGGCGCATTGTGCGGGTGCTGACGTCGTATCCGACACTCGTCATCAGCGGCACCAAACTCGCCCAGGAAATTGGGGCCACTCGCTCCGAAGTCTGGCGTCTGGTGCAGCAGTTGCGAAAGCTGGGGGTGGAGATCGCAGGACGCCCGGCGAGTGGATATCAATTGACTGCGGTTCCCGACCTGCTTCTTCCCGAGCTTGTCGATGCCATGTTGCGAGGGACGATTTTTGCCGGGCACGTGCATCACTTTTACCGCGCTGGATCGACGAATACGCTAGCCATGGAAGCCGCGAGTGCCGGCGCCCCCGAAGGCAGCGTGTTCCTTGCGGAGCAGCAAACGGGGGGACGCGGACGAGGCAGCAACAAATGGCATTCGGCAGAGTCGACGGGGATCTACTGCTCTGTAATTCTTCGTCCCGCGCTACCGCCTGCGGACGTTCTGGTCCTCTCACTTGCCGCCGGCCTTGCGGTTCATTCAGCGGTCGCCGCGATGGGCGCGGGCCTTCCCCCGGACCTGAAGTGGCCCAACGACCTGCTGATCGGGGACAAGAAGTTCTGTGGAATCCTTACGGAAATGAGCGCAGAGGCCACGCGTGTACGCCATATCGTGGTGGGGATCGGAATCAATGTGAACCAGACACGCTTTCCAGAAGAATTGCAGCCGATTGCCACCTCCCTGCAGTTCACCACTGGCAGCGAGTGGTCGCGCATCGAGTTGTGTGCGGCTTTGTTAAAATCACTCGACCGCGAGTACCGCGCGCTGCTGAGCAGTTCAGGCGCTCACGCGGACATCCTGCGACGTTTTGAGCAGAATTCGCCTATGGCGCGTGGCTGCCAGGTCCATGTCGAAGAGAACGGCGGATTCAGCGGCGTCACCGAAGGCCTGGACCCGCGCGGGTTTCTGAAGGTGCGCACTAAAGAAGGATTACGGATTGTATACAGCGGAACGGTGAGGATAGTTGCTAGTAGCTAGTTGTTAGTTGCTAGTAGGAACGAATCCACGCTAACGATTGGACACGTGAGTTCAACAGGCGTCACTAGCAACTGATTACTAGCAACTAGCTACTATGCTCTTGGTCCTCGATGTCGGCAATACCAACACAGTCCTGGGAGTTTTCGCGAAATCTTCCGGCACTCGTTACGACCAGTTGATCGCCAACTGGCGGGTCACGACCCTTCGCGCCCAGACCGTAGACGAATATGGCGTGCTCTTCCGCAACCTCTTTTCGATGCAGGGGCTCGAACCGAAAGAGATTCATGGGATCATAGTCTCGTCCGTGGTTCCGCCGCTGGATTCCACGTTGCGCCGCGTCTGCGAGCGCTACTTCCATCAAAAGCCGCTGTTCGTCGAGCCGGGAATCAAAACCGGCATGCCGGTGCTCTATGAGAATCCCGCGGAGGTTGGCGCTGATCGCATTGTGAATGGCGTAGCGGCATTCGAGAAATATGGCGGCCCGTGCATCGTGGTCGATTTCGGCACCGCAACGACATTTGATTGCGTAACGGCGAAAGGCGAGTATCAGGGCGGAGTGATTTGTCCCGGAATCGGGATTTCCGCAGATGCACTCTTCAGCCGCACAGCTCGCCTGCAACGTGTCGACATTCGCAAGCCAGCTCGCATTATTGGGACAACAACCGTGGGCAGTTTGCAATCGGGACTCTATTACGGATATCTAGGACTGGTAGATGGCGTTCTAGAACGCCTGCTCTCCGAAATGGGCAAGGATGTAAGAGTGATCGCCACGGGCGGCCTAGCCTCGCTGCTGGGATCGGGATCAAAGTACATCCAGCAAGTGGATGAGTTTCTGACGCTCGAAGGCCTGCGCATCTTGTGGGAACGGAATGCTGTACCCGAAGCGGAGAAGTCCTCCAAACGTGGTGCAGGCAAATCGCGCTGAATGTGATCTCGCGTTTTCAAGAGCCAAGAGCTAAGAGCAAAGGCGCACGACGCCCAACGTGCGACGCACGACGACACTTCCGTGGACAACTACTTCAATTATTTCACCGAAATCGAAGAGCACTTCCAGCGTCGCCGCGGAAGCATCCTGCTGCTTTCGACGCTCGACTGGGCGCTGATCGAAACTTGGAAGGATGCAGGCATTCCGCTTGAGGCAGTGCTTAGAGGCATCGATTCGTCATTCGATCGCTACGATCAGCGTCCCTCGAAAAGCAAGAAGGTGAACAGCCTTGCGTATTGTGCGCAGGAGGTTCTTGCCGCGGCCGAAGACATGAAAGAAGCCGCAGTTGGCCTGGCAGCAGAGCCTGAGCCGGACACGGGTTTTGAAGGCGCGAAGATTGCTGATTTCCTAGGTCGCTGCGCCTCCGAACTGGCGGTTGTGAAACTTCCTTCCAAGCCAGGCATTTCACCCGAGGCCGTAGCGCACGACGTTGGCGCCAGCCTGCAGAGCATCGCGTCCGAGGTGAAGACGAAAGCTGCGCCTTCGCGCCTGGAAGATCTCGAACGCAGGTTGTCAGTCCTGGAGGAGAAGCTATTTGCCGTTTTGCTCGCCGCAGTGCCGGACGATGAAGTCGTGGCGGTGCGCGCGCAAGCCGACCGCGAACTCGCGCCCTATCGCGGAAAGATGTCTGTTGCGCAAATCGAGCAACTGCAGAAACAGTATCTGCACAAAGAGCTGCTGGAGAAATACAAGCTGCCGAGGTTGAGTTTGTTCTACATGTGAGGAGTCGTACGTCCTCGGTCGTACGCAACGCGGCTCAGACTCATCGCTCGCGGTCGCCTCTTCCTTCTAAACTAGAATTCACTAGTGCAGCTCAAGATCGAGAAATTGGTTTATGGCGGAGACGGACTGGCGCGTCTTGCCGCGGACGAACACGGCCCGGGCAAGAGCGTCTTTGTACCGTTTGTCCTCGAAGGCGAAATCGTAGAAGCTCAACTCACCGAACAGAAGCCGGGATTCTCACGCGCGCGCTTAGAGCGGGTCATTGAGCCTGCTGGCAACCGAGTTCAACCCCGGTGCCCGTACTTTCAGCGCTGTGGCGGATGCCATTACCAGCACACCAGCTATGCCGATCAACTGACGATTAAATCCAACATACTTCGGGAGACGCTGCGGCGCACAGCTAAGATCGAGCTCCCGTGCGAAATCCAGCTTCATCCATCAGCGGAATGGAAGTATCGCAACCGCACGCGCCTGAAGATCCAAACCGCACCTGAGTTTGCGGTCGGCTATTACAAATTCAGATCGCACGATCTGCTGCCGATCGAGCAGTGTCCTATCAGTTCTCCGCTCATCAATCAGGCAATCGCGCAGCTTTGGGCTGCAGGGCGGGGAGCTAAAGTCCCTGCATGTCTGCGCGAGATTGAACTCTTCACAAATGCGTCAGATTCCGCATTGCTCGTTGAACTGTTCTGCGAGCCCAGGACGCCGCGGCGCGAAGCACGAGAGATAGCAGAACGATTCATGCCGATTTTGTCCACCGCCAAGGGAGTTGCTGTCTTTGAACGCCAATCCGAGAATCAGGTTTCTGAGCCTCCGGTACTCGCGCACTTTGGCGACGCGGAACTCTGCTATGAAATCAAAGCTCATAATTACCGGGTCAGCGCTGGGGCATTCTTCCAGGTCAACCGTTTTCTGATTGATGAACTGGTTGATCTTGCCACCAGCGGTGCATCGGGCAAGTTGGCGCTCGATCTCTATGCAGGCGTAGGACTTTTCTCCGCTGTGCTGGCCCGAAGTTTTGCACAGGTGATTGCTGTCGAGGCGTCACAGACTTCGCTGGCCGACCTGCGCCACAATTGCAGCCAGGAGGTAAAGGCAGTCCGGGCAACTACGGAGAAGTACCTGGCGCAGTCTTCAGGACTTCATCCCGATCTTGTGGTTGCCGATCCCCCACGCGGCGGGTTGGGGGAAAACGTCGTTCGCAGCCTGGCACGGCTCGATGTTCCGCGAATCACCTACGTTTCGTGCGACCCATCGACCCTGGCCAGGGACCTGCGCACCTTTGTGGGACTGGGATATCAGATGGTAGAGGCCCATTTGATCGATCTGTTCCCCCAGACATTCCACATCGAAAGCGTTTTTCACCTGACCCGCTAGTTCGTCGCGCTGCCGTTAAACCTTGGCTTCATCGCAAACCGCGCCTGCGCCACCACTGCGCGAACGCGCGGAGTTGCGCAGCATTCCCGCCCCAAGGCCGCGTACGCTGCCGGAGGAAACTCCTGCGCGCCAGCCATTGTTCTGGGCGGCGCTTGCCTTTGCCGGAGGACTCTGGATCGGAAAGGTGCTTTGGCGACCGCCGCTGTTGTGGGTGCTGGCGGTCGCCGTCCTCGCCGCCGCCGCTCTCTATCTCGTGAATCGCAGACCGGTGTTGGCGCGGACCTTGGCATTGAGTTGCTGTGTGCTCGTTGGAGCTTTCGCCCTCCAAGTCCAGAGATCAAATCCGGCTGTCGTCTGGCTCGGTGACGGGCACGAAGTACTCGTGACAGCACACGTCATCGAAGAAGGAAATCTGGAAGAGGAGTCGCCGGGATCATGGCGCCAACGGATTAAGGTCGAAACCGAGCGGATCTCCTCGCCTGCACGAACCGAGAATGTCCGCGCAGGAATCGGGCTCAGTATCTATTCCAAATCGAGTGCGCGGTATGACCTGGGCACAGACACCGAAATCGCTGAACAGGCGCCTCGCAAGTTCGCCGCTGAAGTCCCGCATACCAAGTTGTTCCGGTACGGCGAACGCCTGCGCTTCACAGCAAAGCTGAACCCTCCCCGCAATTTTGGCAATCCTGGAGCGTTCGATTATGTTGGCTATCTTCGCGAGCAAGGGATCGTGGCGACCGCGTCGGTGAAGCTCGCCAATGTTGAAGTACTCCCCGGAAGAGCCGGGAACTCGTTCGACCGCGCTGTTGCGCAGGCGCACCGCAGCATCCTTATCCATGTTCACAAATTGTGGCAACCACAAGACGCCGCGCTGATCGACGCTCTCCTAATCGGAGAAAAAGCGTTTATCGAGCGGCCAGTCCGAATCGATTTTCAACGTTCCGGCACCTATCACCTGCTGGTGGTTTCCGGCATGTCGGTCGCGATTCTCGCAGGATTTGTCTTGTGGACACTTCGCCGAATCGGATTAGGCGATGTCTCTGCGAGCGTGTGCTCAGTTTTTACAATCTTTGCTTATGCAGCCCTGACTAAACAAGGCGCTCCGGTCTGGCGCGCGGCACTCATGTTCGCCGTGTATCTCGTCACGCGGCTGCTTTATCGCAAAGGAGCGGTGATGAATGCGCTCGGAGCCGCTGCTCTGATCCTGCTCGTGGCGAACCCGTCAGCATTGTTCGGAGCCAGTTTTCAGATGAGCTGTCTGTGCGTCGTGCTGCTGGCCGGGATCGCAGTGCCGATTCTCGCCCGCTCAACGGGCCCTTACTCACGGGGTCTGCGCAGCCTCGATGCGCTGGCTTACGACCGGTCTTTGCCACCAAGGATCGCGCAGTTTCGTATCGACGTGCGAATGATTCTGCGCCGCATTCAGGCCCTCGTTCCCACGAAAGCCGCTTCCGCCATTCTCACAATGGGGCTGCGCTACAGCCTCGGGGCGTTCAACCTCATCTTGCTCTCGGCGGTGATGCAATTCGGGATGGCGCTTCCAATGGCCGCGTACTTCCATCGCGCGACCTCGGTGGGAATTCCGGCGAACCTGCTCTCTGTGCCTCTCCTGGAAGTCTTCATGCCGGCAGCGACGGTGGCCGTCGGCCTCAGCTACCTGTGGAATTTAGCAGCGCAAGCGCCCGCTGCCGTCGCGCGAGTTGCTCTCCATGGAATCGCCGGGGCAGTGTTCTGGGTGAGCAAATGGCAGATCGCCGATGTACGCCTGCCCACGCCCAGTGTCTTCGTCATGCTGTTTGCGGCGTGCGCGATTTTCGCCTGCATGCTTGTGATCCGACGGCGCGTGGTGCTGGCCATCAGCGGCTGCGCGCTCCTGATCGCCAGCACGGTGGCCATCTGGACGATTCATCCGCCGCAACAGATTCGGCCCGGCGTGCTCGAACTGACTGCGATTGATGTCGGAGAAGGTGACTCGCTGCTCGTGGTGACGCCGGACGGACATAAGCTCTTGCTCGACGGCGGCGGCCTTCCATCGTGGCTGCATTCTCAAATGGACATTGGCGAGGACGTGGTCTCGCCGTACTTGTGGGAGCGGGGTATTTCGCGGCTGGATGCAATCGTTCTGACGCATGCCCACGCCGACCACATGGCGGGACTGCTTTCGATCATTCGAAATTTCCGTCCGCGGGAGTTGTGGCTGCCGTCAAATGTGCCCCTCGAAGAGATCAAGCGCTTGCTGCAAGTCGCCAATGCATACGGAGTACAAACCAGCTTTCACAATGCCAGAGAGGTGTTTTCCTATGGCGAAGCCTTGATTCGCGTGCTCGCGCCGGATCCGGCATTTCCGGTACGCTCTGGGCGTCGCAACGACGAGTCTCTGATTCTGAAGATCAGTTACCGAAAGACATCGGTACTGTTGGAGGCGGATCTGGAAAAAGGGACCGAGAAGCTAATCTCGCGAGAACAGCCACAGGCTGACGTGCTGAAAGTCGCGCATCATGGAAGCGCGAGCGCGACCAGCGACGACTTCCTCGACGCCGCAAAGCCTCGGTATGCGGTCATTTCAGTGGGGAGTCGAAATGTCTACCGGCATCCTCGTATGGAGGTGCTGCAACGGCTACAAAGCCACAACGTGCGAACCTATCGCACCGATCTGAACGGCGCCACCAGCTTCTATCTAGATGGCGAGAACGTCAGCGTTCAGGTTCCTCGCCACCGGTAGCTTCCATGGCCGACTGCTCGAACTCGTCCTCTTCGGCGGCTTCCTGCTCGGGCGTGCGGCGGTATTCCTCGATTATCTGGCGGGCCTCCTCGGCGTCTTCTTCGCGAACCAGAAGGCCCATTCCGCCAACCGGCAGAACGTCAGGTGAGTTCTCGTTGTCGCCGAATTGCGAGTCGATCCCAGCAGAATCGAGCAAGCCCTTGACTACCATGGCTTCTGACTCCTGCTCGGTATCGAACACTCGCACCAGCTTCTCGTTGGGCAAAGGCGTTGCGGCTTCTGACATGGCTGCTCCTCGCTTCTAAGACGTTTGATTGTAGCGCCAAGGCTGCTTTCCTACACGACAAACCGCTCGGTCGGACAAAGGCGCAACGTCGGCAAGGGGCTGCTCATCTAACTCAAGAGTGAGTGACCCCGGCCAAGCCAACGAATTGCAACTGGAAGCCCAGAAGATACGCCGGTTGCAGATTATGATCAGCATGGTGATGTCGGTGATCAGCCAAGACCCCAACCTGACCATTGAAGAAGCGTCTGAACTGGTTGCGGGCGCGAAACGCGCCGCCTTGGCGATGTTCCCGGACAAGGAACTTGCCTACGACATCCTCTACAAGCCGCGCCTGCAGCGGCTTATGAACGAGCGGTTTAGGATCCAATAGCGTTTTTGACCTTCCTGCCCTTGCCGGACTAGACTCTGTTTCCGGCGGTGATCCCATGAAAACCCTGTTCCTTGCCAGTGCCTTGGCGTTCGCTCTGTGTGTCTCTTCCTTATCAATCGCGGATGATGAAGGCGAAGGCCACCATCATCATGAGGAGATGACTGAGGTCCAAGTCGGCACGGTGCACTTCCCCACCTCGTGCTCGCCTGCGGTGCAGAAGTCCATCGAGCGCGGCGTCGCCATGTTGCATTCCTTCTGGTACGAGGAGGCCGAGAAGCAGTTCGTGCAAGTCGAGAAAGACGACCCCAACTGCGCGATTGCACGCTGGGGAGTGGCCATGAGCCACTGGCATCAGTTGTGGAACCGCCCCGATCAGACCGCCATGGTTCAGGCAGACTCTGAGTTGAAGAAAGCCAGGTCCCTGCATTCGACTGCCCGCGAACGCGACTACATCAGCGCCTTGGACGTTTTCTATTCGCATGCCGATCGCCCGTTCCCAAAGCGCGCGCTGGCTTACTCAAATGCCATGGAGAAGGTTTCAAAACGCAATCCGGACGATCACGAAGCGGCAGCCTTCTATGCATTAAGCTTACTGGCCGCCGAACCGGATCATGACAAAACGAATGCTTTTCGGCTGAAGGCAGCCGCAGTGCTCGAGAAATTATTTGCTGAGGAACCGGATCATCCTGGAGTCGCGCATTACCTGATCCACACCTACGACAAGCCTGACATGGCAGAAAAGGGATTGCCGGCGGCGCGCAAGTATGCCAGCCTCGCTCCTGCTGCGCCTCACGCGCTCCACATGCCCGCGCACATTTTCGCCAGGCTGGGCCTCTGGCAAGACGATATTAATTCCAACGTTGCTTCGATAGCTGCGACCCAGAAAGAGGCTGCCATGCACATGGGCGGCGAGGGCCACCAGTTTCATGCGATGGACTTCCTCGTCTATGCGTATCTGCAAACCGGCCGCGAACAGGACGCGCAGAAGATCATTGACGAAGTTCGCGCCATGCCGCCAATGAAAGATATGTACGACATGGGGTTTGATCCACGGTTCTTCGCCTTATCCGCATACCCTGCGTCCTACGTCCTGGAGTTGCATGATTGGAGCGCTGCCGCTCAGCTCACTCCGGTGGAAGGCGCTGGTGATAGTGTGCAGTCGATTACCTACATGACTCGTGCGATCGGAGCCGGCCATTCGGGCAATGCAGAGCAGGTGAAAAAGGAAATTGCCAAGCTGGAAGGAATCCAGAAGAAGCTCGAGGCAAAGAAAAAGAACGACCAGGGCGAGTATGAAGGTGTCAGCGATGAGTTAGTCATAGCCAGAGGATGGCTCGAATTTGCGCAAGGCAATATCGATCAGGCGGTGAAGCTGTTGCACACGATTGCCGACAAGGAACAAGGCGAGGCTGAATCCAGCCAAGGGATTCCCACGCACGAAATGATTGCCGACATGTTGCTGCAGGCCAAGCAGCCCGAGCAGGCGCTCGCGGAATACGAGATCACGCTGAAGACGAACCCCGGACGCTTCAATGCGCTCTACGGTGCGGCAACGGCGGCGGCAGCGCTGGGCAAGAACGACAAAGCACATGATTATTACGCGCAGATCGTGAAGAACTGTGCCGATTCCAAGTCCGAGCGGGCGGAATTGAAACATGCGCGCGAGGAAACGGACAGGGCAGTAGCTACTTCGCAGTAGGTGGCGGGTCAATTTTCTGCAGCTGGAATGAAAGGTTCGCGAAGCCTAGCTTGGATTTCATCTGCACCGGCATGTGGCGCGCGTCGTCGGTGAACCAGACCCACAGCGTGGCTTTGCCTTTCATCAGTCCAGACATCGGGTCCACTCTGACGCGTAGCGTCTGAAACTCGCCAACCGGGCTCTTTATGTTTTCCCGAGCTTCCACT
>Ga0207695_10009957_pt1 | contig 11683 bp, 9 predicted proteins | sample KBSC54metaG_FD_184354 | JGI IMG/M metagenome (GOLD analysis project Ga0207695, IMG submission 184354) | Corn rhizosphere microbial communities from Kellogg Biological Station, Michigan, USA - KBS C5-4 metaG (SPAdes) (version 2) | ecosystem: Host-associated > Plants > Roots > Rhizosphere > Soil... | reverse complement strand
TCAATAATCGCTATTTGGACAAAAGCTAAGAAAACCAAACGCATTCGATTGTACGCTTATAGGAAATAATTACTTCAGTAACGCATCCTTTTCCTTAGTAAACGTATTATAAACCAGTTTATCCAGCCAAGCTGGAAAGAATTTACTCAACGTCACGGTCAATTTGCCCTGGCCGGTCATTATTAGTGTGCGTGTACGATTCTCAACGCCATCAGCTATGATCTTCGCCACTTCTTCGGCCGTCATCATTTTATCTTCTTCTAGTGTGCTTTCGCCTTGCTGTGTGCCGTCTTTGGCTAATGCGGTGTTGCGGATGTTAGATGCAGCAAATCCCGGGCAGGCGGTCAATACATGAACACCCGTTTTAAGATTTTCTATACGTAAAGCATCCAAAAAGCCGTTCATCGCGAATTTTGAGGCCGAATAGCCAGTGCGTCCAGGCAAGCCTTTGTAGCCGGCTATAGACGAGACGCCTACTATACTTCCCTGTGTTTTTTGTATATGAGGCAAAGCGTATTTGGTGCAGTAAACTGTTCCCCAAAAGTTGACGCCCATCAGTGTTTTTAAAACCTTCAGGTCGACGTCCTGGAACAACGAGCGCATACTGATACCGGCATTGTTGATCAATACATCTATCCTATTGAAAGTAAGTATAGTCTGCCTGATAAGATGGCTGCAATCTTCTTCGTTAGATACATCACATTGAACGGCCACCGCCTTAATATTATATTTATTAATAAGGCTTTCAGTCAGTTCGCATAAGGCAACATACTGGCGGGCAGCTAAAACAAGGTTAGCGCCGCGACTGGCAAGTTCAATTGCCAATGCTTTGCCTATCCCTGATGATGCCCCGGTTATAATTACGACTTTATCATTCAATTTCATAAGACGATGATGGATACAGCTCGCCTATGTTTTTGATGTTCAGCACAGGCAGTTTAAACAAATATTTAGCTGCGAATATAAACATAGCACCATAAAAATGCCTGAAGTAATTCCAGCTAAATTTGTTAACCGCTTTGCGTGGTAATTGAATGATATATGTTTTTGAATAATAATAATTCTTGAAGCCCTGCAGCCTGATCCGGTATGATAAATCGATGTTGTAGCCATACACAGCAAATCGCTCGTCGAAAAGCCCTGTCTTTTCAAGTACTGACCGACGCAGCATCATACAACCGTCGTTCAATACATCTATTTCTGTGGTCTCAAACTCATCTACCCAGTCAGCTTTTCTTTTTGAAACCGAATAGGTTTTAGGAAAATAGGAAGATAAACCAACAAACCTGATAAATGCCGCCCACGCACCTGTCAAAGTGTGCTTCGAATGATGCAGATAATCGCCTTTAAAATCGACCATACGCACACTAGCCCCGCCTGCTAATGGATGCTGATCCATAAACTCATTGAGTTTGGCAAATGAATCGGGACCGATAATTGTATCGGGATTGATCAATAAGATATATTGCCCTCTTGTTTGCAGCAATGCGTCATTGCTTGCTTTTGAGATATTTTCTTTTGTAGAATTGGCGAATAATCTTACATCTGGGAACTCAGTAACCAGCATGTTGATCGAATTGTCTGTAGATGCATTATCAACCACAATTATCTCATGCGGAATATTGCTCGCGGCTTTTTGCAAAGAAGTTAACGCAAGGCGGAGCCCATTACGTGAATTGTGATTAATCAGGATTACAGATAATTTCATACTTGCTACTTTGATAGTGAACTTTCGTATGGAATACGTGTCGTGATGGATCTCCCAAGTGTGATCTCATCAACGTACTCCAGTTCACCACCAAAAGCTATGCCACGAGCTATAGTAGAAATGCTAATGTTGAAATCTTTCAGCCTTTTATGCAAATAAAAAATAGTTGTATCGCCTTCCATTGTGGCGCTGAGAGCAAAAATTACCTCTTTGACTTCGTTTTCTTTTATCCTTGCCACCAAACTATCTACCTGTAAGTCAGATGGTCCAATTCCATCAATTGGCGAGATTAGACCGCCTAAAACGTGATAAACTCCATTATATTGGTCAGTATTCTGTATAGCCATTACATCACGTGTATCTTCTACCACACAGATAGTTGCGTGATCGCGCTTGGGTGAGGAACATATTTCACACACATCCTGATCGGAAATATTATGACAAACCCGGCAAAACTTTATTTCATTTCGCAGTTTGATGATACTGTCGCTGAATTTTGCCACTTCTGTCTTATCCTGATTGAGAAGATGCAATACCAGGCGCAAGGCTGTCTTCTGTCCTACCCCCGGCAGTTTGGCAAACTCTGCCACAGCATTTTCCAGCAACTTCGACGAAAAATTCATTTTGCGAATTTAGTTAAATTAGTCCGGAAGTCGGAAAATCCGCACAAGTCCGGAAGATGGGATTTGTTGAAGTTTATATATATCTTGCCTACGCTTAAAGAATCAGAATAAAATCTTCCGGACTTTCGGACTTATGCCGACTTTCGGACTAACTATCACATATGTCACCAGCAATACTCCTTTCCTTTATCATAGGTTATTTTCTTGTGCTTCTTGTCATATCATGGCTAACCTCTCGTAAGTCTTCTGACAACGATACTTTTTTTGTTGCCAACCGCAATTCTAAATGGTACCTGGTGGCCTTCGGGATGATCGGCACCGCGTTAAGCGGGGTCACTTTTATATCGGTACCGGGCAAAGTTGGTGCCCCAACTGGGGATCAATTTGCCTATTTCCAGTTTATACTAGGTAATGCAACAGGGTTTATCATCATTGCTACCGTTTTGCTACCGCTTTATTACAGGTTAAAACTGACATCCATTTATGGTTATATTGAGCAGGCATTAGGAACATGGAGTTATAAAACGGCAGCAGGCATATTCCTGATCAGTCGTACCATAGGCTCATCGTTCCGGCTTTATCTGGTAGTGATCGTTCTGCAAAAATTTATTTTTGATAGCTATCATATCCCTTTCGCGATGACCGTACTGATCTGCCTGGTGCTGATATGGTCATACACTTTCAAAGGTGGTTTAAAAACTATCATTATTACCGATAGCTTGCAGACTTTATTCCTGGTATCATCTGTGTTCCTGTCGTTATATTTTATGTGCCGAAGCCTGAACATGAGCATTTTTGAAGCGGCGGATGCGATTAAGAACAGCAGCTACTCGAAGATTTTCTTTTTCAACGATTTTTTGACCAGTCACTTCCATTTTAGCAAGCAATTTTTAGGAGGCGTATTCATCACTATAGGTATGACCGGTCTCGATCAGGACCTAATGCAGAAAAACTTGAGTATGAGCCATATTAAAGAAGCCCAGAAGAATATGTTCAGCTTCACAACAGTATTTGTGATCATCAATATCTTCTTTTTGAGTGTAGGTGCATTGCTCTATATTTATGCAGCAAAATATGGTGTCATCGTCACCAAAACGGACTACCTGTACCCTACCATCGCTTTAAAATACTTAGGGGTAGTTCCGGCGGTTGTGTTTATGCTTGGGTTAACCGCGGCCACCTTTGCAACTACCGACTCGGCCCTGACAGCACTAACCACTTCATTTTGTGTCGACTTTTTAGGATTTACAAAAAACAAGGATATCAACAGCTCCAAAATGGTTAAAACCCGTCATTTGGTGCACATTGCTTTTTCAGGTTTGATGCTGCTAACTATCGTTGTATTCAACGCTATTAATAACGATGCTGTGGTAAGCGCTATATTTAAAGTAGCATCTTATACCTACGGGCCGCTGTTAGGGTTGTATTCATTTGGTCTCTTTCTGAAGGGTCGCCAGGTGGCCGATAAACTGGTTCCGTTTATATGTATTATATCGCCAATAGTTTGTTATTTCCTTAGTACAGACTCAGCAAAATTATTTGGCGGATATGTTTTCGATAATGAGCTTATCATTGTGAACGGATTAATTACTTTTGTTGGGTTGTGGCTTACTTCATCACGCAAAAGTCAATAACGCAACTTTTACACTATTGAATACGAATAACAGGATATGACTGGCGAAGATAAAATAAGACAAGCTTTTGAAAATAAGAACTGGCAGGAAATAAAAGTTACCGACTCGTGGCAGATATTCAAGATCATGGCCGAGTTTGTGGATGGATTTGAGAAACTGGCTAAGATAGGTCCGTGTGTGTCCATATTTGGTTCGGCACGTACGCATAACGATAACAAATATTACAAACTCGCCGAGGACACCGCGCGGCTACTAACTGAACGCGGTTATGGTGTTATTTCGGGCGGCGGCCCTGGTGTTATGGAGGCCGCCAATAAAGGCGCTTATGAGGCCGGTGGTAAGTCTGTGGGACTGAATATCGAGCTGCCGTTCGAGCAATTTCACAATAAATACATCGATAGGGACAAACTGCTGGAGTTCGATTATTTCTTTATCCGCAAGGTAATGTTTATGAAATACTCACAGGGCTTTATCATATTGCCGGGTGGTTTTGGTACGATGGACGAATCATTTGAGGCGATCACCTTAATACAAACTGGTAAAATTGCCCGTTTCCCAATCGTTTTCGTTGGCCGTGATTATTGGGGTGGCTTATTTAAATGGGTAGAAGAAAAAATGCTTGCCGAAGAACATACTATCAGTCCTGATGATCTAAACCTATACAGATTAGTAGACACCGCAGAGGAGGCCGCTGAGCATATCTTCCGCTTCTACGAAAAGTATGTATTGAAACCGAACTTTTAATTTCAAGCAAAAGAAAAGCGGCCCCATTAGCCACTTTTCTTTTGTTATATAGCTTTCTTATTTGCTTTTGCTTCCGTTATTGTTTGGTACTACTGCAACGGCATCAGGGTTTTGGGCCATATCGATCATATCGGTTACCTCATCCACCAATTTGTCGGCTGTACCTGAATACCCTACATACTTAAATCGGATATTTCCATTCTTATCTATAATGAACTTGGTAGGTATACCATCTACCCCATAAGCAGATACTACTTTGGCTTGCTTTCCTTCGGGATTCTTTTCATCAATCAACACATGAAAAGTATATTTATTATCCGCAATGAATTTCTTCACGCCATCTATATAATTATCTCCGTTTTCCCAGGTATCCACAAATAAAAACTTCACATTCGGATCATCTTTATATTTATTCGCCGCCAGTTGCATTCCTGGGAACGACGCTTTGCACGGCCCGCACCATGTGGCCCAAAAATCAACAATTACAATTTTACCTTTTAGATCGGTGAGCGCAACTGCTTTACCATCCAGGTCCTTTAGCGTGAAAACGGGAGCCGGTTGATTAATCATTGTTTTCGCAAGTTCACTCCTGGTTTTATCTTTAAAGGTTTTTTCTAATGATGCCAGGTATATATCATAGCCGCCGTCACTACCTTTTGTTTTAATATATTCCTTTTTCAGAAGCTCCTTCATAGCAGCAGTTCCACGCCCCACTTTCACCTGCATTTCAGCAAAATCTTTAGCTTTTGCTTGTTGTCCATTGGCGACAAGTATCTGTATATAATTGTCTCCTTCATCAGGATCAACAACTTCGGTATGATTGATCACCGGCTCTTCATATTGCAGTGCTTCCGCATATTTTCCTTCTTTAAACAGGATAAAGGCATAAGTATCAGCATACATATCATAACTGGACTGCGAATTCTTCTTCATTTGAGCAGGAGAAGTAAATGGCTGGCCTTCAGTTTTGCTGATACTTGCTGATACGATATCAAGTGATTGCTTTGACATTTTTAAAGCTTCGTCGAGGCGATCTCCTTTTTTGGCCCATTCATAAGCGATATTATTAAGGCTTCCAGCTAAGTAGGTTTTATTTTTTATTTGGTTTTCATATTTGTGATAATTATCAAGATCGCCTTTTTGAAGGTATGCACTGGCTAATTGCACCCTAAAGTTATCTTCTATCGTATTTTTATCCGTTTTGCTCTCAGTATATTTTTTAATAAAAGCCTCATAGATCGAATCTTTCTTAACGACGTCTCTTTCTCTAAAAAAAGCCGAGGCTGTTTCGTTTTTCACAAAATCACCGTCAGGGAATTTAGTCCTGATAACAGCGTTTAATGAATCCATCGCTTTGGCGTGGTTGCCTACCCTAAGCAAGCCGGAAGCGAGCATCAGGTCTGTCTCCTTATCGCTTTTTTCTAAAATATTTATTTTTTCATTTACATCAGCCTTATATTCGGGGATTCTGGCTATCAAATAGTAATATCTGGTTTCATGCTCCTTTTTGCTCTTAGGGTTTAAAGCAAATTCCTTTTTATATAGGTCTGCGGCTTTACCAAGGTCAGGTTTTATTTTTGCAAAATACGCCCCAGCTCCGCCTGAATAAAAGAATGCTTCAGAGGCATAAGCTCCTTCCACCGGTTGTTTCCCACTATAAACCAGGTAGACATATCCTTTATCGTTATTGTTGTCGACATCATTACCCGAACTTATCCTGATAAAAAATGCTTTAGCTGTAGGGTTAACTGTAATGTCACCTTTGAAAAATTTCCCATCAGATTTAAGATCAATATCTTCTGCAGGATAATTTTTATTATCCAGGTAGTAAACAGCAGCTGCGATGTCTTTTTTTCCTTCTGTAACAGTACCAGCCGGGTCATAAATCAAAGTAATTTTTTCTCCCGCGGCCGGATTTTGATCAGATAACTTGAGGTGTGAATCGTTTTGTGCAAATACGATTTGGAAGGGCAGTAGCGCCGGCAATACCAATAAGGGTTTAAGGATTTTCATAAAGTAGGTTGCTTTTTTAGTGTGACATCATTAGCGGCAAAAAATACCGCTATTTACAGAATTGTTTTTCTTTCAATGTTTCAATTGCTTAGGGTGATGCAATCTAAGAACTAATTCAATTAATTATTAATACTTCTTCGTCAGTCTTTTAATATTTGCAGCAAACTTTGTTCAAAGCATTTTAACAGTTTAATGCTATATTGGCGGTGTTATTCTGTTATAATAACTGGGCTTTAAACATTCCTGTGATTGGGTATGTTGTTTAGTTGCCATTATGAGTATAAAACCTGGAACCAAAACATCTTCTGCGTTAGGATTTATTTTTGTCACCATCTTCGTTGATGTGCTGGGCCTGGCAATCATCATTCCTGTTATTCCTAATCTTCTAAAAGAACTTGGTGGCGTTGACTACTCGGCAGCTTCAGAAATCAATGGTTGGCTTACTTTCACCTATGCCTCGATGCAGATCGTATTTTCCTCGGTCATGGGCAATCTCAGCGATCGGTTTGGCAGGCGTCCTATCTTACTAATTTCGCTCTTAGGCTTTAGTATCGATTACACATTTATGGCTTTTGCGCCAACCATTTTTTGGCTTTTTATCGGACGTACAATAGCTGGTATAACCGGTGCTACAATGTCTACAGCAACCGCTTACATCGCCGATATAAGTACCGGCGACAAAAGGGCAACAAACTTTGGCATAGTTGGCGCTGCTTCAGGGTTAGGATTTATTATTGGTGTAAGCGGCGGGGCGTTCCTGGGAGACATTAATATAAAAATACCTTTTATGGTTGCTGCCGGCGCTGCTTTATTTAATGCCCTTTATGGTTATTTTGTATTGCCAGAATCCCTCGATGCTGATCATCGGCGTCCATTTAGCTGGAAGCGGGCAAATCCGGTTGGTTCATTTATTCAGTTAGGCAAATACAAGGCATTGATAGGTTTGGCAATAGCTTTTACATTGGTTTATATTGCGCAAAAAGCTGTTGAGTATCAATTGCCTTTTTACGTATATGAGAAATTCCAATGGTCAATGCGCAGCGTAGGCTACCTTGGACTTTTTATTGGCGCATTGCTGATATGTATCCAGGGCTGGTTGATACGACATTTGATCCCCCTATGGGGATTGAAACGAACGATCATGATAGGTTTAATATCCTATGGCGCGGGACTAACGTTTATCGCATTTGCAGTTAAAGGATGGCAAGTTTATTTATATATGATCCCTTACTGTTTCGGCGGCATCTCGGGGCCTGCACTGCAAGGATTTATCACCAGTAAATATGGCCCCAATGAGCAGGGTGAATTACAAGGCGGGTTAACATTACTTTCGAGCATAAGCCTGGTTGCCGGGCCATTACTAATGGGGTATAGTTTTAAATTTTTCACTCATAAAAATTCTTCTGTTTATTTTCCCGGATCGCCTTATATACTAGGAGCGCTGTTAATGTTGATCAGCATTCTTTTGGTTCTTAGAAGTCTTAAAAAGGATGCTAGTCTAAGCCACTCACACCACCGGAAATAACAAATTTCATCATATCAGCAGCGCTCCTGTCTATTGGTTTTACTTTTTCGGATGAGATGATCACCACCTGTCCTGCAAATGAGTAAGATAACGGAAAATAAACCGCTACCTCACCGGGCAAACCTATTTTAACCAAATCTTTTTGCACGAGGAAACCAACTTTCTTTAAGCCGAACTCATTAATCTCGACCAATACCGGCTCATTAAACTTCTTCTCTTCACCTACAAAAGCTTCCGTTAAATCTTTAATAGACGAATATAAAAACTTGAAGATCGGCAAGCGATTGATCCATCGGTTAATCCATTGTTTGATAGGATCGGTTATAACGTTAGTAACCAGTATACCCACTATCAGGATAATCACCAGCACATTCAATATTCCTAATCCGGGTATATAAATAGGTTGCCCTTTGCTATCGGTCAGAAAAATGCCGCTTAGGTTTAAGGATTCATCAATTTTTGCGACCCCCCAGAAAATCAGAAAGGCTGCCGCACCAATGGGCACCACGACGATCAACCCTTTAACAAAATAGGTAAATAAGGCTGCGGCAATCTTTTTCATAGTGACGGTAGATTTCTATTCATAAAAATACACTCTTTTTACCCTTTGCGAAATATTGGTCAGTATTTCATATGGGATAGTACCAATCTCGCGGGCGAGCTCCTCAATAGTTAACTGATCGTTGAAAACGATCACATCATCTCCTTCGCGCACATCCACATTGCTCACATCCAGCATGGTCATATCCATTGATATATTGCCCACTGTCGGTACCAATTTACCTTTTATAAGCATTTTACCTACTCCATTGCCAAAAGCACGCAGATAGCCGTCGGCATAACCAATGCGAATGGTAGCCACTTTACCATTATGAGCTAATTTTCCATTTCTGCTATAGCCTATCGTATCATTTGCTGCCACTTTGCGCACTTGCGATACACTGGTTTTTAAGGTCGCGATGGGCTGCAAAACTCCCGAACCGGCTGCTACTGAGGCATCGATTCCATATAATCCTATTCCCAGCCTCACCATATCAAAATGGGCGGAAGGCCACCTAATGATTCCACCTGTATTGGAAATATGTTTAATCACTTTATAGCCAAGCGCCTTCTCTATCTTAGTAAAAGCTTTTTCAAAGCGCTTGATCTGCTTTTTTGTAAACTCATCATGCTCAGGCGCATCGCTCGCTACAAAATGCGAGAAAACTGATTGCACTTTGATAAACTTGTTCTCCTCGATCAGGTCGCAAAGCGTATCAATATCGTGATCTTCAAATCCCAGGCGGTGCATACCGGTATCGATTTTAAGGTGCACAGGATAATTGCTCAGATTATGCGAATGCGCATATTTTACAAACTCATCTAGTAGATTAAAACTGAATATCTCCGGCTCCAGTTGGTATTCGATCAGCTTATCAAATGCAGATAGCTCAGGATTGAGCACCATCACAGGCAGAGTGATTCCCGCTTGCCTCAAAGCCACCCCCTCGTCAATATAAGCCACAGCGAGGTAATCAACCTTGTTATATTGAAGCATGTTGGCGACCTCAAACGTTCCGCTGCCATAAGAAAATGCCTTCACCATTGCCATTATCTTCACTCCGGGCTTCAGTTTCGATTTGTAGAAGTTCAGGTTATTCAGCAATGCATTAAGGCTAATCTCCATAACGGTTTCGTGCGCCTTCTGACTTAACGCTGAGCTAATGCGTTCGAACTCAAAACTTCTGGCCCCTTTTATCAGGATAGTCTCATTATCAAAATTAAGCTTGTTCAGGTGTTGAAGCAAAGTGGCAGTGTCGGGATAAAAATGTTTTTCTTCTAGTGCGAAATAATCCTTATGAGCTGACAGTGCCTCCCCTACGCCAACAAACTTGTTCACTTTTCTACTTTTGATCATATCAGCTACCTGCCGGTATAACACATTTTGTTCCAACCCTGATTGATAGATATCCGAAAGGATCAATGTACGCGTGGGATGCTGATTTTGCTGATTCAGGAAGTTCAACGCAATCTCCAGCGACTGCACATCAGAGTTGTAAGAATCATCTATTACCGAGCAATCATTAATACCATTTTTCAACTCCAGACGCATGCTTACCGGGCCCAGGCGCTCTATTCTTTTATCGATCTCCACCGGACTATAACCCATCGCCAGCATAGTTGCCCAGCAAACAATGGCATTCTCTACAGAGGCCTCATCCAAAAACGGGATTAGGCATTCTATTTCCTTGCCCTGGTATTTTGCCCGCAAATAGTAGTTTCGGGAAATAACAGTCTCAGCAAACACATATAGATCAGCCTGGTTAAACCGTCTGCTCCAGCTGAATCGCTCCTTAATATGAATGTATTTTTTATAATCTATCAGCTGATCATAATTATAGATCAGCAATTTGCAATGTGCAAACAGTTTCAGCTTTTCGAGCACTTTTTGCTTACGATCTTTAAAACCCTCATCATGTGCCGGACCAATATGGGTTAATACTCCTATCGATGGTTTGATGATAGCCTCAAGCCGCTCCATTTCGTTTACGGTGGAAATACCTGCTTCGAAAATACCAAGATCATCCCTGTCGGTCATCTGCCATACGGAAAGCGGTACACCGATCTGTGAGTTATAGCTTTTAGGATTACGAACTATAGTTTTATCAGAAATCAGCAACTGGTACAGCCATTCTTTTACAATAGTTTTTCCGTTACTACCCGTAATACCGATTACATCCACATTAAAACGATTGCGGTGATACGCAGCCAGTTTTTGTAGGGCATCCAGCACGTTATCTACCAGCAAAAAATTAGCGTCAGGCATTTTGATGCCGGTTTGATGCGATACCACAAAATTGCGTACACCAGTCGCATAGGCTTCAGCAACAAATTCGTGGCCATTGCGACGACCGCTTAAAGCAAAGAATAATCCTTCCGAAGCATTGGTAATACGACGGCTATCGGTCAGCAAAACGCTGATGATATCATCGGTTTCGATAACCCCGCCCGCATTAATGATCTGCTGTACCTCGCGGATAGAATAATGGTTGCTAAGCATGCCACGAATTTGCTTATATTTCCGCCAATAGAAGAATTTTTAACGAATTTTGGCATTTGATGGACCAATCCAAGCCTATCCGTATACCTGACGAAAAAACAGCATTGGCCAAAGCCGAGTATTACTGCGCCTACCAGGAACGCTCACAGCAGGAGGTCCGGGATAAGTTATATGAATGGGGACTGCATAGCACGCAGGTGGAAAACCTGATCGTTCAGCTCATTCAAAGCAACTTTTTGAACGAGGCGCGTTTTGCCAATGCCTATGTACAAGGGAAATTTAACCAGAAAGGCTGGGGCAAACAAAAGATAAAACAGGGGCTGAAATTCAAAAAAGTCTCTGATGTACTGATAAAAAAGGCGCTGAATACGATTGATGAAGACGATTATTTCAGCA
>Ga0207695_10009954_pt1 | contig 11685 bp, 5 predicted proteins | sample KBSC54metaG_FD_184354 | JGI IMG/M metagenome (GOLD analysis project Ga0207695, IMG submission 184354) | Corn rhizosphere microbial communities from Kellogg Biological Station, Michigan, USA - KBS C5-4 metaG (SPAdes) (version 2) | ecosystem: Host-associated > Plants > Roots > Rhizosphere > Soil... | reverse complement strand
CTCATGCGTGCCCGGCTTCCTGGCTGAGCATCCGCGGATCGATGCCCAGCAAGGCCAGCGCGCGCTCGTAGCGCTGCTCGATCGGCGTGTCGAAGATGATCTCAGGCGCAGCGTCGACGTTGAGCCAGCCGTTGCGGCCCAGTTCGTCCTCCAGCTGGCCCGTGGCCCAGCCGCTGTAGCCGAGCGTGACCAGCACGCGGCGCGGACCGTTGCCCACGGCCATGGCCTCGAGCACGTCCTTGCTGGTGGTCATCTCGAGCCCGCCGGGCACCGACAGCGTCGAGTTGTATTGCGTCGAGCCCTCGATGCGTTCGTGCAGCACGAAGCCGCGCTCGGTCTGCACCGGGCCGCCGTAGAACACGGGCTGCTCGCCGAGGTCGTCGCTGGCCAGCGTGAGGTCGACCTTCTCGAACAGGTTGCGCAGGCGGATGTCCACCGGCTTGTTGATCATCAGCCCCAGCGCGCCCTTCTCGCTGTGCTCGCACAGGTAGACGACCGCGCCAGCGAACGCCTCGTCGACCATGCCGGGCATGGCGATGAGGAACTGGTTGGTCAGATTGATGGGTTCGGAGGCCATTGCCGCGATTTTAGGGCAGCGGGGACTCCACAATCGACCGCCATGGAGATCTCCCCCTGCAAACCGTCGCGTCGCGCGCTGGTCTGGTTCCGGCGCGACCTGCGGATCGCCGACCACCCCGCCCTGGCCCGGGCGCTGCGCGAGGCCCAGGCCGTCTGGTGCGTGTTCGTGCTCGACAAGGCGATCCTGGACGGCCTGCCCGCCGAGGACCGCCGCGTCGCCTTCATCCGCGCCAGCCTGGCCGAGCTCGACGAGCGGATCGCCGCGCTGTCCGGCGGCCGCGCCCGCCTGCTCGTGCGCCACGCCGTGGCGGCCGACGAGCTCCCCCGCCTGGCCGCCGAACTCGACGTGCAGGCGGTGTACTTCCACCGCGACGACGACCCGGCCGCCCGCGCGCGTGACGCCCGGGTCTACGAGCGCCTGCGCGCGGACGGCCGCGAGATGCACGGCTTCAAGGATCACGTCATCTTCGAGCGCCGGGAGATCCTGACCGGCGGCGGGACGCCCTACGGCGTCTTCACGCCCTACAGGAATGCCTGGCTCAAGGCCCTGCATGGCCGTCCGCAACTGCTGGACGACTGCGGCAGCGACCTCGACGGCACGGCCCTGGCTGCGGCGCCGGCGAGCCCGTGGCGCGGCGGCGCGGCCGTCCCGGCGCTGGAGGAATTCGGCTTCCACGAACGCGCGGCGACGCCCCAGGACGATGCCGGCCTGCGCCCCGGCAGCAGCGGCGGCGAGGCGTTGCTGCACGAATTCCTCGACCGCCTCGACGATTACGACGAGGCGCGCGATTTCCCGGCCCGGCCCGGTCCGAGCCACCTGGGCGTGCACCTGCGCTTCGGCACGCTGTCGCTGCGCCGCCTCGTGCGCCTCGCCGCCCATCGCACCGAGGGCGGCAGCCGCGGCGCCCAGACCTGGCTGTCGGAGCTGGTCTGGCGCGACTTCTATCACCAGGTGCTGTTCCACCACCCCCACGTCGTCGGCCACGCGTACCGCGCCGACTGCGACGCCATCCCCTGGGAGCACGGCCCGCAGGCCGATGCGCACTTCGCCGCCTGGTGCGAGGGCCGCACCGGCTACCCGCTGGTGGACGCCGGCATGCGCCAGCTCGGCGCCAGCGGCTACATGCACAACCGGCTGCGCATGATCACGGCGAGCTTCCTGACCAAGGATCTCGGCGTGTCTTGGCAGCGCGGCGAGGCGTACTTCGCGCTCAAGCTCAACGACTTCGAGCTGGCGTCCAACAACGGCGGCTGGCAATGGGCGGCCTCCACCGGCTGCGACGCGCAACCCTGGTTCCGCATCTTCAACCCGGTGACGCAGAGCGAGCGCTTCGACCCGCAGGGCGCCTTCATCCGCCGCTGGGTGCCCGAGCTGCGGTTGCTGGGCGGCAAGGCCATCCACGCGCCGTGGCGGGCGCAGCCCGCCGAGCTGGCAGCCGCCAGGGTGGCGCTGGGTCGTGACTATCCGCAGCCCATCGTCGACCACGACGTGGCGCGCGCGAAGACACTGGCGCGGTTCGGTTCCAGGGGCAGCGGCAGCCCGGTGGTCGAAGGCACGTCCAAGCCCGGCTGAGCCTGGCCGGCTGGCCTGCCGCGCAGGCCTCGGCGCCGGCCGGACGCTCGACCGGGTACCGTCCTTGCCGCATCGGCCTCGTGCAACGGAGCCGACGATGACGACCAGGGAGTACGACGTCCGTGAATGCCGCCCGCGCATCGACGTCAACGACTATTTCGACCTTCGCAGCTGGGCCAAGCGCTTCGGCGTGACGGCGGGCGAGGTGCGGCAGGCCATCGCGCGGGTGGGCGACCATCCTGCGGATGTCGAGCACTACCTGCGCTTCGTGTCGGCCAGCGTCGCCTCCGGCCTGGTCGACGGCCTCGGCTGAGGCCGGGAGGCCGACGGCGCTAGAAGAGCTCCACGTCGCTGACGCGCTTGTCGTCCTCGACGATGCCCTGGCGCTGCAGGTCGGCATAGTTGCAGACCTGGTCGCGCCCGTTGTGCTTGGCGTGGTAGACGGCGCGGTCGGCGCGCTCGAACGCGACCGACGGCGTGTCGCCCACCTCGATGGCCGTGAAGCCGACGCTGACCGTGATCTTGCCGGCCTGCGGGAACGGGTATTCGCCCACGACCTTGCGGAAGCGCTCGAACGCGGCGACGGCATCGGCCTCGTCGTTGCACAGCAGCAGCACGACGAATTCCTCGCCGCCGAACCGGTAGAGCTGGTCGGAGAAGCGGAACGCGCCGCGCATGATGCGCGACAGCAGCAGCAGCACCTCGTCGCCGATCAGGTGGCCGAAGCGGTCGTTGACGGTCTTGAAGTGGTCGATGTCGACGACACCCAGCCAGTAGCGCGAGCCCGAGGCGTGGCGGCGTTCGCCCTCGTCGAGCTTGGCGTCGAGCAGGGGCAGCGACGCCACCTTGTAGAAGCTGTCGTCGAAGATCTTGCGGTTGAGCAGGCCGGTGAGCGTGTCGCGCTCGCTGTAGTCCAGCAAGGTCTGCACGTTGCGGTAGATGCGCAGCACGCCGAACACGAGCCGGCGCGACTTGGCGCCGATGCCGCGCACCGTGCGGATCTCGATGACGCCCACGGCGCCGGTGTCGGACATCACCGGGAACAGCGTCGTGAAGACGCCCTCCGAGCGCACCTCGATGATCTTGGCCGTGGTAAGGCATTCGAGCCACTCGGGGCGATCGGCGGCGCGCGGCAGCGAATCGAGGTCGACCCAGGCCGGGTCGGCCGTCGCGGCGGGGGAATCGGCCAGCAGCGCGGCGCGCGTGAGCCAGCGCTCCTCGCCCTGATCACCCACCAGCCGGTAGACGGCCACGCGCGTCGGCGCGAGGAAGTCGCGCATGGCGTGCGCCAGGCTGACGTCGAGCGTGTCGCGGTCGCGCAGCCCGGTCAACGAGGCGAGGTGATCGATGATTTCCGACATGGATTTCTGTAGCGGTGACCCCTGTTATCGGTCGAGCGTCTCGCCGACTGAAACCTGGAATCCGCGAACAGGTCCGGTCATCATGCCGGAATGTTCACGAATTCTCAGGCAGGCATCTTCTTCGCGACATTCTCCTGGATCAGGCCGATCAGCTGCTCTTCGTCGTAGGGCTTGCCCAGATAGTGGTCGGCGCCCAGCTGGATGGCCAGGTCGCGGTGCTTCTGGGCGATGCGCGACGTGATCATGATCACCGGCAGGCCGGCCCAGCGCGGATCGTGGCGCACGTTGCGCAGCAGGTCGAAGCCGTCCATGCGCGGCATTTCGATGTCGGTCAGCATGACGGCCGGACGCTCGACCTCGAGCTGCTCCAGCGCGTCCAGGCCGTCCTTGGCCACGGTCACGCGGAAGCCTTCGCGCGTCAGCAGGCGCTGCGTGACGCGGCGCACCGTCAGCGAATCGTCCACCACCAGGATCAGCGGGGCCTTGGCCTCCTCGACCTCCTGCACCACCACCGGCACGTGCGGCACGCCGGCCTCGGTGGTCGGACGCTGGCCGTACACGGCCGCGAGCGCCACCGGGTTGTAGATGGGCACCACCTCGCCGGTGGCCAGCAGGGACATGCCCGCCAGGCCCGGCAGGCGCGCCAGCTGCGGCCCGAGGTTCTTCACGACCACTTCCTGGTTGCCCACGACCTGGTCGACGTGCAGCGCCACGCGCTGCTCGGCGCTTCGCACCAGCACGACCGAATTGCTCTTGCCGGCCAGCACGCCATGGGTGCTCGATTGCAGCAGCGCGCCCAGCCAGAAGAACGGCACCTCGTGCGTGCCGTCCTGGTAGATGCCGGTCTTGTAGGCCTGCTCGACGTCGGCGTTGGTGGTGCGGCGCACCACTTCCACCAGCGAGGCGGGCATGGCGACGGTGAGGTCGCCGCAGCGCAGCTGCACGACGCGCGTCACCGCCGTCGTCAGGGGCAGCAGCAGGGTGAAGGCGGTGCCGCGGCCCGGGGCCGAGGCGGTCTCGATGCGGCCGCCGAGTGCGGTGATGTCGGACCGCACGACGTCCATGCCGACGCCGCGGCCGGCGAGCTCGGTCACGCTCTCGGCCGTGGAGAAGCCCGGCGTGAAGATGAGGTTGGCCAGCTCGGCCTCGGTGGGCGTCGCGTCCGGCGCGATCAGGCCGTTGGCCCGGCCGCGCGCCTCGATGCGCTGCAGGTCGAGGCCGGCGCCGTCGTCACGGATCGTGATGCGCACCTCGTTGCCCTGCTGGGCCAGCGCCACGTCGATCGTGCCGACCGGATCCTTGTCCTGCGCGCGGCGGACGTCGGGCGACTCGATGCCGTGCACGACGGAATTGCGCAGCAGGTGCTCGAAGGCACCGGCCATGCGATCCAGCACCGAACGATCCAGCTCGATGGACGAGCCCTCGACGTTCAGGCGAACCTGCACGGAGGTTTCTTTGGCCGCCTGGCGCACGACGCGGTACAGGCGTTCGGACAGTGCGTCGAACGGCACCATGCGTGCGCGCAGCAGGTCTTCCGACAGCGCGCGCGTCAGGCGCGCCTGCGCGGCCATCTCGTCTTCCGCGGACTGCACGGTCTGCGTGATGCTTCGCTGCACCGTGGCCACGTCGTTCACCGACTCGGCCATCATGCGCGTCAGTTCCTGGAAGCGCGTGAAGCGGTCCATCTCCAGCGGATCGAACTCCGCGGACAGGGCCTTGCTGGCCTCCAGGCGCGAGGCGATCTGCGTGTCGGCCTGGAGTTCGATGTCGCGCAGCTGGCGACGCAGGCGATCCAGGTTTTCCGTCAGTTCGCGCAGCGACGCGCGCATCTGGGTGACGTCCGTCTCGAGGCGCGAGCGCGTGATCGAGACTTCGCCGGCCTGGTTGACCAGGCGGTCCAGCAGCGGCGCCTTGACGCGCACGGTGGCGGTGGCCGGGTTGCCGCTCGCGGCCTCGACCACGCGCTGCACGCGCGACGGGTTCTCGACGCTGAACCGGGTCCAGTCGATGACGCTGGGCGCGGCATCGGCCAGCGCCTTGGGCACCATCTGGCGCACCGTGGACTCCGGCGCGGCCGGAGCCGGCTCGGCAGCCTGCGGCGTGGCCGGCGCCTCGGCAGCCGGCGCGGCCACCGGCGCGGGGGCGACCGGCGCATCGGCCACGGTCTCGACGACCGCAGGCGCGGCGACCGGCGCCGGCGCCGGTGCGGCCACCGGCGCGGGGCTGCCCTGCGGGTTCTTGAGCAGGCGCTGGAATTCCTCGTCGAGCGCGTCGACGCCGGTGTGCAGCATCGCCATCGTCGGCGGGTTGGCCGAGCGGCCGCCCACGCGTTCCTCGAACGCCGATTCCAGGCGGTGCGCGAGTTCGCCCAGGCGCATGGCGCCGGCCAGGCGGGCGCTGCCCTTGAGCGTGTGCAGCGCGCGCAGCGCGCCGAAGGCCTCGGACGTCATCTCCGGCGACTCTTCCCAGGCCCGCAGGTGCGACGCCAGGTTCGGCAGCAGCTCCTGCGCCTCTTCCGAGAAGATCTCGAACAGCTCGGGGTCGATCGCGTCGTGGGCGTCCAGGTCCTGCGCGAAACCGCCGGCATCCGTCTCCGATGCGGCCACCTCGTGGCGCTCGCCGGTCTCGGGGCGGATCGTGTCGTCCAGCGCCGTGAACTTGACGGCGCCCAGGCCGGATGCGGGGATCGCCGCGGCGGCGGGGTGTGCCGGCTCGGCGGGCGCCGCATCGGCGGCGGCCTGCATGGCCTCGAACTCGTCGGCACCGATTTCGGTGTCGGGAGAGTCGATGACCTCCGGCGCCGCGATCGGCGGTTCGGCGAAATGGTGTTCGGCGGCGGCGGCGAGCGCGGCAGCCGCCGCGGCGGCAGCGGCGGCTTCGGCGGCCGCGTGCGCCTCGGCGGCGGCACGGGCTTCCTCGGCGGCCTTCGCCTCGGCGGCGACCCGCGCTTCCTCGGCCGCCTTCGCTTCCGCCGCCACGCGCGCCTGTTCGGCGGCCCGGGCCTCTTCCGCGACACGCGCCTCTTCCGCGACACGCGCTTGTTCCGCGGCCTGCGCCTCGGCGGCGAGGCGGGCCTCCTCGGCCGCCTTCGCTTCTTCGGCGGCCTTGGCCTCCGCCGCGGCCTTGTCGGCAGCGGCCTGCGCGTCGCGATCGCGCTGGACGGCCTCGTCGTGCGCGGCCTGCGCGGCCTGCGCCTGGACGGACGACTGGAACGCGTCGAAGCGGGCGATCAGCGGCTGCGACGGCGTCTGCAGGAAGCCGGCGGCGAACTGGTGCAGCAGGCGGCGGATCTCCTCCGCCACGTCGCTGTACAGGCGTGCCTCGTCCGGGGTCACCAGGCGCGCCTGCGACACCTCCAGCGCGTGCTCGAGGCGGCGCGCCAGCGACGACAGCTCGGTGTGGCCCACGGTGGCCGAGTTGCCAGCCAGCGAATGCGCCAGTGCGACGGCCTCCTCGCCGACCGCGCGCGGCAGCTCCAGCACCCACTCGGCGAGCGCGGTGCACAGGCGGCGCGACTGCTCGTCGGCTTCGTTCAGGAAGATGTTGAACAGGCTCAGGCTGATCTTCAGCGGGCCGATGACCTTGTAGTTCTCGGCATCGTCGGCCGGCAGCTGGTCGGCCACCGCGTCGTTGGCGGCGGCGGGCAGCAGGTCGAGCTCGCCGAGGTGCGTCGGCACCGTCTCCGGGCCCATGTCGCGCTCGTCGTCGACATCGTGCCGCGCGGCCGGCTTGTCGAGATCGCCGAGATCGAACTGGAAATCGGGCGCGGCGAACTCGGGCAGGCGCTCGAGCGGCTGCACCACGGTGCGGTCCTCGAGGTACGCGGTGGGCGCATGGGCCGGGTCGACGGGCGCGTCGGACGGCAGGTCCAGCGTGAACGCATCCTCGGGCGACGACTCGACCACCAGCGGCAGGTCGGCCAGCTCGGGCGGCGAGGTGTGGGCGAAGTCCTCGAGGATCTCGGTGTCGCTCGCCTCTGCCGGCGCGGGCTCGAACGAGACTTCCGGCGACGGGATCGGCGGCAGGACGGCCGTGGCCTCGACGGCCGGCGCCGGGGCGGGCGCGGGCGCCTTCGCCTTGACCGGCTCGGCGTCCGGATCGACGCCGTCGCGCAGCGCGTTGGCGGCCGCCACGATCGGCTGGCTGGTGTAGCCGTGCGCGTTCTTCGCGGCGAGCGCCTTGACCCAGCCTTCGAGCTCGTCGAGCACGTTCAGCGAGAAGTTGCGCAGGTCGGGGCTGGCCTCGATGACGGCATCGGCCAGGCGGGCGTTGTACAGCTGCTCGCAGGCCCAGGCGGCTTCGCCGAAGTCCTTCAGGCCGACCATGCGCGAGCTGCCCTTGAGCGTGTGGAACGCGCGGCGGACGGTGGAGATCGATTCGAAGTGCTGCGGATCCTCGGCCAGGCGCTCCAGGCTCTCGCGGGCGCCCGCGATGACTTCCTCGGCCTCCTCGAAGAAGACCTCGAGCATCTCGTCGTCCTCGGCCGTGGCCGTGTCGGAGACGGCGGCGGGCGCCGGCGCGGGGGCCGGCGGCGGCGGGGCGACGAACTCGGTCATCGCCTTGGCGACTTCCTGGCGCACCTCGCTGGCGGCGTTCTCGTCGCTGCGGGCCAGCGCGGTGCGCGCGGCCTTGGCGGCGTCGGCGATGCTCTTCTCGTCCGAGGCGGTGGCCTGCTGGGCCAGCTCCTCGAGCTTGTTCATGACCTCGGCCTTGGAGGCGGCGTCGCTGCCGGCCGTGGCGGCCAGCTGCTGCACCTGCTCCAGCAGCTCGCTCTCGCCGGCGGCGGGCGCATCCACCTCGGTGGGCACGATCTCGTCGACGCGGCCCATCGTGGTTTCGAGGCGGCCCGACTCGGGGTCGAACCTGAACAGCGACTTGGCCAGCTGCGGCTGCACGCCCAGCAGGTCGATCAGGAAGCCGAGTGCGCCGACGTTGGCGGCCAGGCGGCCCACGGCCTGTTCGGACAGGGCACGCTCGGCCGGCGAGGCCTCGGCGCCTTCGCGCGACTGCGCCAGCACGGTGTCGACCTCGTCGCGCATGCGCACGACGGCCTGGCCGGCCTGGTCCAGGCCCAGCACGGACAGCACGCCACGCATGGCCGACAGCTTGGCGGGCACCGGCACCAGCGTCTCGCGCTCGGCCGGGTTGCGGTTGAACTTGTCGAGCTGGCCTTCGACGTCGGCCAGCGACGAACGCAGCTCCTGCACGACGCTGCCCATCGTCTGGCGATCGGAGGCGCGGCGGTAGAGATCCTCCATCCACGGCTCGATCGGGCCCGGCGTGCGACCCTGGCGCGCGAGGTCGATGCGCTCGGCGAGCTGGTGGATGCGAGTGCCGAACGAGGCGTCGGCGATGTCGACGTCGTCGAGCGCGGCGTCCAGGCACAGCAGGCTGGTGGCGACTTCCATCGCCAGCGTGGGCGACGGCACCGCGGCGCCGTCGGCCACCTGCGTGACCGCGGCGTCGAGCGCGCGCGCCATGTGCTCGCCCTCGGGGTGCAGCTTGCGCACCGAGTCGGCCACCAGCGAGGCCTGCTCGCGCAGGCTGGACGCCAGGCCGGACTGGCCGGCCGTGGCCGAGGACCACGACTCCTTCAGCGCCTCGACGCGGCGGCGCGCCAGCGGGATCAGCGCGGGGTCGTAGCGGCCCAGCGCCTCTTGTTCGTAGTCGACCGGCTCCTGCGTGGCGAGGCCGAAGGCCTTGCGCACGGCCACCAGGCGCGGGGCCTTGGCGTCGTCGCCGGGCAGCGCGCGGGCGCAGAAGAACAGCAGGTCCTGCGTGAGGCGGTCGGAGACGTCGGACTGGCCGCGCTCGGCCAGGCGCACCTGGGCCAGCAGGCGCGAGGTCAGGCGCTTGCTGTAGACGTCGGCCGACAGCCGGCCTTGTGCCTGCGCCTCGAAGAAGGCCGCAGCCACGGACCACAGGCCCGACAGCTTGCCGGCGGTGCCGGCGGCCAGGCCGGCGAACAGCTGGCTCATCTGCGTGGCGGCGGGGCCCACCGGGCCGCGCAGCAGCGAGAGCATGCACTGCTCCATGCGGCCACGGGTATCGGCGTCGGGCTGCAGCGCCATGACGTGCGTGCCGGCCGAGGCCTTCACGAGCGCCGGGGCCGCGGCGGACAGCTGGGCGCCCGAGGACGGCGAGTCGGCCTGCCACAGGTCGGCCGGGTGGATGCGGTCGGCACCGGCGAGCGTCTGCACCTCGCGGTACTGCGGGAACAGCGCCAGCGGCGACAGCTCCTTGCCCGACAGCCGGCGGCGCAGGAAGTCCAGCAACGCGAACGACGAGCGCTCGATGCTCGTCACCGCGTCGTTGTCCATCGTGCGGATCTTGCCCATGAAGCGCAGGACGGCCTGCTCGCTGGCGCGCAACATGCGCGCGCCCTCGGCCTGGCCGACCATGTCGAGCGCGCCCGCGCCCTGGTGGAACAGCGCGCGGGCCTGCTGCATCGCCGGCGCGGCGCTGCCATCGATCTCGGTGCCTTGCGGCGCGGTCTCGACCTCGCGCACCTGGCGCCGCAGGGCCTTGTGCGCGTTGTCCAGGGTACGGCGAAGCTCGTCGGCCACCCAGGCCAACGTGCTCAGGTCTGCAGGCACGGCGTGCGCTACTTGTTCACTCAACGTCATCTCCAGCGCGCGCACTCGTCGAGCGCGCGCAAGGGGGGGTCAGCCACCAAACGAAATACGGCCGCCCGGAAGATCCCGGCCGGCCGCAGGCCCATCCAAGAAGAGGGAAGCGAGGATCACATCCGAGCCGATCCGCGCTCCCCCTCGGGGGGGCAGCGACCGTTAGGGAGCGTGGGGACTTCATTTATCCGATCTTGAACCGGGACACCGACTGGCGCAGTTCTTCGGCGGTACGGGACAGTTCACGCACGATCTGCGCGGTGGATCGCGTACCGTCGCCGGTCTGTTCCGTCACCGCGAAGATGTGCTGGATGTTCGAGGCCACGACGTTCGCGGACTGCGCTTCGCTCTGCGCCTGCGTCGAGATGCTCTCGACGAGTGCGGACAGTTCGCGCGTCACACGATCGATGTCGATCAGCGCGGCACCGGCAGCGTCGGACAGCTGCGCTCCCTGCACCACGCCCTGGGTCGAACGTTCCATGGCGGCCACCGCATCGCCGGTGTCGGTCTGAATGGCCTTCACGAGCGCCGCGATCTGCCGCGTGGCGTCGCCGGAGCGTTCGGCCAGTCGCTGCACTTCTTCCGCAACGACGGAGAAGCCGCGGCCCGCATCGCCGGCGGAGGCCGCCTGGATGGCGGCGTTCAGGGCCAGCACGTTCGTCTGTTCCGTAATGTCCGAGATCAGCTCCGTGATTTCGCCGATCTCCTGCGACGATTCGCCCAGGCGCTTGATCCGCTTGGAGGTTTCCTGGATCTGGTCGCGGATCGAGTTCATGCCCTCGATGGCGTCCTGCACCGCGCGGCGTCCGGCCTGCGCCACCGTCAGCGATTGCTGGGCGGCGTGCACGGTTTCCTGCGCGCGCTGCGACACGTCGTTGATTCGGCCGGCCATCTGGAGCACGGACTCGCCGGTCTCGCGGATCTCGTGCAGCTGCTCGGTGGAGGCCGCCAGCAGCTCGGTCGACGTCTGTTCCACCTGGCCGGTGGTGTCCGTCACCCGGTTGGCGGTGCCCTGCACCTGCGCGACCAGCGTGCGCAGCTCTTCCACCGTGTAGTTGACCGAGTCGGCGATGGCGCCGGTGATGTCCTCGGTCACGGTGGCCTGTTGCGTCAAGTCGCCTTCGGCGACCGACTGCAGTTCGTTCATCAGCCGGAGAATGGCGGCCTGGTTGGCGTCGTTGACGCGCTGGGCCTCGCGCTGGCGGCTGTCGGCTTCCTTGCGCTTCTCGTCGGCTTCCCGGGCTTGCTGGCGCTGGGCGACGACGAACAGGCGCAGGATGCCCAGGGCGCCGAGCAGCAGCAGCAGGGCCGCGACCACGATGGCCACGATGTAGCCGATCGACACGCCACCGATCTGGTCGAGACGGCTCTGGACGGCTTCCAGGCCCTTGCGCAGCGGTTCGCTGTCGCCCACGATCTGCGCCTGCGCCTCGCGCGCGGCGACCAGGCCCTGCAGGTTGGCCAGAATCGCGCTGGACTGGCTGCGGGTCTGCTCGTACTGCGAGATCAGCTGCTCGAGGCGCTCGCGCGTGGCGGGCTCCTTCGT
>Ga0207695_10009952_pt1 | contig 11686 bp, 6 predicted proteins | sample KBSC54metaG_FD_184354 | JGI IMG/M metagenome (GOLD analysis project Ga0207695, IMG submission 184354) | Corn rhizosphere microbial communities from Kellogg Biological Station, Michigan, USA - KBS C5-4 metaG (SPAdes) (version 2) | ecosystem: Host-associated > Plants > Roots > Rhizosphere > Soil... | reverse complement strand
GGAGGTCAGAATGCCCTTTTTATCGGCAAACGTGCGTCCGTAATGGTCCAGGACGTCGCCAGCGGTGGCCTGGTCGGGCAGGTTGATGACGTCCGAGCTGCGCCCAGTTAAGTCCTTCAAAACACCGAAAAGTAGAACGCGCACCTGCATGGAGAATGGTTCCTACAGTTTAGCGTGAGCCGGATGTGTTTCCCGTCACATCATCGCCAAAGTACCTTCTAATATAGAGGATTAGAAAGGTTGGATTGGCCGACAAGCCCAAGGCGAGCTTCAAAATGTACCTGGTTCCTTGCAGCTGCGGGACCACGTTCGCGGTCTCCCAAGACTATGACCGGCGAGGAACATCCTGGAGCCGGTATTTCTCCTGCCCTAGCTGCGGCAAGCGCCATGATCCCAAGAACCGCCTCTTGGAGATTGGATATCACCCGGATGGGTACTGGAAGGTGGAGAAGTGCTGAGTTCCCCACCCGGACGCAGAATCGGTTTGGCGGATTTATATCAATAATTTGATCCATTTTGCCTGGGATTTGCTATACTTCCGGCGCCTTAGCGAACCCTGGTCGAGCAGCTTTCTGTTTGCTGGACGTTTTCGCCGGTTCGCGGACAGAAAGAAGGGGCAACTGTGAAGAACATTTTTGTTGGCAATCTCAGCTTCAACACAACCGAAGATGAGCTGCGCCAGCTGTTCGAGACGTACGGGCAGGTGGATCGCGTGAGCATTCTGACGGATCGTGAGACCGGGCGTTCGCGTGGCTTTGGTTTCGTAGAGATGACCAACGCAGAAGAAGGCGAAAAGGCGATTGCCGGATTGAATGGCAGCCAATTCGGCGGTCGGACAGTCAATGTAAACGAGGCGCGTCCGAAGGCCGAGCGTGCAGGAAGCGGCGGCGGTGGTGGCCGCGATCGGGGCCGTCGTTAGCACTCGCTAAAAAATATCGGGCGCACAACTTTCTTTTGTTGCGCTTTCCAACTCTTCGAGAGAGCATCCGAGGGATTTCTGCGCTTCCGCGGGGCTCGATGTAAACTGTGAATACGCGCCCGTAGCTCAGCTGGATAGAGCGGCAGCCTCCGGAGCTGTAGGTCGGGAGTTCGAATCTCTCCGGGCGCGCCATTCCTTGCTTCCTAAACTCTCCAACATTGTTATTGTGGTAACTCCTGCTCCGGCATCGCGGGCTTCGCCAGCGGCGATTCCTGCGGCTTGGGACGAAGCTCCCTGCTCTTAGCAAATTCAGCACGGGCTTCGGCCTGCTTGCCTATCGCCTGATAGGCGCGCGCCAATCGGTAATGAGCATCGGGCTGGGTTGGATCGAGAGCAATCGCGTGTTTCAGTGCATCGATCTCTTCTGCACGCTTGTTGCGCTGCATGTAGATCTTGCTGAGATCGAGATACACGATGCGCAATTTCTTGGAGGACTGCATCGCCTGGTTCAGCAGCGATTCTGCGCGATCGAGATTCCCGCGTTCGAGTTCAACGTCACCCAAATAAGCGAGCGCTTGCGCGTGAGTTGGGTTGAGAGCGAGCTCTGCTTCAAACTCGCGCGCCGCATCGTCGAACTTCTGTAACTCCCAGCTAAGGTATCCAAGCCCGAAGTGAATGTCCGGCTGTTTCGGATCGAGCTGAGCCGCGGCTTCAAATTCTTTGATGGCCTCGTCTGTCTTGTGGTTTGCGTCGAGAGCTTCGCCGAGCAAGATGTGAACGGCTGCGGAGTCAGGATTGAGTTGCAGCAGCGCCCGGAATTCATCAAGCGCGCACTTGTTGTCCTTTATGGCGAGGCAGCTCTGGGCCAAAACGTTGCGCAACTCGGCGTTCTGCGGGTCGGAGTCAGAGAGCGGCTTGAGCAATTTTACGGCATCAGCGAATCGAGAGGCTCCGTAGTACGCCATGCCAAGGAGCATTTGCGCCTGAGCAACGTTGGTTCCTTGAGCGACGGCTACCTTTAGAGGAGTAATAGCAGCGGAGAAACGTCCGCGCTTGAATTCGGCGATGCCGAGATTGAGTTGCAGGCCAGGGAGCTTGGGGTTGATGGCGGCAGCCTTACGATAGGCCTCAACGGCTTCCGCATATTTCTGCTCTCGCGCAAGGTCAAGACCGAGGCTTGCCAGTGCGACAGAATCGCGGGAGTTCGCTTTGATAACAGAGCGCCACGCGTCGGCAGCTTCGGCGAACCGTCCTTGCTGCTCGAGCACGATAGCGGTGTCCGGAGAAGCAGCTTGCGCTGCTGCAGGGCTGCAGGCAAATGGCGCGAGAAAACAAATCGCAGCGCAGATACTCAATCCGACAGAAATCCGACGAAACATTTCGAAACGGGACATCACACGTCTTGATGATAGCGGAATTCAGCCAGCGGGAAGCCAGGCTGAAGCTAAGAGCTAAGCTAGAAGCTGTCTTCTAAACAAATGCCCCGTTCAACCAGCTTCGGCTGAACGGGGCGAGGTTACAAATTAGAGGCAAGACTAGAAGATCAGCTTGCCTCCCAGTTGGAAGGTTCGAGCGTCAGCGGCGGAGGTAATCTGGCCTGCCTGACCGCCATCGAAGCCCGTATGGAAGCCACCGTTCTGTCCGGCGCCACCGAATTGCGTGTGGTTCCAGACATTGAACGCATCTGCGCGGAACTCGAAAGCCGATCCGCGAGACTCGCTGAACACAAATTTCTTGAACAGCGACAGGTTCCAATTGTGCCGACCCGGTCCCCGCAGCGCGTCGAAGGGCAGATTGCCCCACTGTCCTGCAGCTGGTGCAGCAAACGCCGAGACATCGACCCATTGAATCCCGGTCACCTGAGTCCCGGCACTGTTTAGGACCTTCGACTTCGGGTAGGTAATGGCTCCTACCTTGTCGGGCCGGTTGCCGACGCCTCCGGCGAAGAGGCTGGCAACGTTGTTGCTGCTCACGGTCACGTTGTAAGGAATACCGCTCACCATGCTGACAATACCCGACAGCGACCATCCGCCCAACACGGTTTTGAAGGCGCGGTTCGAGCTGTTCTTCAGGAACGGCATGTCGTACATGAAGTTGACGAAGGCAACGTGGGTGCGGTCATAAGCTGACGGTCCCACGTCGTATTGCCAACCGCTGTACGGATTGGTTACTGAGTTCAGATCGAAGCCATTACCCGTGCTACCGTTAGCAGGGTCAATAGAACGGGCGAGCGTGTAAGCTGCTTGCAGCTGTAAGTCGCGCGTAATTTGTCCACGTAACTCCATCTGCAGCGAGTTGTAATGCGAGTTGGCACCGTTGAAGGCCTGTCTCAACTGGTGGAATCCCGTGTAAGGCACCAGCTCGTTAAAGTGACTTACGCCGTCGGTACCTACGTGATTCGTGGTGCTGGTCAAGCTGGCAAGTTGACTTGGATCTGGCCGATTGAGTTCCTGCCAGTAGCTGAGGTGTCGAGCCACGCTGCCGACATAGGATGCCGACAAGACAACCTTCCGGCCAACTTGTTGTTGCACGCCCGCGCTATATTGGGACACACGCGGCGTGGGATAGTACTGGTTGATTCCGGTTACATCAGCGGGCACGATCGGAACCGTGATAGCCCCGCCCTGCCAGGTGGTGTGTGGGTTGGAAAGCAGAACGTTATTGGTGTTCAGGCTGTATCCGTAGGGCGGATTTGTGGCGCCATTGTACATGTCGTTGCCTTGAACCCGCTCGTACATGATGCCGAAGCCGCCGCGGACAATCGTCTTGCCATCGCCCCGCAAGTCATAAGCGAACCCCAAACGCGGTCCGAAATCCCACCAATTGGCTTTCGCCAGTCCCTTGGGTACTCCGTTCTTGCCGTCGATACCGACTCCATTGAGGTATAGCTGGTATCCCTGCAGAGCGGAAAGCGGGCTCGGTCCGAGTCCCGGACTGTTGCTGGCGATCTGTCCACCATTGGTGCCAGCAACAAACACGGCAGCCTTGGCAGGATCGTACAGGTTGGGATAAAAGTTCGCCATTGCACCATTGGCTTCATAGGTGTGTGGCATGCCATCCCAACGGAGTCCGAGGTTGAGGGTCAGACGGTTATTCACGCGCCAGTTGTCCTGGATGTAGCCTGCCGGATTTACGGCATTCCAGTGGCCTGTGCCCTTGTAGCCGTTCTCACCGTAACCCTGCGCCGCGCCGAGGATGAAGTCGGCATAATCAAAGCCGCAGGTCACGGTTGCGCTCGCAACGCAGCTTGACGGCGTAGTGGCAGATGCGTCGAAGGTAAACTGTCCCTGTGTTCTGGCAAAGTAGTCCTGGACCTTCTTGTAGAGTGCCCAGCTGAATCCGAATTTAAACTGATGTGATCCCTTTACCCAGGACAGATCATCGCGGAACTGATAATCATCCGCGGTGTTGTTCCAGGGAATCCAGTTTGCATCGTAGTTGTCGTTCATTTGCTTGGAGAGATTGATGGCCGGAACGCGATTCAAGTCGTTCGTGCCGCCAAAGATGCGGTTGAAATTGAATCCGGACGCCGTGTACACACCAACGGGCAGAATGTGAATGCGGTTCCCGTTGCTGTTGAACGCAAATTCATTCAGCAGATTCGGGCGGATCATATATGTGGCATGAACCACGTAGTGGTAGGAGGGATTGCCGAAGGTATTGCCAATACTCGGCATATTGTCGCCACTCCACATCGAGGTTCCGTAAGTTTGTATGGCGTGATCCAGGATCAGGTGGCCAAACACAGAAAACTTATCGGTAAAGGTGTGGTCAAGACGGACAATCTCTTCCCTGGCAGTCGTAGGTTGATTTGCGCCTCCGATGAAGCTGAAGCCGCTGGTCGCTTTGGGGAAGATTCCCGCAGCCAGGAGCGCAGCTGCATTCGCATTGACGGCGCAGGCCGGAATGTAGGTTTGACCTGAACTGTTAGTGGGGAACGATCCTCCCGCGGTGAGTGTGGTACAGCCAGGAGCGAACGTCCCAATGTCTTGAGGCACTGCCAACTGGATGGTCTTGCCGTTGGGATCCTTGGCTGGCAATACGACGTTGCCGCTGGCATCGGGATACATGGAGGCTGAAGGCACGTTCACGTTGAACAGTCCGCCGCGGATGTAACGGCGCCAGTCCATGTTGTAGAAAAAGAACGTTTTCACGTTTGCGGTGCTCGGATGGAAAGACACCGGGCCACCTACATTGAATCCCCAAATGTTGAGCCGCAAGGCGGCTACTTTGTTGGGGGCTGGGTTGAAATAGTTTCGTGCATCAAAGGCATCATTGCGTCCGTTGTAGAACGCTGACGCATGCAGCTTCCGCGTGCCGGACTTCATAGCCATGGTGATGGTGCCGGCTGAAGAAGTTCCGTACTCCGCACTGTAGTTCGAAGTCAAGGCGCGGAATTCCGCAATGGATTCCATCGAGGGTGCTACATCGGAACCGCCGCCACCCCCACGATCGGCAGCTTCGCCTCCATCAATCACCCAGAGGTTATGAGAAAGGCGCTGACCATTAAAGCTCACGTTGAAGTCGCTGCCAGCGGAGGTAGGAACCATGAAGTCCGCCTGCACGCTAGACGCGCCGGGCGTAAGGGCTTCGAGTGCGAAGACGCTGCGGCCGTTGGCGGCCAACTGACTAATCTGTCCGCCGGTGATCATGCTGCTGACCTCACCGGAGTCGGCTTGCACAGCGATCGCATTGGCTTCGACCGTGACGTGCTCTGTCGCAGCCCCGACCTTCATGGAGAAGTCAACACGAAGGCGGTCACCAACCGCGAGAACCAACCCAGTCTTCTCCGTGACGGTGAATCCTTGTCCTTCGGCCGTCGCTATGTATTTGCCGATATGCAAGTTCGGCAACACGTACTCGCCGGCATCATTGGATTTAATCGTGCTGACGATACCAGTATCAGTGTTTGTAAGAGTGATGGTTACATTCGGTAGAGCGGCGCCGGTTTGATCGGTGACCGTTCCAACCACGGTAGCTTCCTGCGCAAATGCGAGCACGGAAGCAAAGATGAAGAGAAAAGCTGTGAACGCGAGGAATTTAAAAATGCTTCGCGATCCCAGCCTTCGAAACCCGGAGTAGTTGGATGAAAGCTTCATAGCATTCTCCGATTGGGATTGCGTTAGACACACAACAATGCACAAGCAAGTTGTGAGTTCGCGAGTCCAAGCTTGGGATTGGCACGCATACGTTGTCAAGCCAAAACGATTATGTTAGTTACTGCTACTTTAATTGGCTGCACAATGACCGCTCCGATTCGTCGTCTTATGTCGGTACAGCTAACAACTTACAGGCATACTGTGATTCTAATCACAGTTGAGAAATAGTTTTAGGGCACGACGAATACTCGGTGCAGAATTGTGATCGTGATCACATTTGCACGGTGGCGTCGCACCAGGCAATGCGACACCAGCGCTGCGCGCGGTATGCCGTATGGAAGAGATTCACTTGTGTGCGCGCGAGTGTTTCTGAGCGGCGTTTCATGCAGTGGCAATGCTGCGACCTCTGCAGAAATCGCGGTCCACCGTTGAACCGTGTGATTTCCATGGATGCGCGCCGCGAGGAGCATAGCAGCGGGGCCCGGCACAGCATCTAGGTGTAAGTAGACTTACACGCCGTCACACTGTGACTTACATTCCGAGACACAGATCGTCACTCTATGACCTAGGTACTAGCACGCTAGTTGCGAGCAAATGATACGTTCTTACACCACAGAGTACTTCCCTGACAGACGCGAGTTTAAGTACAGCACAAAGAGAGGCGACATAGACTACGTAGCTGGTGCTTACGGAACATGCAGCGCCGAGAGACTCTGGTGCGGGACAAGCGCAACACGGGATGACGAGGCAAAATCATACTGAAAGCAGGAGCATACTACCAGAGAGGTACAACGTTGGCAGACCCGATCGGCGGAAGATTACTTGCGAACTTTTCCGTCAGCAATCAGACGATCGAGCCAGCGGCGGGCCGTGGCGGCCCCTTTGTCGTTAGGATGCGTCCGCAGAAAACTTCGAAGGGTTGCCGCTGAGTCGTCGAATTTCCCCACGGCAGTCTGTGCTTGCGCTATTAGTAATTCGATGGCCGGCTCGGCGCCGTGTGACTGGACAAGGGCCCGTTGTGCCTCTTCGAGTGCACCCTCGAATTGCTGCTGATTGTAAAAGGCCTTGGCGAGCGCGTAGTGCGTATCCCAGCGAGCCGGGTCGAATTGTAGGGACTGCTGCAGCGGCGGGACTGCGAGATCAAAGCGATTTTCGTTGACGAATGCCATGCCGAGGGCGCTCAGAACGCGAGCGTTTTTCGGATCGACTTGGGCCGCCTTTTCGAGGAAACCACGTGCCTTCTCGGGCTGATTGCGCTGAAGGAACACGACCCCCTGTAAATAGAGAACGTCGGGATGATTTGGAGCAAGCTGGGCGGCTTCGTCCAAATATTTCCCAGCTTGATCGAGTTTATTTTCTTTAAGGGCTTGCAGAGCCTTGTCCATCAACTCCTTGGCTTTGGGAGCCAGCAGAGGACGCGAATCAGAACCGAGCGCACCGGCGTTTGAATCGCGCTGAAGAGTGATTTCTTCTTCAGCAGCAACGGCAATGGGAACGGATATGTCTTTCTGGGCAGAGCGATAACCGACCGCCTCCGCCACGATCGTGTAGTCCCCTAGCCCGTTCAGGATAAAGACAGCGCGCCCTTTGCTCGTCGTCATCTCTTGGGAGAGAGTACCCCGCAGGTAGAGCTTGATGCTAACGAGTGGCCCGATCAACTGCCTGGAACCTTCTCGAATGGTGATGGAAAGCTCGGCGCGATTGCCACGGACTCCGCCGACGTCGGCCGAGCGCTCTTGGGCAACTATGGCAATCACAGCGCAGGTTGCTATTGCAGCACAAGCAAGAACCATCCGAATTCTCGGTTTGTTCTTGAGTGGCTTAGCGGCGAGGTTCCGGACGTTGAGATTTTTTGCACTGAGCATTTTCAAACCCCGCCTCAAGTTCCAGAGGCTCCACGATCTCCAAGATACTCCAAATTAAAAGCCCCGCTCGCATGTTATATGCGAGCGGGGCAAGAGTGGTTCTTATCCAGAAGAATCTAGAAGCTAAGCTTCAAGGCCAACTGGATGGTGCGGGGATCATAAGCGCCTGTCACTTTACCAAAGTCGCTTGCCCCTAAGTTGGTGCTGATACCGTTCAGCACCGAGTTACCGATGAATTGCGTGTGGTTCCATACGTTGAAGAACTCAGCACGGAACTGGAGATTGCTCCCCCGCTCCTGGTTGAACCAGAAGTTCTTGAACAGCGAGAGGTTCCAATTGTCGCGGCCAGGTCCTCGTACGGAATCGCGCGGCGTATTCCCCCACGTCCCCGGTGCCGGGGCCGTGTAAATCGACGTATCGAACCACTGACTGGGGGTGTGCGGATCGTGTCCGCCGCCCGCAGTGTTGGGCCGGTTCGAAGTGTTCGGAACGATGCTGGATACGCTGCTTCCGTTCAGCCCAATGTTGAGTGGTGCTCCCGATTGTGCCTCCACGATGCCCGAAAGTTCCCACCCGCCAAGAGCCGTTTTGAGTGCCTTGCTACTGTTCTGGAAGAGCGGGATTTCGTACACAAAGTTGGTGAAAAACACATGCCGTATGTCATACGGAGCCGGACCGAAGTCATACTTCCAGCCGGCATAGGGATTGGATATGTTGCCGAGGTCTCCTGCGCTACTACCCTGGGACCCAGCATCATTGGTTTTCGAGTAGGTATACCCCAGTTGGTATTGCAGCCCTTTCTTTATGTTACCGCGCAGGGACGCTTGCAACGAGTTGTAGTTCCCGTTCGCTTCGTTTTGCGCGATCCGAATGCTCTTGTAGCCCACAAAGGGAACGTCATTGTTGTACGTGCCACTGTTCGTGGGGGGAAGGTAGCTAGCCAACTTGGTGGGATCAACCAGGTTGGTTTCCGTGTAGTAGTTCTGGTGGCGGTTCTGCGTGCCAACATACTTGAGGTCCAACACGGAGTTGCCGATCGAGTGCTGAATGCCCAGGCTGAACTGGCTACTCATGGGTGACTTGTAGCGGGTCAGGTCCAAGCCAGTGATGTTGTTCACCGGGATCGCCCCTGCATTCACCACACCAGTCGTCAGATCCATCGTCGGCGCTGACAGGGACACGTTGTTGAAATTAACGCTGGCAGCAAGAGGAACGGTGCCGGCATTGTTGTACACGTCATTTCCTTGAATGCGTTCGTACATGATGCCGAAGCCGCCGCGAATGACGGTCTTGCCGTTGCCAGACAGGTCGTAAGCGAAACCAAGGCGTGGTCCGAAGTTCTTCCAAGCGTCATCTACGCAGCCCTTGGGAACTCCCTTACCGCAAATAGCAATGCCATTGGTGTAGAACTGGCCGGGCAGAGCTGGATCGGGACTGCTCGCCAGACCGGGGCTTGTCGGGTCTATGCTGCCGGACCCGGGGCTCAAGACGGCTGCATTGCTGGAGTTATACAGGCTTGGATAGAAATTGGCCATGTTGTTCTTGGCTTCGTAGGTATGCGGAAGTCCATCCCACCGCAGGCCAAGGTTCAAGGTGAGGCGATTGGTCGCGCGGAAGTTGTCCTGGAAATACGTCGACCAAGAAACATTGTTCCAGTATCCCGCGCTCTTGACCGCATCTTCGGTGTAGTTGGAAGCATATCCAAGCAGATAATCGGCAAAGTCATTCCCGCTATAGCTGCCGTTGAATTGGAAATTGCCTTGGGTATTCTTGAACCAGTCTTGGACCTTCTTATAAAGCAGCCAGCCACCACCCATCTTGAGTTGGTGACGCCCTTTGGTCCACGACACGTCATCGCGTATCTGATAACTGTCTGCCTTGTTATTCCACGGCATCCAGTTCACGGTGTAGTTAGATCCCGTGCTGCCATTCAATTGGATCGATGGTATGCGGGTATCAACGTTTTTGCCGTCACCCGTATGCGGAAAGAAGGGAGCAAAGGTGAATCCTGCTGGTGCTGAGATCAATCCGGCCGGCAGAATGTGGATGCGGTTTCCGTTGTAGTTGAAGGATACCTCATTTAGCAAGTTGGGCTTAATCAGGTAAGTGGTATGGAACACACCGGCATAGGAAGGATTTCCGAAGGTGTTTCCGACCGAGGGCACGTTATCGCCGCTCCACATGCTGGTAACCAGGTTTTGCGCAACCGATTCGGCGACGAACGTGCCGTAAACGGTCAATTTGCTGGTTGCGTTGTAATCAATGCGGGTGATTTCTTCTCGCAGGTTATTGGGAACGCTCACAGGAGCTTGGAAGCGGTTGCCGTTTGTGGGTGCCGGGAAGATGCCACCGAATTTTCCGCCAGCGGTCAACAGCGCTTGGGCATTCGGATCCAGCATGCACGAAGGGATGATGTTATTTGTGAATTGCCCGCCGGGATTGGCCCCTGCGGGTTGTGCACCACCAGGACAATTCTTGAACTGAATAGATGCAGGAACAACACTTAGAGCCGGGTCATTGATGGTCGTGCTTCCGAAATTTCCGCCGTAGGTGGAAGTCAACGGCACTTGCTGGTTAATTTGCGTCCCATTGATGAGCTTGCGCCATTCCATATTGTAGAAGAAGAAGAGCTTGTCCTTCATTCCAGGAACGGGGCCGCCGACGTTAAAGCCGAAAACGTTATAGCGGAACTCGGCAATCTTTCCGGGAGCGGGGTTAAAGTAATTGCGTGCCTGCAGCGCGTCGTTTTGGAAAAATTCCCAAGCCGATGCGTGGTATTGGCGGGTGCCGGACTTGGTAACTGAACTGATGGTGCCGCCGGACGAGATCCCGTATTCAGCACTGTAGTTAGAAGAGAGGACCTGGGTCTGCGCAATGGCGTCCATGGAAGGCAGTACGCTGGACGCGCCCGCTCCGCCACGATCCGAGTTTTCGCCGCCATCCAGCATATAGAGGTTGTGACCAGGGCGGTTTCCGTTAAAGCTGATATTGCTGGACGCTCCGCCAACCGGCACCGGTACCTGAGTACTGGGGTTCAGATTTGCAGCGCCCGTAGTGAGCTCCGCGTAGCTGTAAATGGTTCTGTTCTTTGTAGCCAATTCCGTGATCTGCTTCCCGTTGACCAGCGAACTCTGTTCGCCGCTGTCGGTCTGCACTGCCAAGGCGGTAGCTTCTACACTTATGGTCTCGCCCACCGCGCCGACGGCCATTTGAAAGTCCTGGCGGACGCGATCGGTAGCATTTAGAATCACCCCATTTCGCGCCTCGGCCTTGAAGCCCTGTGCCGCGGCCTTCACATCATATGTGCCGATCTGCATACCGGGAAAGGTGTATATGCCAGCCTCATTGGTGCTAGCAGTTTTGCTCACCCCCGTGGCAGTGTTGGTAGCGGTGATGGTGACATTCGGAAGAACGGCACCCGATGTATCTGTGACAGTGCCCAGGAGGGTACCCAACTGTCCCTGTCCTAAGGCTTGTAGTGAGGCAAATAGCAAAGCTGAGACGATCAACGCGATAAATCGCCAGTTCGCGCTGCCCGTCAGCTTCCTAAACCCAAAAAGGGTAGGCGAAAGCTTCATGGCATTCTCCGTAAAGAATTGAGTTGCAAAACCCAGAAGTGTCGTGAGTTCCGCCAAAGCTTCATGCGAGCGCATGTACGTTGTCAAGCAGAAAATCGTTATGTTCCTTCATGCTAGATCGATTTAGAAAACGTTTTCCCGCCAGCCGCCCCGTTGAAATGCAGCAAAGTAAACGTAAACTCTTGAACGGGATTTCAATGTTTAAATCTTTTGTAGAAAGCGTCG
>Ga0207695_10009943_pt1 | contig 11691 bp, 10 predicted proteins | sample KBSC54metaG_FD_184354 | JGI IMG/M metagenome (GOLD analysis project Ga0207695, IMG submission 184354) | Corn rhizosphere microbial communities from Kellogg Biological Station, Michigan, USA - KBS C5-4 metaG (SPAdes) (version 2) | ecosystem: Host-associated > Plants > Roots > Rhizosphere > Soil... | reverse complement strand
GCGCATGTTCGGGCCTTTGAAGAAAGGCATCGACATGGACGCGTTGGATGGCGCCACCGAGATGCCTTACGACGTGGCGGACCAGCGCATTGAATATTCGCAGGCCGAGCCGCGCGCGCTGCGCGTGGGGTGGTGGCGGGGCGTGGGGCCCAACAACACGGTTTTTGCCATCGAAAGCATGATGGACGAGCTGGCGAAAAAGGCCGGCAAGGATCCGATCGCTTTCCGCCTGGCCCATCTGAAGCAGAAAAACCCTCGCCTCAAGGCCGCGCTGGAGCGGGTGGCGCGTGAATCCAATTGGGATCAGCCCTTGCCGGCCCGTCACGGGCGTGGCGTCTGCGCCCAATTCGCGTTCGGCACGTACATGGCGACTGTGGCGGAAGTCGAAGTCGTCAGTGACGGCACCGTCCAGGTCCGCCGCATGACCTCGGTGGTCGATGCCGGCCGGGTGGTCAATCCCGGTACCTTGAAGGCCCAGGTGCAGGGCGGGCTGATCTTCGGGCTCACCGCCGCGCTTCACGGCAACATCACGGTGGAGAATGGCCGGGTACAGCAGAGTAATTTCAACGATTATCGCATGATGCGGATCAACGAGACGCCCGCCATCGATGTGCACATCATCCAGAGCAGCGAGGCGCCAGGGGGGATCGGCGAGCCGGGCTGTACCGCCGGGCCGCCGTCGCTGATCAATGCCATCGCCGCCGCCACGAATATCCGCATCCGTCAATTACCGGTGGATCGCGACATTCTCGCCGGGCGCCGCAGCGTATGAGCGAAACACCTCGTCTCAGCCATACGCTGCAGTCCCGCCATGTCGCCATGATCTCACTGGGCGGGATCATCGGCGCCGGACTTTTTGTCGGTTCCAGTGCCGCGATCGCGTCCATCGGTCCTGCTGTGATCGTCTGCTACATCCTGGCAGGTATCCTGATCCTGTTCACCATGCGCATGCTGGGCGAGTTGGCGGTGGCCAATCCGGGGATCGGTTTTTTCACCGACTATGCCCGCAAGGTTCTGGGCCATCCCTTCGGTTTCATAGGCGGATGGCTCTATTGGTATTTCTGGATGATCGTGGTGGCGGTCGAGGCGATTGCCGGGGCCATCATCATCGCCCAATGGATCGCGGCTCCCGTATGGCTGATCGGGCTGGTGCTTCTGGTCTGCCTGACCGGCGTCAATCTGATGTCGGCGCGCTCCTATGGGGAATTCGAATTCTGGTTTTCCTCCATCAAGGTCGCGGCGATCATCGCGTTCATTTTGATCACCGGATCCTATGTCCTTGGCCTGACGCCCGGTCATAGCGCCGATATTTCCCCGCTCACGGCGTTCGGCGGGTTCGCGCCGCACGGCATTGTGTCGGTATTGGCGGGCGTGGTGACGGTGATCTTCTCGTTGACGGGGGCCGAGATCACCACCGTCGCGGCGGCGGAGTCCAAGGAGCCGGCCAAGGCGATTGCTTCCATGTCCACCACCCTGACGGTCAGAGTGGTGCTGTTCTATGTGCTGTCGATCTTCTTCATCGTCGCGGCGGTGAACTGGACCACCATCAAGCCGGGGCAGTCGCCCTTTATTGCGGCCCTCAACCTGATCGGCATTCCCGGTTCGGCGATGGTGATGAACATCATCGTGCTTACGGCGGTGCTGTCCTGTCTCAATTCCGGGCTCTACGTCACCTCGCGGGCGCTGTTCGCGCTGGCGGCGCATGGCGACGCACCGAAAAGCTTGACCGTCCTGAACAAGCGCAATGTGCCTGCCCGCGCCATTCTGGTCGGTACGGTGTTCGGTTATGCCGCCATGATCGCGTCCGTTGTCTCGCCCACCGTTGTCTTCACGTTCCTGGTCAATGCCTCGGGCACGGCTATGTTGTTTCTTTACGGAATGATCGGCGTCGCCCAGATTCGCTATCGCAGCGGCCTGTCCGCGGATGAGGTGAGCCAGCTCCAACTCAAAATGTGGCTCTTCCCCGCGCTGAGCTATTTCACGGTCGTCGGCATCATGGCCGTCCTGATCGCGGTGGGCATGATACCGGACCTGCGGAGTCAATTGACTGCCACGACGGGTTTCATGATCTTTCTGCTGGTGTTCTATTTTGTATTTCGCCGGGGCCGGCATGTCGCGGCGGAAGCGAGCCGGGCCTGACTGGCAAGTCTCCCGAAATCGTTCTGGCCCAGGACAACCGCACCGGCGGGATTTCCTATTGGCAGGCGCAGGATCACCAGAGCGTCGCCGACCGCTTTGGCGTCAGCCTGGCCGAATATATCCATGCCCTGTTCGGCCTGGTGCTGCAGAAACGCCCTCGCCACGTTCTGATGATCGGATGCGCGGGCGGCACGCTGGCCACCATGCTGTCCCGCGCCGGCGTCCAGGTGACGCTGGTGGACATCGATTCGTTATCCTTCCAGATCGCGCGGCGCTATTTCCACATGCCGGAGAGCGTGGCATGCCATGTGCGGGACGGGGCCGATTTTCTGCGCCGAACCAGGGCTCGCTATGATGCCGTCATTCTGGACGCTTTCGCGGATACGATCATTCCGCCTCATCTCCTCACGGACCGCTTTTTCCGGCTGGTGAAGTCGCGGCTGAACCGGGGCGGACTTTTCCTGGTCAATATCGTGGTCAAGGATGACGACGATTCGACTCCTGACCGGATCGCCCGGACCATGCGCAAAGCTTGGCGGCAGGTGCGGCTTCTGGACGCCGACGGCTTCGAAAACCGCAATGCGGTGGCCGTGGGTGGCGCGGTGAGGGGCCTGAAACGCCCGCACCTCCTGATGAAGCCCGCCCATGGCGGCCGGACCTTGGCGAAATCTCTGGCCCAGCTTTCCTTCCGCGCACTGCGTTAAAACTAGACTTGCAGCGACTTATTTGTCGGTCAGATGCGTTTTGCGAAGTGCATTGCGATCGACTTTGCCATTCGCGTTCAGGGGCATAGTGTCAATGACCATGATCTTCCTGGGGACCGCGTAACTGGGAAGGTGGGTGCGGCAATTGGCGATAATGTCTCGTTCGGCGCTTGTCGGCCCACAAACAAATCCCACAACGCCTTCCGCCGCTCCGGTTTCATTGACGGGCCATAGCACGGCTGCGGCTTCGGTGGTGCCCGAAGCGCGCCGCAGCACTTCTTCGATCTCCAGCAACTCGACTCGATATCCCTGGATTTTCGCCTGGTCATCCATGCGCCCCTGAAACACGAGGCCGTGATGGCCGTCCTGTTGGACCAGGTCTCCCGTGCGATACCACCGGTCGAAGGGGTAGCCAGATAGCGTACGGTTGATGAACTTGGCCTGATTTTCCTTATCGTTGTTGATGTAACCGTTTGAGATCTGGGCGCCGCCCAACCAAAGCTCACCGAGGGTCGCGGGCTGGCCCTTGCTGTCTACCACCACGGCCGCGGAGTTCCGGAAAGCCTTTCCTAAAGGAATGGTAGCGGGGCGGGCATCCGATGCAGCCGATCGCTGATATTCTTCGGCCGTGATGGCGATCGTAGCTTCGGTGGGGCCGTACAAATTCAATATGCGCGAATTAGGCGCGGTCTGCGCCCAATCGTCCGCGATGCTGGCGGGCAAGGGTTCGCCGCAGAACAGGCTCAAGCGCATATCGGGCAGGGCGCCGGGCTGGAGGCGCCTGAGGCGGCGCGCCATGGCCACCACCGATGGCACCGAGAACCATGCTTGTAACGCATGACGCTTTGCGAAGCCGACTGGATCCAATGCATCTTCATTGCCCATCACGTAAAGGCATCCGCCGCTCGCCCAGGTCTGGAAGATGTCATGCACCGAGAGGTCGAACGACAGATCGAAATTCTGCGTGCAACGGGTCCCCGGGTCGATTGGTGCTATCTCCGCGATTGCGGCCAGATAGGCAGAGAGATTTTCACGCCGGACCGCGACCCCTTTGGGAGCCCCAGTGGTCCCGGATGTGAACATGATATAGGCGACGCCGGATCCCGTCCCTGTAAACCGGTCATCATGAAAATTCGGCGGAGCGCCGGTTTGGTCCGGAATTCGCACGCTGACTTCATGGATATCGGGCCCCAGGATCTGCACCAATTCATGGCTGCGTCGTTTTGATTGGTCGTCCCAGACGAGCACTCGGCAGCGGGCGATCGACGCGATGTCCACCTGTCGTTCAAAAGGAAATTTCATGTTGATCGGAACATAGGGTCTTCCCGAAAGGATGGCCGCCAGCACGCCGACATAAGCGGGATAAGTCCGTTGTGCCAACACACCGATGGGCTCGGCGGGCTCTGTCAGTTCGAGTATCGTGCTCCCCAGCTTTGCGGCGTCCGCATACAAGTCGGCATAACTCACCGTCCGCCCGTCCAGCCAGACGGCTGGAAGATCGCGGAACTGTTCGAAACTGAGGCGCAGAAATTCTCCGACTTCCAAGCTTCTGGGTATCACGCGTTACACTCCGGGAACTTATTCTTTGGGGCCGGCATATTCGTAGATCGTTACGGCGGGGAGGAAGCCGAGTTGCTGCCAAAACGCCTTGCCGGCATCATTGCGTTCCAGGACGCGAAGTTGAAAACGATGGCAGCCGGATGCCCTGAAGCTTTTCAATGCATTGTCGACCAGCATGCGCGCCACGGTCGTGCGGCGGTATTGTGGCAACACGAAGATTTCCTCGATGGAAGAAACAATCGAACTTGCGGCGCCGGGAACGATCTTGGTCTGCCCGAGAATATAACCCACGAGATTTTCGCGATCGGTGGCGACGAAAATCACTGTCCTGGCGCGTTTTACAAGATGGGCTGTGTCGGTGGCCAATTTTGCAGGATCGGTGTCGGGATTGTCGAGCGAGCCCTTCGCAATCTGGTCGGACCAGAATGCGGCGCGCAATGCCGAGAGCGCGGCGGCGTCTGCTTCCCGGGCGGCTCTCAGGTTCGTCGCGAGTGGGTCGGACTCCGGCCTATCAGCCAACAGTAACGCCTTTGGTCTCGAGGAGATTGAGGATTTTGCGCACGCTCGTCATTGCGACGATGTCATCAGATTCCAGAGAGAGGTCGAATTTCTCTTCGATTGCCAGGATGATGGCCATGTGGGAGGCCGAATCCCATTCCGGAATTGAGTTGTAGGTCAGATCATCAACGAAATCTTCAGGCTTCAATCCAAGTTCCGTGACGAAAATTTCCTGCAATGCCGCTCTCATGCTTTTCCTTCATCGTTTACCAAAACATTCTGATCGATACGGTCAGCCGACAGGACATCCACCCTTACGCCCCATTTGCCGGTTTTCAGGCCCTGTTCGATGACCCGGGCGGGATTTCCCATCACGATGCAATTGTCGGGCACATCCTTCAGAACGACGCTGCCAGCGGCGATCAAACATCCATTTCCGATCCTGACGCCGGGTCCGATGATCGCGCAGGCGCCAATGTGACAACGCTCGCCGATCCAAGTATCGACGTGCCTATTACGCACGAAATCATGCGACAATATGACGGCATTCAGAGCGACGCCGGTATAACGCCCGATATGGATCCCAGCCGGATTGCTCTTGTCGAGGATGGCCTTGTGCGAGATCCGGCATTCCTCCCCGATATCCATGCCCCAATAGCGGCGGTAATATGCGAGGCTTATGGCCATTGTCGCCTTACGCAAGGAATTGCGCAGCCGGACCGAAATGGGAGCCATAAAATATCCTGTTCCCTCTGCGGCCGGTTTGGCCTGTCATGAAATTTTTCAAGTTTTGCGCCAAGAATCCAGACCCTTCAACCCCTTACTCGGCCAAGGGTTCCATGGGTTATGGCCGCTGACATGGCCTCGCAGTACTAGCACCTCGGCCTGGACTGGTCCCTGTCCGATCATGGGAGAACAGCGCTCTCGCACACATGCGCCGCAAACAGGCCAGCCATTCCGGAACGATCCCTGGGCAGACGACGGAGGCATGACTATCTCCCGTCCATCAGCGACAGGAGGGGCCATGCTTTCCGTACCGACACTCGACGCACTGGTCCTTAGCGGCCTGTTCGGCGCCGGCGGGCTGCTCCATATGGCCGGGCCGGCTTTTGTGCGTCGCGCCTACCGCAACTGGGGATTTCACAGCAACGCCCATCGCGTGGTCGGGGTCCTTCAGATTTTGACGGCACTTTTCCTGTCCAATCCGGTGACCCGAATCTGGGGTGTGATCCTGGCGGGCTTCATCATTTTCTTCGCCACCGTGGCGCTGCTCAACCGGGGCAAGTATGCCTATTCGGTGCCGGGCTTGCTTTTGATGCTGGCCCTGGTCCCCGCCAGCCTGGCCGGGCCGCTCTAAACCAGCCTGACGGTCGCCGAGAGCAGGCGGGCGCGGTCCGCTGACGGACCGGCCAGGATCTCAATGTCCCCCCGCTCGAACAAGGGCTCCAGATCGGCGCCGGGAAACCGCAGGTCCCGCGCCGCCAGGCTGAAGGTCGCCGTGCCGCTTGCCCCGGGCTGCAGGGCGACAGGACTGAAGCCTTTCAGCTCCATCGGGCGGCTGATGCTGGCGACTTTGTCGCGGGCGAACAGGAACACGGTCTCGCTGGCGGCGCGCTGGCCCTGATTGGTCAGGGTCACCGATATGGTGAAGCTGTCCGATTCGCCTGCCGCGTCCGGTGTGACCTGCAGCCTCGTGTAGGTGAAGTCCCCATAGGTCAGGCCGTGGCCGAACGGAAACAGGGGCTCGTTCGGCACGTCCAGATATTTGCTGGTGTAGTGATCTGCCGGGTTGGCGGGACGCCCGGTGCGACGCTCGCCGAAAAAGACCGGGATCTGGCCGACGGCGCGCGGCCAGCTGACCGGTGTGCGCCCCGACGGCGAGGCTCGGCCGGTCAGAAGGTCCGCGAGCGCGTTGCCCGCTTCGCATCCTGGAGCCCAGGCCGCCAATACGGCGTCAGTGCGCGCCACCAGATCAGGCACCACCAGCGGCCGGCCGGAAAACAGAATGGCGATGACTGTCTTGCCGCGCGCGCGGGCCAGAACGGCATCCACCAGGGTGGCCTGTTTGCCCGGCAACCCAGGATGGGCGCGGCTGCTGGCTTCCCCGCTCATGGCCGCGGATTCCCCCAGGCACAGCAATATCGCATCCGCCTCGTCGCAGAGCGCCGCCGCCGCGGCGATCCCGCTTTCGTCGTCGCTTTCGATATCGACCCCCGGGGCATAGAGAATCGACTGGTGCGGCAAGGCAAAGCGCAGGCCCGCCAGCGCGCTGACACAATCGCTCGCGACGCCTGCCGCGGACCAGCAGCCGCGCATCTCTCCGGCCGCATCGGCGAGGGGGCCGATCACCGCCAGGCGTCCTTCGCGCAGGGGCAGCGCCGCGCTTTCATTTTTCAGAAGCACGATGGAGCGGGTTGCGGCTTCGCGCGCCAGCTGGCGCCGGGCCGCCAGGACCGTGGCGCTTTCCGGGGTGCCGCGGGAAAAGGGATCGTCGAACAGGCCAAGCTGTTCCTTGAGCTTCAGGACGCGGCGCACGGAAAGATCGATATCCGCCATGGTGACCAGGCCACGCTCCAGCGCCACCGGCAGGCCGTCATGATAGGCATTCGCCATCATGTCGATATCGATGCCGGCCCTGAGCGCCAGCGCCGCCGCTTCCACCAGATCGGCCGCGACGCCGTGATGGATCAATTCGGCGATGGCGTTGTAGTCACTCACCAGAACCCCATCGAATCCCAATCGGCCTCGCAGATAATCTTTCAATAGGCCGCGATGGGCGCTGAGCGGAACGCCGTCGATCGAGGTGAACGCGGGCATGATGGTGGCGACGCCCGCACCCAGAGCCGCTTCAAAAGGCGGCAGATAGATCTCGCGCAAGGCTCGCGGCGTTACGTCCGTGGCGGCATAGTCGCGCCCGGCCGTCGGCGCGCCATAGGCGCAATAATGCTTGGCGCAGGCCGCCAATGTATCGGCGCTGTCGAGCCGGTCACCTTGAAAGCCCTTCACCTTGGCCCGCGCCATCGCCTGACCCACATAGGGATCTTCACCGGGACCTTCGGCGATCCGGCCCCAGCGGGGATCGCGCGCCACGTCCAGCATCGGCGCGAATGTCATGTGTATGCCATCGGCCGCGCCTTCCCGGGCGGCTTCGCGCGCGGTCGCTTCCCACAATCGGGGATCGAAGGCCGCGGTTTCGCCAAGCGGAATGGGAAAGATGGTGCGGTGGCCATGAATGATGTCCAGCCCCAGCAGGAGGGGAATTTTGAGCCGGCTCTCCAGCGCCAGGCGCTGGGCGGCACGCGTTTTGTCGGCACCGACAAGATTAAGAACATTACCGATGGCGCCTGATGCGATGCCCGCATCCAGGCCGGTCCGCATCACCGCCCCGGTCACGGCGGAATCGCCGGTCGCCATGGTCATCTGGCCCAACTTTTCCGTCAGGGTCATGGCGGCGATGAGAGAATCAATGCGGCTCAAGGCATGTCTCCTTTTCCGGCACCATAGCGGGATGGGACGTTTTTTCTATCCCGTTTCGCCTGTCATAGTGGCAAGGTCGGATCATGTATCTGGACCAGCCGCGGGACGATTCGGACGACGGGGGCGCCGGGCTCCTGGCGCAGCTCGGCATGATGATCCGCGCCCTGTTTGCTTCGTCGGTGCGCAATACGCTTTTCCTCTTGGGCGGCCTGATTTTCATGGTCATCGTCGCCACCGCCTATGGCCAGATCCGGCTCAATCGCTGGAACCAGCCATTCTACGACGCCCTGGCCCGTCATGATTTCCGCGGATTCATGATGCAGCTGGGCATATTCTGCATCATCGCTGGCGGATTGCTGATTTTGAACGTGACCCAGCGCTGGCTGGCGGAAATGCTAAAGCTCAAGCTGCGCGAAGGCCTGGTCCAGGATCTGGTTGGCGAATGGCTGAAGCCGCATCGCGCCTTCCGCCTGGCCAAGGTGGGACTGGTGGGCGTCAATCCGGATCAGCGCATGCATGAGGATGCGCGCCATCTCACCGAATTGTCATCCGACCTGGGCGTGCAATTGCTGCAATCCTCGATCCTGCTGGTGACCTTCGCCAATATCCTCTGGAATATATCGGGCAGCTTCGCCTTTCATGTCGACGGCCGGGATTATTCCATTCCCGGTTACATGGTCTGGGCGGCGATCGTCTATGCCGGCTCCGGCTCCCTGTTGAGCTATTTGGTGGGGCGCGGACTGATCCGCCGCAACGCCAACCGGTATCAGCGCGAATCCGAATTGCGGACATCGCTCAACCGAGTCAACGAACATATCGATCAGATCGAACGGCAGGGGGGCGAACGCGAAGCTTTCGCCCGCATCAGCCTGGATCTCAAGAATGTGCTGGCGACCATGCGCAGCCTGGTAACCGGCCTGACCGAGCTCACCTGGGTGACGGCCGGATATGGATGGCTGACCCTGGTGGCCCCGATCCTGGTGGCGGCGCCGGCCTATTTTTCCGGGACGCTCACCTTCGGGGGATTGATGATGGCGGCAGGCGCCTTCACTCAGATGCAGTCCTCTTTGCGCTGGTTTGTCGACAATTTTTCCACCATTGCCGATTGGCGGGCGACCTTGTTGCGCGTGGCCGATTTCCGCCGCGCGGTGATCGAATGCGATGCGATCGCGCCCGCCGCCGTGCCCAAGCCGCGGGCGGGCGCATGACGGCTTCTCCTGCCGAACTTTTGAAGCTGGATGACGATGCGCTGCTGGAGGCGGTGGCGCGGCAGACATTTCGTTTTTTCTGGGAGGGCGCAGAGCCCGCCAGCCTGATGGCGCGCGATCGTACTATGACGGACCAGGACCCGGCTGACGATCTGGTCGCGGTCGGCGGCACCGGCTTCGGCGTCATGGCGTTGGTGGTGGCAGTGGAACGGGGCTGGGTGACGCGCGCCGAGGCCTTGTCCCGGCTGGGCCATATACTCGGGGTCCTGGAAGGGGCCGAACGCCATCACGGCGCCTATCCGCATTTCCTGCATGGCGGCACGGGAAAGACCATTCCGTTCGGCCCCAAGGATGACGGCGGCGATCTGGTGGAGACCGCGCTCCTGATGATGGGACTTTTGGCGGCGCGCCAATATTTTGCCCAGGACCAAGGCATCCCCGCCCGCATCACCGGGCTTTTCGACGCCGTGGAATGGGATTTCTACCGCAACGGCGACGATGTCCTTTACTGGCATTGGAGCCCCAACCATGGCTGGGCGATGAACCATTCCATTCGCGGCTGGAATGAGACGTTGATCGTCTATGTCCTGGCGGCGGGCGCCCGGCACCATGGCATCGGCGCCACCGTCTATGAGCAGGGCTTCTGCGAAAGCGCCGATTACCACAATGGCAGGCAATATTGCGGCGTCACCCTGCCGCTGGGGCCGGAAGGCGGGGGGCCGCTTTTCTTTGCGCATTATTCTTTTTGCGGCCTCGATCCGCACGGTCTTTCGGATTCTCACGCCGATTACTGGCAGCAGAATGTGGCCCAGGTCATCGCCAACCGGGCGCATTGCATCGCCAATCCGGGCGGCTTCAAAGGCTATGGACCGGATTGCTGGGGCCTCACCGCCAGCGACGATCCATCCGGCTATGACGCCCACGCGCCCAACAACGACAATGGCACCATCTCACCCACTGCTGCGCTGGCGAGTTTTCCTTATGCGCCTGAAGCATCGATGGCGGCGCTGCGCCATTTCCTGTCCGCGCATGGCGACAAGATCTGGGGCCGCTTCGGCTTCACCGATGCTTTCAACGAAAGCCGGGACTGGTGGGCCAAGACGTTTCTGGCCATCGATCAGGGACCGATCGTGGTGATGATGGAGAATTATCGCACCGGCCTGTTGTGGAAACTTTTCATGGCGGCGCCCGAAGTGCAGTCGGGATTGAAGAAGCTGGGCTTTGCGGGGCCGGGCGTGTGAGCAGCCTCGACCAATGGATCGCCCGGGAATGGGACCATGCGGCGGAGATGATGCTCAAAAGCATTTCTCCGGTCGATATCGTCAAGGCCCGGCCGCATTTCGGGCAGACCATCGTGCCACGGCCCGGCTCCGTGGTGGCTTCGCCGGTTCTGGCGGCCTACGATCCGGACCCCGATTATTTTTTCCATTGGTATCGCGACAGCGCCGCGGTGATCGATGCATTGCATCTTTTGCGGGCAGAGCTGCCGCAAGCCGACACGCTTTTTCAGGATTTTGTGCGCTTCAGTCTGGAGCTGGAGACATTGGATGGTCGCCGGGCCGCTCCCGATTGGCAGAGTGCAGCGGCGCCGGATTTCGCGCGCTTTCTGCGCAAGAATGTCGAGCTGGCCCATGGCGCGGCGCTCGCGGCCGAAACCCGGGTCAACCCGGACGGCACGCTGGACATTACCGATTGGCCGCGGCCCCAGCATGACGGGCCGGCGCTGCGCGCGCTGACCGTGATGCGCTGGGGCGCGGAGGGCGATGCTGCGACATTGGTTCGCCATGATCTGGCATTCGTGCTGTCCCATGCGCGCAAGCCTTGCTTTGACATCTGGGAAGAGGAGTTCGGCCTCCACGCCTATACGTTGCGGGTTTCCGCGGCGGCGCTGAAACAGGGGGCGGCGTGGTTTGCGGCCCGAGGGGAGCATGCGGATGCCGAGCGATGCGGCACCGAAGCGGCTGTTCTGGAATCCATGCTGGATGATTTCTGGATGGAGGAGATGGCCCATATCCGCTCGCGCAAGGTCGAAGGCGGGGCGCCGGAAAAGTTGCTGGATTGCGCCGTCATCCTCGCGGCCAATCACGTGGGCATGACGGGCGAAC
>Ga0207695_10009941_pt1 | contig 11693 bp, 12 predicted proteins | sample KBSC54metaG_FD_184354 | JGI IMG/M metagenome (GOLD analysis project Ga0207695, IMG submission 184354) | Corn rhizosphere microbial communities from Kellogg Biological Station, Michigan, USA - KBS C5-4 metaG (SPAdes) (version 2) | ecosystem: Host-associated > Plants > Roots > Rhizosphere > Soil... | reverse complement strand
CACGGCAGCGCCGACAGCGTCGTGCCGCCCATCGAGGTCGAACGGGTGGTCTCCAAGCTGCGCACCCAGAAGGGCATCGTCATCGACTACGACGTGGTGGATGGCGCCAGCCACTTCTGGATGGAGAACCTGCCGGACGTGGAAAGCCGCGTGGGCGCCTATCTCGACAAGCGCCTGGCGGCGGAGCCCGCCTGACGGCGGTGACCGCCCCTGAGGACGCCATCCGGGCGCGCCGGCGCCTGACCAACAGGCTGATCGCCGCGCGGGAGCCGCAACGGTTGCGGCCGTTCTTCCTGGCGGACGCGCGGCTGATCACCGGCGACGGCGGCCTGATCCTCGGGGCCGACGCGATCGTCGAGGCCTTCGCGGCGCAGTTCCGCGAACCGGGCTTCATTCCCTACGTCCGCACGCCTGACACTGTCGAAGTCGACGCCTCAGCCAACCGCGCCGCCGAGACCGGCCGCTGGACCGGTGGCGGCGTCTTGGGCGCCTACATGGCCGCCTGGCGCAAGGTCACCGGCCAATGGGTGATCGAGAGCGAGCTCTTCGTCACGCTAGGCTAGGGCCTCCTACTCCGTTCGGGTCCAGGTCTCAGCCCGGCAGAAGACCAGCACGCAGCCGGCGACCTTGAGGCTGTTCGGTCCCGTGCTCGCCATCTTGGCCTTGAAGGTGCGGCCGGTCTGCGGCTCATAGATCCGCCCGCCGGTCCAGCCGCCCTCGGGATCGCGGCGAAATCCGCTGATGATCTGGAGGCCGACGATCGGATGGTTGCGCCGGGCCAGGTCTGGGTTCTTCACGTCCGTCAGGGTGCGGGCGTCCTCGCCGTTCGGCCCACGGCCCCAGACCACCGTGCCACAGACCTGCGCGGGATTGGTTTCGCAGGCCGCGATCCGCACCTTCCCGTCCTTGGCCGCCGTCAGCCAGACGCCGAACACCGGATCATCTGCGGCCTGGGCCACCGGGCCGGCGGCCAGCGCCGCCGCCAATCCGAACAGCCAGACGACCCGCCTACTCATACCGCAAAGCTCCCACCGGCCGCGCCCGGGCCACCCGCAAAGCGTGCACGAACACGGTGCCCAAGGCGATCAGCAAGCCGGCCGCCGCCGCGGCCGCGAACGTCCAGGGCGGCTGGTCGACGTGGTAGGCGAAACCCTTCAGCCAATAATCCATCGCCAGCCAGGCTACCGGCAGGGCCAGGAGGTTCGCCCACAGCACGGGCTTGGCGAACTGCCAGAGCAGCAGGCGCAGGATGTCGGACGACTTCGCGCCCATGGCCTTGCGGATGCCGATCTCCTTGGTGCGCCGCTCGGCGGTGTAGGCCGACAGCGCGAAGAGGCCCAGGCAGGCGATCGAGACCGCAATCAGGGCGCAGACGGCGATGAAGCCACCCTGAATGACGTTGTCGATGTAGAGCCGAAGCAGGAACTGGTCGGCGAAATATTGCTGCAGGGGCAGGCCATGGCTTATCCGGTCCCAGACCTTGTCGACCCGCTTGACGGTATTGGCTGCGTGTGAGGGGTCCAGCCTGATGTTCAGGGCCACCGAATTGATCATGTCCGTCTTGGGGCCGACGAAGTAGAAGCCCGCGTTTATCTTCTGGCGGATCGAGGCGAAGGTGAAATCCGGCACGACGCCGATCACCTCGGATGATCGTCCAGGCGGCGGCGTAAATCCGTGCTCCAGGCTGGCGCTGGGATTGTAGTGCCATAGGACCGGATGTCCGATCGCGGCCTGAGGCGAGGCAAAGCCCAGTTCGCGCACGGCCGACTCGTTCAAGACGATCGGCGGCGGCGTATCGCCGAGCTGGCCACCGTCGTCGCCCGGACGGCTTTCATCCGGCAGCCGCCCGGCCAGCGGCCGGATCCCATAGATGCCGAAGAAACCGAAATCGACAGGCGAGACATTCAGCATCGCCTTGTGGTCACCCGCGAAGCTCATGTCGTTGCTGAAGGCCAGGCCGACGGCCGCCGGTGACGAGCAGGCTGCGCCCTCGACCCCCGGCAAGGCGCGGACCGCATCGCGCAGCGTCTTGGTGCATGGCGAGGCGAACAGCATCAGGACCCCGTCCTTGTTGGTGTGGGTGGCGTCGGTCAAGGCGAAGCGGGTCTGGCGGTAGATGGTAAGGGTCGCAACCAGCAGGGTGACCAAAATGGCGAACTGGACCACGACAAGGACCTGGCGAACGGCGCCGCCGCCCGTGGCGAGAACCGGACCGCCCTTGAGGACTGAAGACGGCCGGAATGACGACAGGACGAAGGCCGGGTAGGTCCCCGCAATCAGGCCCGTCACCAGGGCGACGGTCAGCATCGTCGCCAGCAGTGGCAGGTCGCTCAGATAGTTGAAGGCGATCTTCCGCTGTAGGGCCGCGCTCACTCCCGGTAGCAGGAGCTCGGCCAGGGCGATCGCCAGCAACAGAGCCAGGCCCACATAGATCATGGCCTCGCCCATGAACTGGATCACGAGGTCCTGGCGCTTGGCGCCCAGGGCCTTGCGTACGCCGACCTCGAGCGCTCGCCGGGATGCCCGCGCGGTCATCAGCGTAATGAAATTGATCGCCGCGACCGCCACGATGAGCACGGCGATGAGACCGATGCCTGCGAGCACCTTCACATCAGCGCCCGGCTTGGGATCGCCGCCGTCTGCGGGTTGCAGATGGATCGCGGTCAGCGGCTTCAGCCGCATCGCATAGGCATCGACCTTCTGGTCCGGATTCTGCGCGCGCTGGGCCGGCAGGATACGGCGCTCGACGAAGGCCGGCAGCGCTGCGTTCATCGCCTGGGCCGAGGCCCCTGGTTTCAAGCGAACGTAGGTCAGGTTCGCGTTCGACGAATACCCCTCCTTGTACATTTCGGTGAGCAGCGAATTCGGGGCTTTCGACGACGAGAAAACTTCGATGGCCAGGTGGCTGTTCGTCGGCAGGTCCTCGATGATCGCCGCCACCCGGACGGGACGACCGTCCATGAGCAGTTGTTCGCCCAGCGGCGCGTCCTTGCCGAAGAGTTTCCGCGCCTCGGAGCGAGTCAGCACAACCGCGTCCGGCGCTTCCAGGGCTGTGGCCGGATCGCCGGCCACGGCCGGCATGGGCATGACTTTAAAGAAGTCGGGATCCACGCAAGCGAAGGCCTGCTCGCTGATGCTGACGTTGCCGCGACGGATCGTTGGCGGAAAGCCGCCGGTCATCAGGCGGGCCGTATACTGGATCTGCGGGAAGTCGAGCTTCAGATCCTCCGCGAGCCGTGCGGAGGTGTCGTCCAGGTCGGTCTTCGGCTTGTCATGCGGGACGATCGTCTGGCTCATCAAGAACACACGGTCGTGCCCGGGGATGAACCGGTCGTAGGTGAGCTCGTGCCTGAGGTAGAGACCGATCAGGATGGCCGAGGCGAAGGCCACGGCCAATCCGCCGATCGTCAGGGAGGCGTAGAAGCCGTTCCGCCGCAGGTTGCTCAACGCCGCGGCCAGGTAGTTGCCGAACATCGGACTAGGCCCCCTCAGGCCGCCAGCAGGGTTTCGGAGACCACGCGGCCGTCCAGCAGCTTGATGGTGCGCTGCGCGGCGGCGGCATGGGCCAGGGAGTGGGTGACCATCACTACGGTGACGCCGCTCTTCGCCGCTGCCGTGAGCATGGCCATCACCGCCTCGCCGTTGGCGGTGTCGAGGTTGCCGGTGGGCTCGTCGGCGAGGATCAGGCTGGGGTTGGAAACCAGCGCCCGGGCCACCGCCACCCGCTGCTGCTGGCCGCCGGAGAGCTGCTGGGGGCGGTGCTTGGCCCGATGCCCCATGCCGACCTTCTCCAGCGCCTCGGCCACCCGCCGGCGGCGCTCGCCGGAGGGGACCTTGCGGTAGAGCAGCGCCACCTCGACATTCTCGGCGACGGTGAGGTCGTCGATCAGGTTGAAGCTCTGGAAGACGAAGCCGATGCGTTCGCAGCGCAGGGCGGTGAGCTCGCTCTCCGAGCGCCTGGCCACCTCCTGGCCGAAGAATTCGAAACTGCCGCTGGTGGGGGTGTCGAGCAGGCCGAGCGTGTTGAGCAAGGTGGACTTGCCGCACCCGGACGGGCCCATGACCGCCACGAACTCACCGTCGCGCACCTCCATGGAAATCTCGTTCAGCGCCAGGGTCTCCACCTCCGCGGTGCGGTAGACCTTGCTGACCTTGGTGAGCCTAAGCATCGAAAGCCCCTCTATTTCTTCGCCAGAATGACACGGTCGACTTTTTCGAAGCCGGCGTAATCCGATGTGATCACCCGCTCGCCGGGCCGAAGGCCCGAAAGCACCTCCACCTGCTGGGCGCTGCGCCGCCCGATGCGGATGCGCCGGCGGTCGGCATGCGTCCCCGACGCGTCCGCCACCATGACCCAGTCGCCGCCGGTGCGCTCCAGGAACGGCCCGGCGGGAAGGATGAGGGCCGGCCGGTCGCCACCCAGCGTCAGCCGGCCCTCAAGTGCTTGGCCAGGGAGGAGGCCGCGCGGCATGGCGCCTTCGAAGGCGAGATCCACCTGGAAGGTCGCGTTCTTCACCTGCGGGTCCACGCGGGTGACCCGCACCGGAACCTCGCGGTCGGCGATGGTCACGACGCCGGTCTGTCCGGCGCGCACGCGGTCGAGGTAGTATTCGTCGATCTGGGCCTGCAGCTTGAAGCCGGTGTCGGCGACGATCTGGCCCAGACGCTGGCCGCGGTTGCGGATCTCGCCCACCTTGATGTCCATGTCGGTGAGCCGCCCGGCGACGGGAGCCCGCACCACCAGGCTGTCGAGCTTGCTGCGCGTGACCTTCAGGCTTTCCTGCAGGGTGGCGAGCTCTCCCTGGATCTGCGGGACCTGCCGGCGGCGCAGCGCGTCCTGTTCCTGGTTGGAGGCGGTCTGCAGGGGCAGGAGCTTCCGGTTGTGGTCCAGTTCGTCGTGTACCTGCTCGTAAAGGTCCCGCGAGGTGTAGCCCTTGGCCACCAAGGCGTCGCGGCGCTGGGCCGTGCGCTGCAGGCGCGTGATGTCGAACTCGATCTGCGCCTCGGCCTTCTGGTTGGCCACCCGGGCGTCCTCGAGCTGCTTCTCATAGGTCTGCAACTGGGTGATGGATTCGACGAGCCGACCTTCGCGGTCGAGCACGTCCAGCTCCAGCTCGGTGTTGCGGAACCGCAGCAGCGGCTGGCCCGCGGCCACCATGTCGCCGGCCTGGGCCATCACCGCCTGCACCTGGCCGCCCTCCAGCGCGTCCAGGTAGATCACGTCCTTCGGCTGCGCGATCGGCCGAAGGGCCACCACGTCGTGGAAGATTCCCGGCTGGGCGGCCTCGATGGTGACCTGGGAGACCGGCAGGCGCACGCTGGACTTCGCCGCGCCCAGCACCGCGACGCCGAGGCCGCCCAGCGCCAGCGCCGCCGCGGCCCCCGCCGCGATCACCGTCGTCCGGCGCCGCCACCAGGGCGCAACGATCGCTCTGTCCATGCCCGAATTCATGCCATCCAGTGTCACCCGAGCCTGGCGCTCGACGAAATCCCGCGAATTCTGTGGCTTAGCGGTTTCGCCAATGCCAGAGGGGCCAGCCGCTGTCCGGAAACGGACACTGCCGAACGCCTCGCCGCGGCCGCTCGCCCACAAGTCCTTGAACCGGCTGGCTTTGCCGTGAGCCGCCCCAGCCCGTAGATTCCAGGGCATGACCAACGCCTATCTTCTCGTCGACGACGACGCCGATGTGCTCAAGGCCGCCGCCGCCGTGCTGGGGCGCGACGCGGGCCCGGTCGACACCGCCGCCTCGCCGGAGGGCCTGGAGGCCCGCGCGCATCTCTACGACGCCGTCCTGCTGGACATGAATTTCGCCGCCGGCGCCCGCGATGGCGCCGCGGGCCTCGACACCCTCGACCGCCTGCACGCCGCTGATCCGGCGCTGTCCGTGGTCCTGATGACCACCTATGGCGGGGTCTCCCTGGCGGTGCAGGCGCTGAAGCGTGGGGCCGCGGACTTCATCCTCAAGCCCTGGCGCAATGAGGCGCTGGTGGAGTCCATGCGCGCGGCCGCCACACTCACCGCCGAACGCCGGGCGTCCGGCAGGGCGCTGAACCTCGACGAGATGGAGCGGCGCGCGATCCAGCGCGCCTTGACGATCTACGACGGCAATGTGAGCCATGCGGCAGCCGCGCTTGGCCTCACCCGCCCGGCGCTCTACCGGAGGATGGAGCGGTATGGCCTCTAGGCCGCTCGGCGGCGCGGCGGGTTTCGCATTTGGCGCAGGCTTGCGGGCGGTCGCCATCAGCGTGCTTGCGTTCGCCGGCCTCATGGCCCTGCAACGGAGCCTGTGGGCCACCGCCTTCGTGGCCGGCGCGGCCCTGCTGCTGGTCGCCCTCGACCTGATCCGCTCCACCCGTTCCGCCGACCGGGTGCTGGCGCAATTCGTCGATGGCCTGACCGCGGAGGGCTACGAGCGCCCGACCACGCCCGCGGGCTTGAGCGAGCTCGGCGCGGCGATCCATGGCGCTCTTCGCCGCCTGGCCACCACACGGGCCGAGCGCCAGCAGCGCACCGACTTCCTCGAGGCGCTGGCCGACACGGTCAATGCCGCCTTGCTGGTGATCGACGGCCAAGGCGCGGTGACCGCGGCGAACCGGGCCGCCCGTGTCAGCCTGGGCGCCGCCGAGGGGCCGATCACGGCCATTCCCGCCCTGGACGCGGAGACCGCTCGCCGGCTCCTGGAGATGCCCATCGGAGCGCGCGGCATCGTCCGGCTCGCCGACCAGCGGGCCATGCTGGCGCAGGTCTCCGGCTTCACCACCCCCGCCGGCGCCAGGCGGCTGATCGCCTTGCAGGGCGTGGCCAGCGACCTCGACGCCGTCGAGCTGAAGGCCTGGCAGGACCTGACGCGGGTGCTGGCCCACGAGATGATGAACTCGCTCACCCCGATCTGCGCCCTATCGGAGACCATCGGCGCGCGGCTCGGTGGGCCGCAGGACGCCGCCGCGCGCGCCGAGATGGCGGAGGCCGCCGAGGTGATCGCCCGGCGCAGCCAGGGCCTGATGCACTTCGTCGAGCGCTATCGCCGCCTGACCGACGCCCCGGCCGCCGTGAAGACCCGCACGCCTGCCGCGGACCTCGTACACAGCCTCGACGGCCTGACCCGGGCAATGATCGGCGAGGACGCGATCGCCTACTCCAGCGCCGTCCACCCCGCCTGGCTCACCCTCGACGCCGACCTCGACCTGCTGGAGCAGGCGGCCATCAACCTCCTCAAGAACGCTATCGAGGCGGTGCGCGGCCGTCCGGGCGCGCAGGTGCGGCTGACCATCGGACTCGCGGAGGATCAGCTGGCGCTCACCGTGGCCGACAACGGCCCAGGCCTGCCGACCGCGGACCCCGAGGGCGCCTTCGTGCCCTTCTTCACCACCAAGGAGGGCGGATCGGGGATCGGCCTGACCCTGGCGCGGCAGATCGCCCTCGGCCACGGCGGCCGGCTGGAGCACCGGGCCGGCAAGCCTGGCGGGGCCGTCTTCCAGCTGTTCCTGCCGCAGGCCTAGAGCACGATGGGTTTTGATGGAACCATCAAAACCCTGAATCGTGCTCGCAAGTTTAGGCGACGACCCTGTTCTTCCCGTTTTGATTGATTCAATCAAAACGGGACAGGGTCTAGCCGCCGATCAGACCCGCGCGTTCGGCGCCCGTCAGGACCCGCCAGCGGCCTTCCGGCAGGTCGCCGAGCCGCAAGGACCCGATCCGGATGCGCACCAGGTCCATGACGTGGAGGCCAACGAGCTCGCACATCCGGCGGATCTGCCGGTTGCGGCCCTCCTTCAGGATGAACCGGAGCTCCTGGCCCTGCACGACGCTGACCTTGGCGGGCTTGAGCTCGCGGCCGTCCATGGTCAGGCCGTGACACAGCCGCGCGACCTTCTCCGGCGTGACCCTGCCGGTCACCCGCACCAGGTATTCCTTCTCGAGGTCCGACTGTGGCCCGATGATCGCCTTGGCCAGCACCCCGTCCTCCGACAGCAGCAACAGGCCGCGGCTGTCCATGTCGAGCCGGCCGAGCGGCGCAAGCCGTGTGTCGCGGTCGGGGATGGAGGGGCTCTCGCCCACCAAGGCCGCGCGGGTGAGCAGGCGCACCGCCGGCGTCTGGCCGGCCTCCGGTTGGGCGGAGACGATGCCCATCGGCTTGTGCAGCACCACGCTGAGCGGCGCGGCCTGGCCGCCGTCGGACAGTGTCAGTGTCTGGCCAGGCAGGATCTTGCGGCCGGTGTCGGTCACCGTCTCGCCGTCGATCGAAACCAGGCCCTGTTCGATCAGCGCCTCGGCCTCACGCCGCGAGCAGACCCCGCTCTGGCCCAGCCACTTGTTCACCCGCTGCGGCTCGGTCTCGTCGTAGCGGCGCGTCCAGGCCATCAGCCCGCGCCGGGCGGATAGGCGTGCGACCGGCCCGCCGGATCGGTGACGCAACCCTCGCCGAGGTAGTCCGGTCCCACCGGGACCTTTCCGTGGCCGCCGGGGATATCCAGCACATAGGTCGGCTGGCAGAGGCCGGAGACCGCGCCACGCATGGCGCGCATCACCGCCTGCCCCGCTTCAAGCGAGGTCCGCAGGTGCGAGGTCCCCGGCGCCAGGTCGGCGTGGTGCAGGTAGTAGGGCTTGATCCGCGTCTCGACGAAGGCCCGCATCAGTGCGGCGAGAGTTTCCGGATCGTCGTTGACGCCGGCCAGCAGGACCGTCTGGCCCAGCATCGGAATGCCCGCCTCGACGAGCTTGGCGCAGGCGGCGCGGGCGGTCGCTGTCAATTCCCGGGGGTGGTTGGCGTGCAGGGCCACATAGACCGCCTTCCCCTGCGCCCTCAGGGCCGCCACCAAGTCGTCGGTGACCATCTCGGGGGCGACGGCCGGGACGCGGGTGTGGAAGCGGACCACCTTCACATGGCCGATCTCGCCCAGCCGTCGCATCAGGTCGGCGAGGCGGCGCGGCGACAGGATCAAGGGATCGCCGCCGGTGACGATGACCTCCCAGATATCGGGGCGCGCCGCGATATAGGCCATGGCCGCCTCCAGGGCCTTCGGCGACAGGGGCCGCAGCCCTTCGGGGCCCACCATCTCGCGGCGGAAACAGAAGCGGCAGTAGACCGCGCACGCGTGGTTGACCTTCAGCAGGCAGCGGTCCGGATAGCGGTGGACGACGCCCTCCACCGGCTGGTGGGCGAAGTCGCCAATGGGGTCCGCGAGCTCCTCCGGACGCGCATCCAGCTCCGCCTCGTGCGGCAGGAACTGACGCGCAATGGGATCGTCCGCCGCCTCGATCAGCTCGGCCATCGCCGGCGTGATGGCCACGGCGTACTGCGCCGCCACCCGCTGCAGCGCCGGCAGGCGTTCAGGCGCGATAAGCCCGGCTTCGGCCAGGGCCTGGGGACTGCGAAGGGTCTTGGCCGTGCTCATACGGCAGGCGGTATGGCGCAACCGCCCGCGGGCCGCAACGACCGCAGTCCCTGGCGCCGCCCGGAAGCGATCAGCCGCGCAGGCTGTCGGGCGCCTGGCCGCCGTTGTCGGCGAGCTGTTGCATCGCCGCCTTGTGCAACGCGATGTTCTCCTCGGCCGAGCCGTCCGCGCCCGCGTGGACATTCAACTCCCCAGCGAGCTGCTTGCGCGCCGAAAGGCTGGAGTCCATGTCGAGCAGCTTCAGGAGGTCGACGATCGACGACTGGTAGCCGCCGCCGCCTTTGTCCTTGGCCATCACCGCGAGCACGGCGCCGACGTCCACCTGCGGCGGTGAGGCGGAGGCGGGCGCCGCAGCCGGCTGCGGGGCGGCCGCCCACGGACGAGGAGCTGCACCAGATCGCCCGGCAGCCGCCGGCAAACGCCTAGGCTCCGGGCGTCTCGGCCACCGGCGCCCAGAGCACCTGCTCGATGTGGGCGGCGCCGGTGGCCAGCATCACCAGCCGATCCAGGCCCAGCGCCCCGCCGCTCGCCTGCGGCATGACCGCCAGCGCCGCCAGGAAGTCCTCGTCGATTGGGTAGCGCTCGCCGTAGACGCGCGCCTTCTCCGCCATCTCGGCCTCGAAGCGGCGGCGCTGCTCGGCCGCGTCGGTGAGTTCGCCGAAGCAGTTGGCGAGCTCGACCCCGCAGGCATAGAGCTCGAAGCGCTCGGCGACGCGGGGGTCGTCCGGTTTGGGGCGGGCGAGCGCCGCCTCGCTCACGGGATATTCGCAGAGGATCGTCGCCCGGCCGCGGCCCAGATCCGGCTCGATCTTCTCCACCAGCACCCGGCTGAACACATCGGCCCAGGTGTCGTCGGCGGCGGTGCGGATTCCCTGCCCGCGGGCTGCGGCGGCCAGGGCGTCGCGGTCGGTGGCGCCGCTGGCCTCGACTGTGGAGAGGAGGTCGATGGCGGCGAAGCGGTGGAAGGCCTCCGTCACCGTGATCCTTTCGGGTTCTGCATAAATATCAATGCTTTGACCGCGAAAGTTCAAGGTCTTGGCGCCGGCCGCTTCGGCCGCCGTGGCCAGTAGAGCCGAGCAGTCGGCCATGAGGGTCTCGTAGGGTTCGCCGGCGCGGTACCACTCCAGCAGGGTGAACTCGGGGTGGTGCAGCGGGCCGCGCTCGCGGTTGCGCCAGACCCGGGCGAGTTCGAAGGTGCGGATCTCGCCGGCGGCCAGCAGCTTCTTGGCGGCGAACTCCGGCGAGGTGCGCAGGTAGAGGGGCGCGCGGCCGCCCGAGAGGTCCAGGGCTTCGGTGGAGAAGGCGTGCAGGTGCGCCTCGTTGCCGGGGGAAACCTGCAGGGCCGGCGTCTCCACCTCCACGAAGTCCCGCGCCGAAAACCAGCCGCGCACCGCCGCTGTGATCCGGTTGCGGGCCATCAGGAATGGCCGGCGGTCGGCGTGCCGATCGGGCGTCCACCAAGGCGAAGGAGATTGCTGAGACAAAGAGCGCGACCGGCTGGGGCTGGCGAAATCAGCGCCAATCGCTATAGGGGCGCGACGAGAAATTCATCAGCGGAATCGCGCGGGATCACACCGCCGCCGCCGTCACCTAAGGAATATCGACTTTGAAAGTAGCCGCCAGCTCGCTCCGCAAGGGCGCCGTCGTCGACATGGAGGGCAAGCTCTACGTCGTGCTGACCGCCGAGAACATCCACCCCGGCAAGGGTACGCCGGTGACCCAGCTCAACATGCGCCGCATCTCCGACGGGGTGAAGGTCTCGGAGCGCTGGCGGACCACCGAGCAGGTGGAGCGCGCCTTCGTCGACGACCGCAACTTCACCTTCCTCTACGAGGACGGCGAGGGCTTCCACTTCATGAACCCGGAGAACTACGACCAGGTCGTGGCCTCCCGAGAGGTCGTGGGCGACTCCGCGCCCTGGCTGCAGGACGGCATGACGGTGACGCTCTCCACCCACGAGGGCGTGCCGATCGCGCTGGAGCTGCCGCGCACGGTGACCCTGGAGATCACCGACACCGAGCCGGCGGTGAAGAACCAGACCGCGTCCTCGTCCTACAAGCCAGCCACGCTCTCCAACGGCGCCCGGATCATGGTCCCCCCGTACATCGCGTCGGGCACCCGCGTGGTGATCCTCACCGAGGACGGCTCCTATCAGGAGCGGGCGAAGGATTAGGAGCTGTGGACTCTTAGGATTCCCAGCGAGTCCGAAGCGTGATTCAAGGCTGCTTTTTGGAGGCAGTCTTGGGTGTGATGGATCGCCTGGTTCTGAGCGATGAGCAGTGGGAACGGATAGCGCC
>Ga0207695_10009937_pt1 | contig 11693 bp, 9 predicted proteins | sample KBSC54metaG_FD_184354 | JGI IMG/M metagenome (GOLD analysis project Ga0207695, IMG submission 184354) | Corn rhizosphere microbial communities from Kellogg Biological Station, Michigan, USA - KBS C5-4 metaG (SPAdes) (version 2) | ecosystem: Host-associated > Plants > Roots > Rhizosphere > Soil... | reverse complement strand
GGATTACCTCATCGCAGGCAGGTTTCACAAGCTATTGAGACGATCACTCCAATGGGCGTTGGCGAATCGTCGCCCGTTGGCCCAGCTGCTGTTTGAAACCGCCCGATTCTTGCCTGAGCTCTATACTCCGAGGTTTGCGGGAAGGACTGTCAGGCCGCCGTGGATTTTAAAACGCCAGGGCAGCAGGCATTCGGCCTGCGGCGGAACAGGTACGACGTTGGCGGAACGTTTCAAACTTGCGCCCAGCCAAATCAGCACCGCACTCACATGGAATGTACTCATCGAGACCCTACCCTCACTTCATCCAGCAGCGTTGTATCGACTGGAGTATCGGTATCCATACCTGGACCGCGATCTGGTCGAATTCCTGATCGCCATTCCACGCGATCAGCTAGTCCGTCCTGGCCGCCGACGCTCCCTGATGAGACGAGCGCTCAAGAACATCGTTCCCGAAGAGATTCTTGAGCGCCGGCGAAAGGCGTTCCAGCTTCGCGCCCCTCTGGCTGCGCTCAATTCACATGCTGAGTCGATTGAATCCATGTTCAGCAGTTCCTTCACTGCAAGTTTTCTTCCCTTAGACATTGCAGCGCTGATTGATTCGTTCAGGACCACTCTTAGCGGAGCGACGCCTCAGTTTTGCGCGCCACTCTTGAAGATGGTGGCCTTGGAACTGTGTCTGCGAAGTAATTTGGGACTTATAGAGTCATCCGGGAGGGCCGCATACTTTTAACCTCCTGCTCTGCGTAAGCGGGCAAACAAGATCCGATTCAGCCGGTGACTGTGGTCGCCGAATGGATCGGAAATTTGAAACGAAAAGAGGTAACCAGCATGAAATACACCAAGCCACAAATCACCAAGTGCAACAATGCAACTGCAACTATCCAGTCAACCGGGCACAAAACGGACACGGCGATGGAGACGAACTTCGCTCCCACCGTGAACTCCGCCTATGAAGCCGACGAGTAGTCGCTCACTATCGGCACTCCCCAGAGAACGGTCCATGGTCTCTGGGGAGTTTTCCTTCGTTTTAGCAGTTCCGCCCGTAAAATCTGCACTTCCTTCAATGTCGATGCGAGAACCGGTGCGACGCCTAATGATGCAAGCCGCTTTGCTCTGTCCACCGCTCGTATTGTTCCGCCTTATTCGAATCTGGGTCTTCGAATCCCTGTAGCCAGAATCGAAACCAGTCAACACTTCCCTGCTCAGATGTGAGTCGTTCAAGAGGCTTTTGAAGCAGGTGCTCGCCCTTTGAGAAGTAGATCAAGTCCACAGGCTTCGTTTGCAATTGGAGCGAAGAGTAAATCTCCCATTCCAATAAGACCGAGCTTGGGCCGGTCGCTTGAATCTGCAGCGGAGTCTCAATTCTGTCCAGTTGAAAACTCGGTGCAGACCGAAGCCAGGTCATCAAACTGTCGCCTACGGGAGGACCTCCGTTGATGGCCTCCATCTGGAACTTCAAGAGCGGATTCGTTCCTCCCCACAAGTGATATTCCATGTAGCTGTTGTCATTTCCGTCTGCAATCACGGCTGCTGCGAAGAGCTGCGGGCGCTTGATCAAAGCGTATTCTACATACCAACATGTCCAACTGAAGCCGACGACACCTACCTTCCTCGAATCAATTAGGCCAACCGCAGCTAAGCTGCTGATGGCGGCTTCCATACCTCTTAGATGGTCCGAAGCTTCTTGCTCATTCAACGAATGACTGGAACGTTTCCGCATTTGAAGGACAACTAACCCGGCGCTAGAAAGCGGTCTTGCAGCCATCGCAGTCGGAAAAATCTGATCGGGAAAGAATTTGTCTTCTGCATAGTCGTATATCTGAATTACGAGGGGGTAGCGCTGGCCAACTTTGTAGTCGGGAGGTTTAGTGAGCTCTCCTTGCCAGACGCCTCCAGTATTGTCTTTCCAATTAAACAGAGACACCTCGCCAAATTTGATTCGGGCGAACTGAGGGTTTGGGTTCCAGAGCACAACACTGTTTCCCGAGGGTGTCTCGGTCGCCCAAAGTGTGGGCGATTCACTCAGGCTCTGCCGAACTTCAAGATCGAGGAACGGACTATGTCCCAAACACGGCGAGGCGTCGAAGCGCAGCCACTGGCCGCTTTGAAAGCGGTATGCTTCAAACTCGCTTTTGTTCCTGGAAGAGCTAAATCGCAAGCGAACTTCATCTTCGTCGGCACCGAAGGATGCGTCTTCAAGAACGGACTTGGTCGCGCCTTTTGGCACATCGTCGGGAGCGAAGGCAACACAATCAAGCCCTCCTGTTTTGACTTGGACCGAGACTGCCACGCATGGAAGAAGTCGGCGTGAAGCCTCCGGATTGGCGATTCCGTCGAGCGGTAGGAATGTGTTCGTGACCAACACCCGCTTACCATCCTTGGACCAGACCGCACGCACTGCCTCTGAGTAGCCAAGTGGACTGGCTTCTGGAGCGTTGACCAGAACCTTCACTGAATGTGTCCTAAGGTTTATAACGGCGTATTGCTTCAGTGCCTTCACGAAACGAGGTGATGTGAGTTGACGATCGTCAGCGCGGATGCTCGGCCATCTGACGTCGCTACCGCGGGGAGCCGCCATGTATTTCTCCCAGGCCCTCGGAATTCCGCGAACAGGCAGCAAGACGATAGCGAAATTCCCTTGCGGAGAAACGGATAGCAGTTCCGGCCAGAAGTCCCCTGTGGGCGAGGGAAACTTCGTGATGCATTCGAGGTAAAAGCCTTTGGGGCGCCGCTGAGCGCGCCAGAGTTCCGTTCGATAAACAGGGGGGCTGGAGTCCGGGAAGAGGATCTCATCAATCGATCTGCCGGTAACAGAATAGCCACCCGTCTTGCCGACAACTCTTACCGAACTGGAAGGTTGGTCGTCTTCGCTTGAAGGTATCCATCTTGTGAAGACGATCGAATTACTCAACAGGTCGAAGTACTTGACGTCGAAGGAAACAGGAGTGATGGGCTGTGCATCCCTTCCCACGAGGGTTGCTCGATACAGCCGGTGTCGGCCGTTCGACGTGGCTGCCAGGAAGTACAAATCCTGTGAATCCGACGACCAACGTAGGCTTGATATGACTGGGCTGTATGACTCACTGACGGCGCCCTGTGGTATCGAGCTCAGCCGACATACGACGCGACGGATGTTGCCACCCTCGCTGGTGTGATGCAGTCTTCCCAGTATGTCTCCCGCCTTGAAGATGGAAATGGCCGATTCGATTGTGTTGGTCTCCAGGTCTCCTTTCGAAGTGACAACCGCGAAATACTTGCCGTCAGGTGAACTGAGGGCGCTTGTGGGTGACCCTGTTTCCGAGAGATCGCTGAATCGGTTCATGGTAATTGCGTCTTTGACTTCAAACGCATGTACCTGCGCGAGTGCGCTTTGATCACGGCCGAGTCCCACGAGAGCAAACAGAACAATCGTCAACCTAAGAGTCTTTTTCAAGCGCACTCTCCCACCCGATTCTTAAACGGGGAATTTCAATTTGAGGTTTGAATCGGGTCGGAGTTAGAAGAGGATCTTGAGCGCAAACTGCATGGAGCGGGGACCGCCCTGCTGATATTGGGACGCCATAGTTCCAAGACTCTGGTTCAACATCTGGGTTGCCTGTCCAAAATTCGCATCGCTGTAAACCGGATCGACGTAGCCGAAGTTTGGGTGATTCAAGACATTGAATGTTTCGGCCCGAAACTGAATGTCGAATCCCGCGCGTATGTGGAATTGCTTCCTGACAGCAAGGTTAATTTGGGAATCGGCAAACCCTCGTACAAAGTTTCTTGGAGCGTTGCCCTCAACGTTGCCAATCGGAGTGCTGAATGCGGCGCTGTTGATAGCGCGGCCACCGGGGTATTGAGAACCATGCAAGTAAACAGGCTTCAGAGGAACCACATTCAGTCCGCCGGAATAGGTGTTGCCGGTTCCTGGATCGATAGTCTGATTGCCGCCCAGGGTAATCGGAAATCCGGACCTCGCCACAACCCTGCCATCGAGCGCCCAACCGTCGTAGAGACGCGCCAGCGCTTCGTGAGTGGTGAAGCGTGGAAGCTCCCAACTCAAGCCTCCCTGAAATGAGTCGCGGACGTCGAAGTCTGAATTGCCCCGCTGAAACGGCAGCGCTGTGCTTGTGGAGCCATAATCGAGAGAGTGGGACCACGTATAAGACGTAAGGACTTGAAGGCCATGATTTAGCGTTCGCTGGAACTGAGACTGCAACGCCTGATAGTTGGAAGTAACACCACCGTTGAAATAGAAGACCGTGCCGAAACTCGGGTTAAATGGAGTGAGAGACAGTTCCTGCTCACCAGTGAGTCGTCTCCCGTCTGCGCCAATATAAGAAACGGTAAATGCATTGTGTTTTCCAAGCGCCTGTTCGAGACTGACATTCCACTGCAAAGTGTAGGGCAACTGAAGGTGACCAGGAAACGCGTAGATTACATCGCTCGTGTATGGAGCCGTCGTTGTGGGAGTTTGATTGAACGTCGCAGCAGGAGATGGAATCGGTGCTTCGAAGTTCAATCCGGAAGCTTCGAAGCCAATGCCTTCATATCCATTAGCCGCGACTTGATTGTTCGTATCGAAGAAGACGCCGCCGCCCGTTCTGAGAACTGTTTCCCAACCCGCAGACTGTCGTGCCGTCCAGGCAATGCCGAGTCTGGGAGCCAGGTTGTACCAAGTCGTCTTCCAGAGGGGCGTGCCCTTGGGAGCAATTGCGAGCGAGGATGGTTCGTATACGGACCCGAGCAGCGTATATGCACTGTTTCCGTGCGCTTCTGTGGGTGGAGGGTTAAGTTCCCATCGAAGTCCCAATGACAAATTAAGTCTGGAAGTGGGCCGCCACTCGTCCTGCGCAAATGCTGAGAATTCCTTGAAGATTGGTGACGCGGGAGTGAAGTTACGAGTGACCAAAAGGTCTGCGGTGCTGCTCAAGACCGATTGGGAACTGAAGAACAATGCAGTTTGTACGTCTGGAGGCGACGAGGGAGATGCAATACGGCGGTAGTCCACGCCAAAGGAAAGCTGGTGGTGGCCCGTATGCAGACGGAACGTATCGACGACGTTCCATTGCTGGCCTTTGTTATGAACATTGGAAGCGGCGATCAAATTCGTCGTGCCGACTCCATCGATCGACAATTCGATCAACGAATCGGGCCGGCTTACAGCACCCGCTCCAAGGGCAGATGCCACGTTCGTGGGTGCAGCTCCACCAAATGAATCGAGTTTGTCCGTGACGTCTGACTCTGTAGAGTTGTAGCCGAGCCGAAGCTCGTTGCTGATTTGATGTCCGAACTGGCTTGTTGCTCCTAACGTGGCTGTGGTTACACGCGCTTGTGTCGTATTGACGGCGAAGTCGTTTCGAGAGGAGGTTGTGCTTGGGGTGTAACCCACGCGCGCAAACACTGATAGTGCTGAGCCGAAGGAGTGATCCGCGCGCACGCTTGTTGAATTGATCGAACTCGGCGATGAGTATGCCTTGATGAACTCTGCCAGGCTCGGATTTTCCGCATTGCCATAATCCAAACCGTTGGGGACCGGAAAGGAATCGAGTATCCCTTGCATGGAACTCGGTGATTCCTGCCTCATGAAGAGATCGGGAACATATTGGATGGTCGCCGCCTGGGGCTGAGTAAGCCGCAGCCCCTCATAAGATAGAAAGAAGAAGCTTTGGTCTGCTTTGTATTTGCCAAACTGTATCGGGCCACCCAGTGTTCCTCCAAAATCGTTTTGCCGCAATGCCTGTATGGATTCTCCATAGTGATCGTTGAACCAATCATTCGCGTCGAAGAAATTATTTCGTAGGTAGTCGAAGACCTCGCCATGAAATTCATCGGAGCCGGATCGTGTCACCAACGAGAACTGACCTCCCGGTGATCGCCCGAATTCTGCGGAATACGTGGAAGTCTGCACACGGAACTCCTGCAAGCCGTCGACCGAAATCAGACTCTGAGTTGTCCCTAATGCAGTTGCGCCTCCGAGCGATCCGCTCGTACCTGCGCCAAAACCGCCATAGCCGGTTCCTGGATTTGTATTTCCTGTGACCCCATCGACCATGTAGTTGTTTGACTCAGTTCGCTGACCGTTTACGCTGAAGTCTCCGTTCGCTCCGAGCGTAGAGCCGGATTGCGGACTCTGCGTCACAACACCGGGGACCATGGAAATGAGATCCTGAAAACTTCTTCCATTCAGCGGAATGTTTTCGACAAACTGGCGATCGACGACGGTACTGACGGAGGCGTCAGTCGTATTGAGCAATGACGTTCCCGCGTCCACGGTAATGCTTTCAGAAGCCGCGCCGACCGGAAGTGTGAAATTAAGGACCAAAGCGCTCTGGACATTCAAAATGATGCCGGGCTTGATGATGGTCTTGAAACCGTCTTTGGAGACTTGGACGCGGTATTGTCCTGGCGGAAGGATTGGGACGGTATAGAGTCCCTCGGCATTCGTAGCACCCGGATAGCGAACCCCAGTTGCCTCATTCAAAATCAGGACCTGAGCGTTCGCGATGGCCTTACTGGACGGATCAAAGACAATGCCGCTGATGGTAGCGTCGGTCGATTGGCCCCAGAGCACGGGCTCGCCAATCAGAAACAACGTGAAAATGAGTAGGGCAAGACACTTCATGCAAAGCTCCCAGGTGAAGAGGAATCGTGCGACATCCCCTTTACGAAAGGTCGTGCTGAATTGTGTCAGTAGTCGTTACATTTTCTTGCAGTCATCCGAAAGCGGTGGTTATCCTAAGGATGATTCGGATCGATGTGAAGTGACGCAAAAAGGAGCGGTTTGCCAGTTGGCTTGGCACTCCCGCCCTTAGGCTCTACGGTGACGAAGACCGCGTCGATCTTTGAGAGCGTCGCTGAGTCATTGAATTTCAAGGCCCAACGTTTTTGACTCGCATCATCCTCATAAAGGATGCCTAGATTCACATCGTGATGATCGTCCGCTCCGCGGCGACCCCATGCCTGAAACGTTGCTGCGTTTCGAAGTCCCGGCTGCTGGTCCAAGTCGTATCCATAAAATATGAGCGATTTTCCTTTTGTATAGAAAATTCTTCCAAAGGGCTTTTGCGTGTTGCCCGTCTTCGCAACATCATAGATTTCGGCAATGTAAAGATCGCGAGCGGTGATTAGATTTCTGATATCGCGATCATGCTTGAGAAGTTCCTGATCTTGGGCAATGTCACTCTCTCTGGACTGCAGTGTCCCGTTTGCCTGCCTCAGTTGGGCTCTGAGCGCAGCTACATCCGCCAATTCCTTCGACCTATCGGCCTCGACCGAAGCAAGTTGGACAGTGAGGGCCTGCCTATCCGATTCCGCCTTGGCCAATCGTTCTCTGAGTTCATCCTGGCTGTGCGAAGTACTTTCGAGAGCCTGAGACTGGGCAGCCAGCCTCTCGTCTTGTTGATTTCGCTGCTCTTGCAACTTCGCAATATCCAAGTTGAGTGAACCAATCTGCTCGCGTAAAGAGGCGACCTCACGATCAAGAAGTTCCGTGCGATCACTCGCGGCCGGCCTACTCGCTTGAGTTGTCGATGACATTGCGGGAAGATTGGACGGCTGTGCGGGTTGAACGGGCTTCTGCGATGCAAAAGTTTGGGTCTTTCGATGCCCAATCTCGTAGCCCAACACCAGGACTCCGATCAGCAGTGCAGCAGCGATCCCGTATCGTCCTATCGAACTCCATAGAGAGTGGCTTTGCGCGACATGAGGGGAAGATACTGACGGCGAAGACTGTGTCGGCAACGCGGCGAAAAGTCTGCGTTCCGCATCCTCAATCGACCAGGTTGAAGTATGCTCCTTAGGTCGACTCCCACGGTCCTGATCGGAAGGCTCAGGCATGACCGAGGCAACGAGTTGCTCGTATTCCGTGAGAGCGCCTTTGCATTCAACGCAAACGCTCAGATGAGCATCGAGCCTACGGGTTTCTTCCGCCGAAAGTTCACCGCTGAGCGACAGGGCGTAGAGCCTTTGGCACTCCTGATGAAGGTCGAAGGGCCGTGTATTGGCTCCTCCACCAGATAGCTGTGGTCCCAGTTCTCTCACTTTGATCGCGTCATCGCGGGGAGAATGGTCTTCCGAATCCTCTCCAGACCACGATAGTAGAAGTTTCGGACGTTGACTAGAGACAGCCCCATGATTTCCGCGATTTCCTTCAAAGAGTGGCCCTCGGAAAAATGCAGCCTGATCGTTTCTAGCTGGTCGGTTGAAAGTTGGTCAGGTAGCCTTGCGGCCATGTCTTTGCCAAGCACCTCCTCCAGCAATGATCCGTGCAAAAGACACTCCCGGCTTTCCTCGGGGGTTCGTGCCGTACCTTCTTCGAAATCATGACTGGTATAGAAGTGACGTGAATTGAGATACTTGCGACGATCCAAGGCACGATTGTATGCGATGAGCAATATCCAGGTACGAGCAGTGCCCCGCACCGGATTAAAAGCGTTAGATTTTTGAAAGAGGAATAGAAAGACATCCTGAACCAGATCGTCGGCCTCCGGTTCGCTACGTAGAATACGAAGGCCGACGCTGCGAACAGCTCTTGCGAAGCGGCGGAAGAGTACGGCCAGTGCTTCTTGGTCCCCGCTGGAGAGCCTTCCTAGCAGAGCTTCGTCATCGAGGCCCTGCGTTTCCTCAGAGACCTTGAGGAGCGGCACAGGCTGCGACGCAGCGTCTAATGCAGGGGACTTCGGCTCGGTTCGATGCATCGGAATCCCAACGTCACCTGCCTCCCCTAGTGCACCTGGATCGAAGATCGCGGCTTCTATGCTCATCTGACCTCACCGATACGACCGGACGATTCTGTTCGGAAATATCCGATAACGAAGACTTTCAGGTCTCTCAGGAATCTGTCCGGCACATCAAAGTTGAAAACCCGTAGTATCGCTCGGTGTAAATGCGTCTGCGATTCGCCCACACTTCGAGTGTGTCGACATTGCGGAAACAGTTTGGAAAGAAAATTCGTTCTATCCGCAAGAGCCGAGGGATGACTCAGCAACAATTCTCCGAGCTTCTTGACATCTCAATTGACTTCCTAAGCCTTTTAGAACGTGGAATCAACGCCCCGTCATTCGAATCCATCGAGGCATTTTCGATCATTTTGGGTATACCGGTGCGTGATTTCTTCGATTTCTCAGCCGAGATCCGCTAGGGCGCACTCGAACCCCAATGTACGAGGTTCATAACCCGTAATATCGCTCGGTGTTTTGAAATTGTCAACTTCCTCAAACTTTTGGTGTGGAAGCTGTTCAACCTCAATTCGGAGTTCGAGTAAGGAAGCTTCGTTTAGATCGGGGATTAAGCCAACTTGCACTCGCAGAATTGACGGGCCTTAGCGAGGACCAAATCAGCAAAGTGGAACGCGGAAAAAGCTGGGTCGGAGAATTGACACTCGGTCCCCTCGCAAAGGCGCTCGATGTTCCACAGTCGTCTCTCTTTGATTACTCTGAAAACGAACAATTTCTAAAGAGTGGGGGCGATCGGACACGTGCCCCGCGAAAGTCAGCCACGCTGATTGTCCGAAGGGGCAAGCATGTGCTTGTGGTTATTCCAAAGAAATCTATTTGATCTACATTTGAGCCTCGATAGCCCGAAGAACTACGAGTTCCGTCCTTATTTACCAGCGGCGTTTTGGGCCGCCCACCGGCGCTTCACCGCCGCGGCAATCCGAGCGCGGCCTTCGGGTGTCAGATTCCGTTTCTTTTTGGCCGGTTTCACGGTCGCGGCTGGCTCTGAGGTCTTCTTAGGGCGTCCTCGGCGTATTTCCGGTTCTCCACCATCCGCTAGGACCGATCTGGCTTGCTTAAGGCGAGCGATTTCAGCGTCAATCTGCGCAAGAAGTTCCTTAATTGCCATAGAAACCAGTGTAGACGAGTATTCAAGGCAGAGCGCTTACAAGCCGAGTTGAACCGAACACACGGCGATACTCATCCTGTTGTTGATAATCCTACTCTTTCGGGAGTAGGATTATTGTATGAACGATGCCGTTTACACTCCCGCGCAAGCTTCCGCAGTGGCCGACCTGCCCCTTAAGGCCGTGCACAAGTTGATCGATGGCCGGCTGATCCGCCCCAAGCGGATGAAGGTTGGCCGGGAGTTCCAGCGGTTCCTTTCGCAAGAACAGTTGGTCTACCTGCGTCTTGAGGCCGAAGGCGTCCGCCTCCTCCCGCTCTCCACACGCAGGGAGGTTGCCAAAGCTGTTGAGAGTTCACCGGAAATCGACATGGTATGCCTGTCGGAGGGTTCCGCAGTCATGATTCAGGTAAAGACTGTGCGCTTGGAAGTTGAGCAGCAGTTGTTGCGGCTCAAAGCCGCGCAACAGATGACAACTTCCGACCCGGAGGTTATGCATGGAATGCCCGTTTACCGGAATACGCGCATTCCAGTGGAACTTGTAGCCGACATGCTGGCCGATGGCGTGAGCGTAGAGGAAATTCTTGAAGGGTATCCGGCACTCGACCGCAGTAACGTAGAACTCGCTCCGCTCTTTGTCCGTGCATTTCCTCGTCGCGGCCGTCCATCGCAGCGCCCCTGGGCAGCAAAGAAACCGGCCCGCGTGACACGTCACGCGGGGGCGTTGGCAGGGTAATCATTTGAAATGGCTGATTGATGAGTGCCTTCACGTCTGCCTGGTCGCACTGGCGCATAGCCGTGGAGAGCTCGCCGACCATGTGAACTATCTTGGCCTCGGCAGTTCCAAAGACTGGGAATTGTTGGAACTCGTCATCGACCGGGACTATACATTCGTCACAAACAATCGATTCGACTTCCTCACCCTTTACGTGTGGCGATAGTTTTGGTACGAAGGCCTGGGCGCGATTCGTCCCGCGGGGACGCAGTCGCGGGAAGGGCAGCAGGGATGCGGGAATTGCTCATCAGGAGACCCGCCTTTGCATTTAACATGCATCGCTTCAAAACCCACGTCAAGAGCTAATCGTCAAGCTATTGGCTAAGAGCTTGTTCGCTAAGACGTTAACGGACTAGGCGAGAACCTAATCAAAAATGCACAGTTAGTGTTTACGGATAGAAACGAAAAACAGTAAGTAACTGACGCAGATATGGTTTACGCGCGTAAACAGAAGAGTTATCCGCAGTTCCCGATTGGGGGTGACGTGTCACCCCTAAACCCGATGCGTAGCAGCGTGCTCTTTCTTTCGGTCGGCACAGAGGCCGGAGGACAGCCCACCGGCACATCCCCTGACGGATTAAGCTGACGCCGTTTTCTGCATCTGCTGGATCAGAGATTGCTGTACCGGCTGGAGCAAGGCGTGACTTCTGGCCATCCTAACCAACATGGCGAAGAAGTCCGCATCGGGATACCTTGCTGTCTTTCGACCCTGATGCGCGAGTAGCTGACCCAACAGGACGTGCTGAAGCTCGTTGATCGCTCGTAGCTTGTCGATCTGCTCCTGCGTGAGTGACGCCTCTGCTGTTAGGTCACGGAACGCGATGGTCAGGTCGAAAGACACTCGTCCAAGAAGCGCTACCTTCTCGTCATCGTTGAGGGCCACATATGCCGAACTTGCTTGCGAGCTATTCATATTCTGATCCCCACATCACTATTATGGCTCTTCCCACGGAGCCATTGGCTCGGATACATAAGGCTCTCTAGGCAGACTGTTTGTGTCAACACCGCGCTCTTGAAGAACCCGAAGTCGAGTATTCCCATCCATTACAGTTCCATCTGCTTTGACCTTCAGCGAGCCCGGTTAACCTGGCTG
>Ga0207695_10009933_pt1 | contig 11696 bp, 9 predicted proteins | sample KBSC54metaG_FD_184354 | JGI IMG/M metagenome (GOLD analysis project Ga0207695, IMG submission 184354) | Corn rhizosphere microbial communities from Kellogg Biological Station, Michigan, USA - KBS C5-4 metaG (SPAdes) (version 2) | ecosystem: Host-associated > Plants > Roots > Rhizosphere > Soil... | reverse complement strand
AGATGCGTTACTTAAGACTTACAACTTTAGACTTTTTTCCATCCCCTCCAGCTTCCTTATACTCTTATAACAAATATACAGCGGCATTATCCCAAACACCCCGAAGCAGCAATCTATCAGCCGCCAATAAACAGGGATATGGCGTATAGGGCCGGCAATAAAGGCCAGCGGCAAAACCATTACGCAGGCTATCATGCCAAATTGTATTACCCAGATATTTTTTACCGGGTCGCGCAGGGGGCCGATGAAGGTGGTGGCAATAACAATGTGGCCAAATGCCAGCCAGTCGGTACCATAAGCCAGCCAGGGGTAGCGGACGTTGGTATCGTGCACGGCGTTGAAAATGGTTGTTATCCAGCGCGCCATAAAATCCGGGAAGACGGACGAATGGTTAACCATAAAAGCCAGCTCGGTTTCTATCGGGAAGGCGGTAACGCCGCTCAATACCAGGCCAATAATAAATATCCAAACCCAAATGCGGATGCGTTTTCGTAATTGCTGCTCGTTCATGGCTGCATAATTAATTTAGGCTAAATGTCATGATTAACAGCGATTATTTCAGCCGCTTATATAAAGATAGAATCAATATAAATTATCATTTTCCCATTTCTAAAATCCACATGCGCATTGCCGGGATTGTGAATTTTCCGGAGCTATTTAATTCCTCCCCGGTTAAAACGTTTTTAGCTTTTGCATAGCCCGATGTGCGTTCAGCATATTTTGTAAAGTCGATGATATGCTCCTTTGTATCTGTATTCATAATACATAGAATAGTTTGCTGCTTATCGTACCGCGAATAAACGTATAACCCGTCAACCGGCACATACTGCATCATTTTCCCGGTTTTTAATGCCGATGATGTTTTTCGGAAACTACCCAGTTTTTTTACCAGTTCTTGAACCGACAGTTCATCAGCAGTGAGTCCCTTGCCGGTGAAAGCATTCTTTTTATCGCCTGCCCAGCCGCCGGGGAAATCAGCACGCACAAAGCCGTCGGGATTGGTGAAGCCTTTTAACAGCACCTCCGAGCCGTAATACAGTTGGGGTATGCCACGGCAGGTAAGCAACCATTCATAGCCCATTTTTTGCTTTTCCACGTCCTCGCCTACCACCGAAAAAAAACGGGGCTCATCATGGTTATCAAGCAGCAGCACGTTGCGCATCGGGTTTTTGTTCAAAAAATCGCTGCTTAGGGTGTAGTACATTTTATTTACCCCATCTGTCCAGCCGAAGGGCTGCGTTAGCGCAGGGATGATGCCAAAATACAGGCATTGAAAATCAACCGAGCCCTGAAGATTGCTTTTAAAAGGCGTAGTTAAATTATTCTGATTAAAATATGCCTGGTTAGCCACGCCAAACACCCGCGTCTCGCCAAACAGCGTGATTTTTGGAAATTCATCCATTACGGCCTGGTTACAGCGGTTGGCAAAGTCGGGGTCGTTATAGGTGTAGGTATCAATCCTTACGCCGTCAATCCCAAATTTTTGGATGTACCAAATCATATTTTGTATCATATAGTTCGCCATAAAGGGCTTGCCCTGGTTTACATCCGGCATTTGCGCGGTAAACCAGCCATCGGTCATTTTCTTCCGGTCCGATGGCGCGGCATAAGGGTCAAATAGCGTTTGTTCGCGATAACTTGTTTGTGTAAACGTTGTCCAGCGGTGCATCCAATCTGGCGCGGGCGGGTCCTGCTCTAAAAAATGATACAAGCCGGTGTGGTTGTACACGGCATCCAATATCAGCTTCATCCCGTTTTTGTGCAGGGTATCACTCAGTTTTTTATAAAGGGCGGCATCGCCATAACGCGGGTCAATTTTATAATGATTAGTAATTGCATAGCCGTGCTCGGTACGGTCGGGCATATCATTTTCAACAATGGGAGTTAGCCATAAGGTGGTTACGCCAAGGCTTTTAAAATAGTCAATGTGATTTAATATCCCCTTTAAATCGCCGCCATGCCGTAAATACATCGAGTCGCGGTTTAATGATTGGTCGCGCATGCCGGGTACACGATCGTTGGTGGTATCGCCATTGCTAAAACGGTCGGCGAGCATCAGGTCGATAAAATCAGCCGAGGTTACACCTTGTGCATAGGTGCTGCCATTGCCCACAGGCCGGGGCAACAGGGGCCATTTTATGATGTGTGATTTGCTGGTGTTTTTAAACTCAATGTTTACCGTTCCTGGCTTTGCGGCGGCGCTTATCAAAATATCAATAGCCGTGTATTTTTTATTGGGAAAACTATGCACCTTCAACAGCTTTATGCCGGGATAATTTAACACAACATCCTGGCCGGTAAACTCAGCAACATCGCTTCGAACCAGGAGCTGCACTTTGTTCAGCTTCATGCCGGTCCACCAATTGGTGGGGTAAACTTCAACATGCTGCGCATTAATTTTAAAAAGGCTAAGGAACAATAGCACGAGTAAAAACAGGGTCTTTTTCATGATTTATTTTTTCTGGACGGATAAACTTGCAGCCAATGTAGCAGCCGCCAAAGCCTAAAAAAAATTATTATGCAAACAACAGGTTTATGATTACGAACAACCAGGCGGTCGAAAATTAGGATGCAGCGCAGCTTATAATTTTGTTACTTTTAACACATGTTAAGTTTGCCTGCAAACCGTAAGTGGCTAAAATTATACCTGTTTTACTGGGCGGGATATTTGATGATATTTTCCGCCATACAGGGTTTGCCATCAAACGATTTCGGGACCGCCTTTACCAATGAGCTGATAAGCCTTGCCCCCAAAGTAATTTTTGTCGCCCTGGTAACCGAGTGGCTGATGGGCGACTTGTTTAACAAAAAAGCTGTGCGGTTTGCATTCCTTTACGTGTTGTTATTAGTAGTGTTTGCGTTTTTATTACGGCTGATTGATAACTATATCATTCTAAAATATTTCCTCACGTACTGGAAGAAGGAATCGCTCGTGAGCGCACCGCCGTTTTTGTATAATGCTATAAAGCTGCAGTTTTTGGTCACCATTCCATTTGCTGTTAAGTTATTTAATTATCGCAGTTTGGAGAAAGCCAACGCGATGCAAACTGAATCCCCCTACAGCCAACCGGGAATCGGAGGTGACGACGTGCCAGGTGCTTTTTTATACCTGAAATGCGAGCGGCGAATGGTTAAAGTAATGCTGGCCGACGTAGCTTACTTCGAGGCGCAGGGTAATTACATTTTTATTTATTTGGGCGATAAGGTATTGAAAACGTACATGGCCATTTCAGACCTCGAAGCAAAACTGCCTGTGGAGCAATTCACGCGTATCCACAGGTCGTTTATTATAGCTTTAAATACGGTTGAAAGCTATACCAGCGGCCATGTTATAATTCGTGGCAAGAAAATACCTATAGGACGGTCATATCAACTTAAAGCTAAAAATAGCTTGCAGTATATTGGACTGCTTGCTACGTAAGCGGCAATTTTTTTAACCATGCCGCATTTGCCGCAGCGCTTTGCAGCGGCGTTTCATTAAAAAAGCGCGACTGTTCGACGAAGAAATATTCCATGCCATTATCCAGCCCGGTTTTAAGCAGGTGCGGGTAATTGATAATACCGGCCCCCAAATCACAGGCTGATTCTTCTTCGCTGCCTTTTGGCAAACGCACTTTTAGTACATCGCGCATATGGCAAAGACGAAAACGTGGCGCGTGCTTTTTGATATAAGCCTCCGGGTTTTGGCCTTCAGTAACGGTATAGTAAAAATCCATCTGGAAGTCGACCAAATCTTTATCGGTACCGGCAAGCAGCACATCAATCGGCAGCTGCCCGTCGATTGGTTTGTAAGGATAATCGTGGGGATGATAAGCAAATCTTAAACCGTTCTTTTTGCAGATGGCCCCGTAATGGTTAAACTCCTCTGCTATGCGTTTAAAGTCATCGATGCTTTTTTGCGGGCCCTTCCAGGGGTAAATCAGATACTTCATGCCGATTTCGGCGGCTTCTGCGGCAAGCTTTTCGTACCCTTTGTTGTCGCCGGCGTAGTGGGTGGATACGAGTGTTAGGCCATTATCCTTAGCCAGTTTACTGAAATCCTTATTGCTCATACCCCAAAACACCCCTTTGTTGCCACCGTAGCTTTCAATTTGGGTATAGCCCATTTTACCTAGTTGCGCTAAAGTGCCGGGGGTATTTTTCTCCATATCCTCCTTCACCATGTAAAGTTGAATGCCCATGCCGGGGAGCTTGCGGGCAAAGGGCGCGGCAAATAATTCGCTTTTCAGCAACGGGGCTGATAAGGCTAAAAGGCCGGCGTTTTTTAAGAAGGTTCTTCTGGTGGTCATGGTTTTATTCCGTATCGCTATTTAATATTTCCTCCAATAGTTCCCTGGCTTTACTTTTTAATATGGAAACATGGATGATACCAGTAATTAGAAAAAATGCACTAAAAAACGGGATCGCCTCATACTCCCCATCGGCAATTGAAATGATTGCAATTCCCGCAATAATTAGTAACGTTGGCAAAATGTTTTCATAATAATGTAGCGCTACCATAGTATATCCGTTGGAGTTGCTTAGTTCAAATTCCCCTCCATCGAGTTTTGTCGGACTAAAATTCCATCGCAATTCCCATGGATTAGTCTTAAATTTTATGCTAGTATGGCCGATGCTAACTATGTCGTACTTTTTTTCATTTAACTGCGATTGTATATTTTCAACTACAACGTTAGCCATTAGAGCGGTCTCTCCAGAAACATGATAGTTTAGTCTAAAGTTCATTTACATAAAGCATTGTCCGAAGTTATAGTTTTCAGTGTACTAAACGAAGTCATTTCCTCAACTCAAATTCCCCTTCTTCATCTCCTCAACCGCATGGTGCGCTGCCCGTGCAGCAAAGGCCATGTATAGTATCGATGGGCTTTGGTTGCCAGTGCTTGTCATACAGGCGCCATCGGTAACGAAGACGTTTTGGCACAGGTGCAGCTGGTTAAATTTGTTCAGCAACGATGTTTTAGGATCGTGGCCCATGCGGCAGCCACCCATTTCGTGGATGTCGAGGCCGGGGGCCTGGTGAGTGTCATTCTTAACAATATCGCGCAGACCGGCAACTTCCAGCATTTCGGCGCTTTGGGTTAAAAAGTCGGCCACCATTTTATCGTCGTTTTCATCATAGCCTACGGAAGTGACCAGCTGTGGAATACCCCATGGGTCTTTTTGGTCGGTACTCAGGCGCACATGGTTGCTTTCCTTGGGGATGGTTTCGCCCTGCATAAACATGCCTGCCCGCCATGGCCCCGGTTCGGTCAACGAATCCTTATAATCGCCGCCGATGCCCTGACCGCGGTCATTGCGGAACTCGGGGCTTCGGTTAGAAAACACAAACGTGAGGAAACCTCCTAAATAATCTGTATCCTGTTTGTGCAGGTTGCGGTAATTGGCGATGATGGGATTGGTAGGGTTGCGACCATAGTAATAGGCGTCCTTCAGTCCGTCATAGGTGCCATAAACACTGGCCCTGTAATTCTGAAAGGCCATAAACTTGCCCAGCAGCCCGTTATCATTACCCAAACCATTCGGGAAGCGGTGCGATTTGGAGTTCAGCAATATCAAATTGGTATTTAAACAGGCCGCATTTAAAAATATCACTTTGGCATAATAGTCAACTTCCTGATTGGTAAGCGCGTCAATAATTTTTACACCGACGGCCTTGCCTTTCTGCTCATCGTAAATAATGGAATGCACAACCGAGTGCGGCCTGATGGTTAAGTTCCCCGTCTTCTTCGCCCAAGGCAACGTTGACGATACCGAGCTGAAATAGCCGCCGAAAGGACAACCACGCGTACACAGATCGCGCGCCTGGCATTGACCGCGACCCTGCTCCAAATGGATAGGTTCGGGCTTGGTCAAATGTGCCCAGCGGGTACGTACCATAAAGCGGTCCTGATAGTGGGCGCTTATCTTTTTTTGTATTTCCTGCTCCACGGCACTCATTTCAAATGGCTCCAGGTATTCCCCGTCGGGCAGGGCTTCCAATCCGTCTTTGCCGCCGCAAATTCCGGCAAATTTTTCAACATGGCTATACCACGGCGCAATGTCTTCATAGCGGATGGGCCAATCCACCGCATAACCGTAACGCTGCGGGGCCGAAAATTCAAAGTTGCTCCAGCGCTGGCAGGCCCGGCCCCAGGTAATGGATTTGCCGCCGACCTGGTACCCGCGTATCCAGTCGAATGGTTTTTCCTGTATGTAGGGGTGTTCCTTATCCTTTACAAAAAAGTGCTGGGTATCCTCGCCAAAAGCATAACACTTGCTGATGACGGGGTTTTCATCTAATACCGCTTTCGGTTCCAGCATGTGGTGCGGAAAGTCCCATGGGTTTTTGGTAGCCGTTGGGTAATCCTTCAGATGCTCAATATTGCGCCCGCGCTCAAGCACCAGGGTTTTTACGCCCAGTTCGCACAGTTCCTTAGCAGCCCAGCCCCCGCTTATGCCGGAGCCGACAACAATGGCGTCGAATGTTTTGTTTTCCATACCCGCTTAATTAATACCTTGTCATTGGGAGAAGGAGCCACAAGGTTTTTATTTTGGTTTATAATCTCCCCTAATTTAGGAAAAATAACCAATTCTTTAAAGGGCACGCCAGAACGGGCGACTTTTGATTTCCATACGCTAGGAATCCTTCTATCCTAAAATCCTACGAATCTTAGTTTAATTTAAGAATATCTCATCCATAAATATCCATTCCGGCGTACTTTTTACGGGGTCCCATTTTGGTAGTTTCTGGATGTTTTTTACGGTGATCTTTAAACAGGAAACCGGTTTGGTGGTATTCAATTTACAATCGATACCGATGGCCATGTTCTTATCATCTTTCTGTGCGGGAGGTGGTATTACATTGCTCAGCAACTTCAGGTGGTCCTTATCGGCGCCGCCCCAAACTTCGATGCCTACAGGCAAAAATATCTGGGTACCGATAATGCGGAGGCAGTTAAGGGTTACGGTATGCAGGTCAGTTGGTTTAGCAAACTGCATGTAAATTTCAATCGGCTTTTGTGCCGCTATCCATTTGCCGTTGCCAAAGTTGGTGCCGCCCAAATCTTTATCAAATAACGATTTCGCACCATCAGCGCTATATTTAGGTACAGGTGGCTGCAGATAGCTCACGCTATCGGGCGTAAACGTGCTTTTGAAAACGTTAAACTGCACCACGTCGCTGCTCAGCCAGCCGGGTTTATATGCTTTTATTTTTACACTTGTATTTTGGGTGAGCGCCACGCCCGGCTTAAAAATTGGCGACTTTGAACTATCGGGATCTGTGCCATCGGTAGTATACCGTATCTGAACACCTTTAATAGGATGACTTAACTCCAGCGGTATTGATTGTGCGAAAACCAGCGCTGTATTTTTCACCTGTGGTACGTTCAGCTTAATGGGCTTGCCGTCGTCTTTAAAGCTTTTTACGAACTCGATTTTTTTATTGCGCGCCTGCAAATCCTTCAGCTGGGCGTCGGTGAGGCCGGTATCCCAGAGGGTTATTTTGGCGAGGTTTTTTAAGGCGCTTATTTGCTTAATAGCCTCCGCGTTAATAGGTGCACCTGCCAGCGAAATCATTTTTAAAAACTTAAGCCCGGCCAATTCCTTTAACGTGCTGCCCGTTACATCGGTAAAGTTAAGGTTTAGCGTATGCAGATTTTCGAACTGGGCAATGGTTTTCAGTTCGGCGTCTTTTACCGGCATTCTATCCAAATCAAGCGTTACTATTTGCTTTTTTATGGCGCTTAATTCTTCGAGCATTTTAGGCTGATAGTTGCTTTTGTTATAGATGTTTACCCCCAGCGCCGGCGATTCCTTTGCCAGCGGATAAATAACCCGGTAATTATTGTTCAGCTTTTTAATGGTTTTATCATCGGCGGCAGCAAAGTCGAACTTCTCTTCAACTTCTTCAGCAGGTTTTAAATAGGTTGAGGCAATGAGCCTTAATGAATCTTTAGCCGGCAGATCAATAACCTTCTTTTTAAAATCGGCATTCCCTTTTACCCAAAGGTAAAGCAGGTTCATTTCATCGGGAGTTAGCTGCGGTTTGCCTGCTGGTGGCATGTGTTTTTTATCCTCAGCCACCAAGTGTACGCGCTGCAGCAGCAAGCTTATAGCCGGCTGGCCGGGCACTATCAGCTTACCATCCTTGCCGCCCTTTAAAATAGATTTTTCGTCAATCAGCATCAGGCCGCCTTTTGTTTTATCGGGGTTGTGGCAGCTTACGCATTTGCTTTCGAAAATGGGTTGGATGACATCTTTGTAAACCAGCGCCTTATCAACAGGCACCAGTTCTTTTTCCGAGTGCCAAACGGGCGCCAATACGAAGTTGTCGCCGTGGGTAAGGTCGGCGCCGAAATGACCGGCAACCACAAGGGCCAGCACAACAGTTCCAGCGCCCCAGCGAGCAACTTTAACGTTATACCACCCGGCCGTGCGGCACCAGTAAATGATAGTGGACACGAAAACAACGCCGGCACCCAGCCATTTGTGCCAAACAAGTGTGCTACCCTCATAACCCGGCTCTTTCGATAAAAACAGGCCCATAATAGCTGTAATTGCAGCGAATATAGCGCCGGTGAGCCACAGGTAAGTTGTAAAATCGTGGTACAGTTTTTCGGTGCGGAAACGCTCCCTGAAGCGAAAAAACTCCAGCATCATGGCCATTATCAGCACCACAATTGGGAAGTGTAGTATCAACGGGTGAAGCCTGCCTACCGGCTGCAGCCAGGTTGGAATTGCTATGGATGAGCCAAACAGCAGAAAAAAAATGATAAAAATATTAAGGGCAAATAGTAAATTCTCCGCAAAACCTTTGTGCTTGCTTTTTATCATTTAATTAGGATAGTTTATAATTATTAATGCTTATTAAAATGTCGGCTGTCACACTGAGGCACTCGAAGTGCGCGCGGAGAGGCCTTTGCCCGCATGCTTCGAGTGCCTCAGCATGACAGCCTCTCTATTTGACTGTTCTTTACACCCTTGTAAACTTATAAGGGTACACCTTGCCCGATGCCCATTGGGCAACATACAAGTTCTCGTCATTATCAACCAGCACATCGTGCGGGTTTAAAAATATTTTTTCGGCTTGAGCCATCGGTTGCAACACGCCATCTTTATACACTGGTTCCGTACCGCCCAGGTTTGATACCACTTTGTTGTTTTTATCCAATATGGTGGTAAATCCCGAGTTTTCGGCATTTAAGCTTGGCGAACGCAGCACCGCGGCGTATAAATGGTCGCCTTTTATTACCGGGCGGCATACACACGCCCCGGGGAGCTTAATCACTTCCATCAGCTTACCATCCATACTGAAGCGTTTAAAGCAATTGCGGGTGCGATCGGTAATAATCAATGTTGGTGCCGCGCCGCGCCTGTCGATAGTTATACCGTGTGCGTTATCCAAATGCTCGTCCCCATCACCACGGCCGCCGAAGAAATGTTTCAGCTTGCCGTTTTTGTCGTAATGCATAATGTATTGCGAGCCATAACCATCAGCAATATAAAAATCGCCGTTGGTATCAACTGTGGTTTCTGTAGGGATAAAATCTTCCGGCTTTTTGTAAACGCCTGTTTCCAGCGGCACGTCAAGCGTCATCAATATTTTGCCATCCATGGTGGTTTTATACACCTGGTGCTTTACGGTATCGGTGATAAATAAAAACTCGGTGCCGTTTTCATTTACCAGGGTGAGTCCATGAGCCCCCGGGAACTCGTGCCCCCAGGTATCTAGCAGCTTGCCCGATTTGTTGTAAATAAGTACATTGTTTTTAGTCTCGTTGGTAAGCAAAAGTATCCGGCCTTTTTTATCCTGCACCATTTCGTGGCAGTCGTTTACCGGGTTTTTCATCGGATCGGCCTTACTCCAGGCCTTGTCCATACGATAGCGCATATTGCCATGGCCGTAAACTGGCCCGTCATCTTTTGCCAGTAAATCCTTTGCTATAAAAAAGCTGCCGGTAAAAACTGCCGACTGCTTAACGAACGTTCTTCTCTCCATTATTTTATACGATTGAATGATTATTATGATTTACAGGATTCGGAAAGCCAGGAAATAAATTAAATCCTGTAAATTCCTCCAATCCTTAAATCGTGTTAGGCTATTATCCCTTTCACCACATTACCCGCAACGTCAGTTAGCCTGTACCTGCGGCCCTGGCTTTTGAATGTTAGTTTTGTATGGTCGAGGCCTAATTGATTCAATATGGTTGCGTGAAAATCGTGCACGTGTACGGGGTCTTTCACAATGTTGTACCCAAACTCGTCCGACTGGCCATAAACTATGCCCGGCTTAATACCGCCGCCAGCCATCCATATACTGAAACAGCGCGGGTGGTGATCGCGGCCGTAGTTTGCTTTTTCGAGCTTGCCCTGGCTGTAGTTGGTACGGCCAAATTCGCCGCCGAAAATTACCAGCGTTTCATCAAGTAAGCCACGTTGTTTTAAATCGGTTACCAATGCTGCAGATGCCTGGTCAACATCTTTTGCCTGACCGGCCATTTCCATAGGCAGATTGCTATGCTGGTCCCAGCCCTGGTGGTAGAGCTGCACAAAACGTACGCCGCTTTCGGATAGCTTGCGCGCCAGCAGGCAATTAGCCGCATACGTACCCGGCACCAAACAGTCGGGGCCATACATCTTTACTATATCGTCCGACTCTTTCGAAACGTCCATAATCTCGGGCACGGCAGCCTGCATGCGGTAAGCCATTTCGTATTGCTGTACCTTCGCGGTTATTTCGGGGTCGTTAAATTCTTTGTACGATATGTCGTTCAATTCGGCCAGCTTATCCAGCATTTTACGGCGCTCGCGGCGGTCAATACCTGGTTGGTCGTTAAGGTATAAAACGGGATTTTCGCTACTGCTAAATTGTACGCCCTGGTGAATGGAATCTAAAAAGCCATTGCTCCAAAGCTTTGAATACACCCCTTGTCCGTTACCCTTGCCTTTTGACAATAGCACTGTAAACGCCGGCAGGTTTTTGTTCTCGCTGCCCAGGCCATAACTTACCCACGAGCCCATGCTGGGGCGGTTGCCCTGCTGCGCACCCGTCTGGAAAAACGTTAGCGCCGGGTCGTGGTTAATGGCTTCGGTGTATATCGAATTAATCATGCAAATATCATCGGCAATGCCGCCGATGTGCGGAAACAGGTCGCTGATCCACATGCGCGACTCGCCGTATTGCTTAAAATCATAATAGGAGCCGGCAAGCGGGTACGATTTTTGGTTTGCAGTCATCCCTGTTAAGATCTGGCTGCCACGAACAGATGCTGGCAATTCCTGGCCCATCATTTCGCGCAACTTCGGTTTATAGTCGAACGATTCCAGCTGCGATGGCGCACCATCCTGGAAAAGATAGATAATCCGTTTTGCCTTCGGCGCAAAATTGGGAAGACCGGCTATAAAGTCGGAGTCCGCGTCGGCCCCACCGCTAAATAGATCAGGAATCAGCAACGAGCCAAGGGCGATGCTGCCAATACCGAGACTAAGCTTTGATAAAAACTTCCGCCTGTTAATATTCAGGCGATGCTCTAATTCGTCTTTTTCCATTGCCATCAGGTTTTCGTTATCGCCTCCTCTAAATTATAAATTGTATCTACCGTTTTCATCATTGCTGCCAGCATTACTTTATCAATATTTTGTGGGATGGGGTACTCGCCTACGCTAATTACCTTTTGCGCATCCTTTTTGCTTAATGTTTTTAACTGGCCGGTGTA
>Ga0207695_10009932_pt1 | contig 11697 bp, 9 predicted proteins | sample KBSC54metaG_FD_184354 | JGI IMG/M metagenome (GOLD analysis project Ga0207695, IMG submission 184354) | Corn rhizosphere microbial communities from Kellogg Biological Station, Michigan, USA - KBS C5-4 metaG (SPAdes) (version 2) | ecosystem: Host-associated > Plants > Roots > Rhizosphere > Soil... | reverse complement strand
ACACCCGCTCCAGCCTGGGATACTGACTTCTTCTGGCCGCGAACTGATCGCATACAACAGCAGGAAATTGATGGGCTAGTCCAAAACAAAACATCCTTGCTATTGATCAACAGAGATGCAATGTTCGACGGTCACCAATGGCTGAAAATTGCTGCAACGAATCGCAGATTGGCGCAGTATGTCTTCAGTACCTACCAGCGCGCATCAACAAAACTACCAGCCGGCTTTGAACTCGATGTCTTGCCAGGATCGTGCCCTCAAGAATTTCTGAAAAGGAGTTCGCCTGCCCTGGGGACTTACTGACGTTCGACTATCGCAATCAATGAGCTACCGATTGGAACTGGTAATTTACTGAACATTTTTTGCTCCGCTCGCGAAATTGTGTACAACAAGCGGTTAATTCCGGCACGCGGCACATGAGGCAGCTTGGATTCAGGATGGAAGGCATGTTCGAAAATGTGCACTATGAATTTCGCTACATACAGCCAGTGAAAGAAGTACCGTGCCTCGATGATACGAAGTCCAGCGCTCGCGGTTAACTGGCGAAGGCCACCTTTTGTGTAACGCGTGAAATGGTGATTGAGAACGTCGTGGTTCGTCCATAAGGTCATGAATGCGGGCACCGTAATCACGAGCATCCCATTCGGCTCAAGTAATTCACCGGCGTGGCGAAGAGCGCCAATCGGATCCTGTAAGTGCTCGAGCACGTCTAACATCAAGATAAGTGAGTATTTATGCGGAGGCCAGAAGTTCTGGTCGAATGAACAAGTGTATATATAATTGTTATCGGCATTCCCGGGGTTCACCGACCGCAAGGCTGGCTCAATTCCTTCTACAGTACCGAATTGTCGGAGCCGGGGGAAGAATAAGCCGTCCCCACAACCAACATCCAAGATATAGTTCCATCCTGTCGAAGGCCGCAGACGCTGCAAAGTTTCAATAATGAGCTCCGTGCGAGCGCGCCACCACCAATGCTTTTCATAGAGCTCGCGATACTGTTCAGCGTACTTGGGATCCAAAGGGTTCTCTTACCCGGTAATGATCGAGGATGAATTGCGATCCCCAGCTGGAGGATGTGTCGCTTGTCCGATATCCGCGCCGCCGCGCACACCAATCTTGCTCACAATCTTATCGATGATGTAATGAGGGCGTGCTTTTGTTTCCTCATAAATTCGTCCGACATATTCTCCGATGATTCCCAGAAAGAACAAATTAACCCCGGAAAGAAATGTTATGACCAGGATGATGGCGGTGAATCCCTGAGGAGAATGCCTCCAGAATTTAGCGTAAAGCGAGTACAAGGAGTAAAACCCCGAGAAGCCAATCGCTATAGCACCCAAAATCGAAGCGGCTCGCAATGGGACAATAGAGAAGGCAAAGATACCGTCCGATGCCAGCTTGAGAAGCTTGAGAGCGCTGTATTTGGTTCGCCCGAAAGGACGCGCTGGTCGCTCAATCGATATACCAATTTGCTTGAATCCGATCCAGCTTCTAAGGCCACGAAGATACCGATGCTGTTCGGGCATTTTACGAATTTGGTCGATCACCCGTCGGGATAGGAGTCCGAAATCGCCAGCGTCGAGTGGCAACTGGACCGGCGAAAGCGTCGCGATCAGACGATAGAAAAGCCAATAGCAAGCCCGTAACCACCATGCTTCTTTCCGGCTTATTCGGCGTGCATAAACCACATCGAAACCCTGCTCGTACGATTCCAAGAATAATGGAATGGCTTCAGGCGGATCTTGCAAGTCGCCATCCATTAGCACCGCAACATCACCTGTAACATGATCCAAGGCTGCTGCCAAAGCGGTCTGATGCCCGAAATTTCGCGAAAGAACGATTACAACTAGGCGTGCATCCTCGCAAGCGGCTCTTTCCAGCATAGCGGGCGTGCCATCCGAGCTCCCATCATCGACCAAGACGATTTCATGAGGTCCTCCTGGTATGCGATCCAAAATGCAAGAGGTGCGCCGAAGTAATTCCGGCACGATCGCCTCTTCGTTGTAAACAGGAATGGCGAGAGAAACGCGCGGCGCTTTGCTCGAGGATTCATTGGAACTAAAATCTGCAGGATTCATCACAAAGTTCCGTGCCCACATAATATCAGCAGGAGATAGTCTTGCTTGAGGACTGGCGAACACCCGACGTGTTGGTCAGATCTCATGAGCTTGGAGTCATCGTCTGTGCGCACACACAGAACTATCTTCCCACGGTCGTAAACCTCAAATGATTGGACTACGGCTGGATATGTGCTGATAGGCACTGTCAAATATAAGAGGCGTGCGTACGGGAAGGCCAACACGCTGCAACAATTGTCGGAAATGCGCGTTGTCCCGCAAGGCGTCCATGCCGGGATCGGTGTGGAGATAGAGTAACCAGTGGGAACGTTCTTCGTAGGATTTCTCCAGGAAATCCATCGCGCGTTCGTTTTCTCCTAAGCCAATGTGGATTCCAGCGAGGAAGTAGGGAGAGACATACTTCTGTTTTGCCAGTTTGTTCAGGTCATCGAGTATCAGCATTGCTTCTCCCGTGTTTCCGGCCATGCACAAAGTATGCGCCAGTGCTGCGCGCATCAAAGGACTGCCTCCCGATAATTTCACCGCCTTCTCCCCCTCGGTGATGGCCAATTCATGCCAGCTGGTTTGCCTGAGCGCTAGTGAGCCGCCGCTTTGCGTCATTCTTCCTGTCAACACGGCGCGTACGTTTAACTCCCGACCGATGGCTTGCGGATCAATCTCCCGGTCCTTATATCGAAGTACCGTGCTTTGCGCCATCACTCGCAGTTTCGGCACCGTCGCTAAAATGTTGATCAGGCTTCCGGTGATCCCGTCACTGAGGTATTCGCGCTCAGGATCGCCGCTGGCATTTTTGAATGGCAAAACGGCCAGCGAGTCAATGATCTTTGAGACCCGTTGGGGACGATTTCCAGATGTTTGCCCTGAAGAAGTTCGTGTCCTGGTCTTTCCGATCGAGGACAAATGATTGGTGTTTGATACTGAGACTCGATTCGTGTCTTCTTCCGAATCTGTTTGGGTTGATTCCATGTCTCGCTTGAGCCGTTGCAGTTCAGCCCGCATATCTGACGCATGCTGATAACGCAGGTTACTGTCTTTCTCCAGGGCCCTATGAATGAGCTGTTGAAGCCCCAAGGGAATATCTGGATTCACGCGAGTGGCGGGCAGTGGATTGCGGTTAAGTATGGCGTCAGTAATGAGACCGGCTGTAACTCCGTGAAAGGGGAGCCTCCCGGTTGCCATTTCGTAGAGAACAATACCGAACGAGAACAGATCCGTTCTGCCGTCGAATTCCTTCGCCCGCACTTGCTCAGGAGACATGTAGGCCACGGTTCCTAAAGACGTTCCGGGCGTGGTCAGATATTCATCGGCAACATAGGAAAGAGATTGTGTCGGCTGGGCCGGGATTTGGCCCGAAGGCCGATCTTGTGCTGTACATTTCGCCAGGCCGAAATCGAGAATCTTCGCGTGCCCGCGTTTGGTAATAAAGATGTTGGCCGGCTTAATGTCGCGATGAATAATGCCTTGGCTGTGGGCCGCATCGAGAGCATCGGCAACTTCGATGGCAATGTCAATGATGCGTTCGGTGTCCAGTGTGCCTGCGGTGATCAGATATTTCAGCGTCACGCCATCCATGTATTCCATGGCGATGAACGAGCGATCTTCATGGCACCCAATTTCGTACACGGTGCAGATATTAGGATGATTGAGAGCGGAAGCGCCTCGTGCTTCGCGGCGAAAGCGCTCCAGGGCGTTTGGATCGCAGGCTGCACTCTCGGGCAAAAACTTTAAAGCGACAAATCGGCCGAGTTCGTTGTCCTGCGCTTTATAGACGACACCCATGCCGCCGCTTCCGAGTTCTTCCAAGACACAGTAGCGCGAGATGATTTGGCCGGTAACAGAGTGGGGTTGAACCACAGCTCATGCTAGGACGCGAAGGGTTTAGAGAATACTGTCAGTATTATTAGTTGCGTCGCAATCGTCAGTATCTTATGCCCACAGTTGCCATCACCAGTTGGGTGTTGAGGTTTCGGGTGGGGGCGTAGTGATATCGCGTTTCGACATACATTCTGTAAGGTGCATCTCCAACCCGGACAGTGAATCCAATGCCGCCATTTGCGCCCATCGTGCTGGAAGACGCGCTGGCGAGAGTTTGATCGACGGTCACGATTCCCGACGTGCAGGTATATCCCCAATAGAGCCAAGCCGACGTGCAGGTCGTGGTGGTGCCATTTTGAACCACTTTCGTGAGCTTTGACCGGCGTATATACAAGCCCCCGCCGGCAATGAAATACATTCCAAGAGATTTGCCGCGCAGTTCGAATCGATAGTTTGCGGTCAGCGAGTAGAGATCGCTGTGCCCGCTGATGTCATTCTTTTGCAGTGCCGCTCGAATTGGGGTAAAAGCACCGCCGCCGGGATTCAGCCAGTCGTACAGGAACTCTCCGGTTACCGAATTTCGACGGTTGAAGTTGTAACCGGCACCGTAGACCAGTCCTGCACCCGGACCGGCGAACCGCCCGATGGGATTCAGCGGCACACTAATAGGTAGTCCAAGATTCGTATTCAGCCTTGGGTTTTCTTCGGTTTCCTCCTGTGCAGCGAGCATGCCCGCCCCGGCCAAAAGAAAACCCATCAAGAATATTCCGCTTGCACGTTTCATGGCGCCCTCCAAGAGGTCTGCGAACCGGAGCTTCTGCTTCTCTTAGGCTTCTACTCGCCGAAGAACGTGTCTGCGACTGGTAAAACTTGCAGTGGGTGGAAATTGTTTTTCTGCGACATTGGGGCGCTGGGGCACTGGTCTGGAATGAAGCCCGCCGCAGAACGCGCCAATGACGGATTACGATTCTACTTCCAGCTTGGGATGGAGTTTTCGAATGTGCTGTGGGCCCACACGATACGATGGGGAAACCATTCTAACCTGTTCACAATGCCAGTTTTAGAATCCAATCCACGATCTGCTTGAGAGGCACCATGGTCAGGGCAAGCGGCAACAAGGGCAAAATTAAGATAGCTCCAAGTCGTATCACCGCCCGTTTGCCAAACGGAAGGAGACTAATTTCGCTAACCACGTCGAAGGAATGGCCCAAATCGGCCAAACCCTGGAGATCGGGGGTGCCAAGAATTGGTTCAGTGTCGCTCGATGCCTGCCGGACCCACTTGTCTCGAAAATCATCTACGTAGTGACTGGATAGCACGCCAAACTCGCCGCCCGCGACTCTCTGAGCGCGCTCCAAATGAACAACGAAAAAACTCAACGGTATCAGCACTAGCAGCAAGAGCGCCAGGAGCGAACCTATAATTTCCATCTTAAAGGCGAGCAAGCTTGCTCCAGTGTGCAATATCCGATCGTAGATGACTCCCGAAAGAAACACCGTGTGTGCAAGCAATACTGGCGCAAATGCAAATATGCTTCCCGCAAGAAAGCCGAGTCCTCCCGCGCGATCCGGATGATACAAGTTGAGTTGCAGAGGCAACCCCCGTACGCGCCACAGAAAGTAGTACCAAAGAAACAGGCGGTAGTACCAACGAAAGAGGATGAAACGAAAGACCGCGAGACTGACAAATTCGTACCAATAGCCGGCAGCGGTCAAATGTAGTCCTCCTGCATGGTTTATTTCGTACCAACTTGCAGTTTTTAAAGCAATCCGGTCTTTCCACACCCAGTGGCCCACAGTGAAACAAAGCACCAGCAGCAGCAGTTCCAAGAGTACGGAATTCCTGAGGCGCATTGTCGACGATATTATTTGCGCAAAGCGTTGACGATTTTCCGCAACGATGATGTTGCGCGTAAGAAAATGTCTAACCACCAGAATTAGGCGTTGGTGCACGATAAACTCAGCGACAATTAACATTGGCAGTGCCACCAGAAATCTGGCGTGAACCTCCACATCCCGTAGAAAAGGAACATAGACGCCTCCAAGGGCATGCCCTGCCGCGAGAGAAAGTACCAGGAGGGGAAGCCAACACACCAGAGAGATAATAACGACTCTTCGGTGTACTAAACCGAGGGGCGGCGTTGAGAGCCGCGTGCGAAGATACAGTTGATATAACGGACCCCCCAGCATGAGGGAAAAGTCATCGTCGTTTTGCAACAAACCTTCGCTTGGATCCATTTTTTCGAGTTGTGCTTTGGCGGGCATCGACAATGGTTCATTAGCGCGAACAATGTCGGGAATCCTGTGTTCCGAAGACTTCAGGGCAGAATGATCAATTCTGACTTGCTACCGCTACTCATTCCGTAAACTGTGCCGGAACGGAATGCGCCGGCGTCATACTTGTAGCAGCCGGGGGCACGTGCGGTCGTCCTCACCGGCTTTGCGCCACCTCCCATGATCGGGCTGTCTGGGTCAAACGGCGAGTCGGTGCCGAACGAGACCATGAATCCGTTATTCTTGTTCGAGCTTTTCCACACCACTGTAGTACCAGCCTTGACGCAAAATAACCGGCCGTTCCCCGCCTCTGGGACGTCGGCTTTTACATTCGCCGAGGTGGCGGATCTGGTGATGTCAATTGTGCATACAGATGAAGCCGAACCACAGGTGTTCGAAGCATTGCACATGCTTTCGGGTTGGTCTTCCTCGCATATGTATTTGCTCTTCTTTTGTGCTTGCGCCGTCGTAGAGCTCAGGAGAATGGCACTAGACAATAAGAGCACTGTAGCGCCACTCTTGAGTCGATTAAGTTTACTGGTCATATCCGCTCGCCTCGCTTCCCCGAGGAAACTTTGCAATTTACTTAAGCAAACTGGCTCTGGCAGCGCAGCTCCTTTTGAGGATCCGGGCCGGCACCATCGATTCAGTCCCACTCGATTACATTAACGAGCTTCCAGGAATTTTGGTTTAGCTCGAATTGCAACTCGCCTTCTTTATTGACGATGAGCTGTGCAGCAGGGAAAAGAACGCCTTCACTCTTGCTTTTGTCTTTATCGTTCAATTGAATCTCACCGGCAGTCAAATTGAAGCTCTTGGTCTGCGTACTCCAATAATTCTCACCGAATGCGATTTTGCGGTTAGTAACAAAGCGAATTGTCCGCCCAGTCGGAGTCAAGATCTCACGAATGAAGCTAAGATCGTATCCAACCGTACCAGGAATCTGTATTCGGCCCACGCTCTTCATTTTCTCAAGAGCATTCACGAGTCCGTCGTTCTGACCATGCTGAAAGGCCTCTAACAATGCCTGTCTATCCTCCGGACTGGAGAATTCGTAAATAATGATTTTCACGCCGAAGTTTTTTCCGAGCTGGGTGCTCGATCCAAAAGCCGTGGCGTCAAGGGTTTCCGTTTTCCCGCGTTGCCCAAAGCCGGGGACACACGTCATCATGAGCAGAGCAAGCAGGAGCAAGCTTCCATTCACGGATTGTAGAATTCTCACATTTGTCCGCATTGCAATTTCTCCTATCGCCACCTGCACGTCACGCCCTTGCAGGACGCGGTGAATCCTTGACACAACTTAAGGTGGTTTCGACTCCAGTGACACTGGCAAAAGTTACAGTATCTAGCCTTTTTGCCAGTTACTTCGTGCTCACGAACTACCGGGGAAAAGCGACAGACAGTCTACGCCGAGCGAGCGCATCGATGTCCTGCGGTTCTGAGCCGACGTTGTTCGCCCTCCCGTGCTCGTCACAACCGCGTCTCGAGCGTTAAAGCTGCAATTGAATGCGGCTTTGGAAGAACTGAGTGTTACCTCTGAGGTCGAATCGGTCTAGGCGTCCGTAACCATAGGTGAACTCCAAACGCACATATTGGGACAAGTACCAATTAAGCTGCTCAGTGAATCTTCCAAACCTGCCTCCACTGATTGGCCCACTGTCAAGATTGGAATACGAGTATCGGGACACCAGTTCCCACGCTCCTCGTCCACCGCTGAACACCGGTCTTTGGGGGATGACTGCTCTAAAGAATCCTCCCACCGTGTTGTAAGTGCGAGTCTCCCCTGTGATCACCCAGGTTGCGGCGATGTCCCCTCCATTGAAGAACGGATTATGTGTCGATGGGGAAGACACTCTTTCGAACCAGTATTCACTCCCAAAGAGCCAGTTGCGCCGCCGGTAGTAGACCTCGTATCCGGCCATGAATGCCGAGGTTGCCGGAAACTTTCCAGTGTCTATGAAATATGGCGCGGAGAATGCCTCGGGACGCGAACGAAGCCGGAGCGCGTTATCGACGGGTTTTCCATATTGTAAGTTTATTCCTAGATGAAGCAGCGAGTGCGTATCAGACACGGCTCGTATAGGCAGCCAAGCCAGCCTGGCGACTTCTTGACTCGAATAAGATGAAAACGACTGGCCCTTTGAAAAAATATCGTTATAGTAGCCCACGTTCCACAGAAAGCCCTGCTTCGGCAGATAACCCATCCACTTAAAGCCGTCCGCCAGTAATGGCACAGTGGCGTCGTTCATCGTGGCCCTCTCCATCGTCCAACCGTCGTAGCCGGTCATCACTTTGTTGAGCGAGAATCCCTCCTTGCTGCGGCCAATAAAAAGGTACCCCCATTTTTCCGAAAGTGCGGCCATGATTCCGGTCTGCCGGATGAACCAGGAGTTGGTCGGCGCGTCATACATAATTCCGACGCTGTAGGTGACCGATCTTTTAAGCTTAGGGAATCTTCCTGAAAGGAGAAAGCGAAAATCTCGGAATTTGAAACCTGGCGTGAGAGAAAATTGCTCCTTACCCTGCTGATCCTGCGAAAAGGCAGCATAGTCAACCAGGAAACCGCCGCCGACCCGGGTGGTGATGTACTTCCCATCGAACTCATTCCAATGCTTGAACCCCCTTGTTGCTTCCTCGGACTCGTCAGACTCAACCGCAGTGATGGTGTTCTCGATAGTGGGATCAGGTCGAGTCTTCACTGTCTGCCGCTGGTCATCGGGAGGGGATTGAGGAGGATTCTTTTTTTCCTGTGCTCTGGACACCGCTGGGACAAACAGTAAGAACGCCAACGCGACGATTGATCTTGGCATTCGCAATGTCTTAGCGCCAATTTGTTTGGCGAAACGCTGACGCACAGGACACTCCATTTAGTACGTCGCGAACATCTGCTGAATTTGGTCCGCAGAATTCGTCTTCAGCAGCGCCAGTGAAAGCAGGATTCGCGCTTTTTGCGGATTGAGTTCGTCGGAAGCAACGAAGCCAAGCTCATCATCTTTGACTTCAACATTGCGGCCAACGGTGCCTGTGGGAACGCGGCTGCTGCGCACGACCACCACTCCGCTCTTAACAGCTCTCGCAGCAGCGTCCAGCGACGCTTGGTTCATATTTCCGTTACCAACCCCAGCGATAACTATGCCTTTAGCGCCGTCTTTTACACTGGCATCGATCAGATCCGGCGACATGTCCACAGATGCAAAAATGACATCGACTCGTGGGACCTTGGTAACGCTCGATACATCGAACTCGCTCGCCGTGGTGTGCTTCCATTGGGGGTTGTTGTAGAAATCATCTTTGCCATAAGCTACGACACCTACAAGACCGCGTGTTGGCGACATGAATGTCTGCACAGCAGTCGTACTTGTCTTGGTTAATGAATGTGCGCCATGAATCCAGTCATTCATCACGACCAGAACTCCACGGCCCTTTGCGTTTGGATCGGCTGCGACGGCTATTGCGTTGTACAGATTCAGAGGGCCATCGGCGCTAACGGCGGTCGATGGACGCATGGATCCGACCATAACCACAGGTTTTTCGCTCTTCACAGTCAGGTTGAGAAAGTACGCCGTCTCTTCCATCGTGTCTGTGCCGTGGGTGATGACTATGCCATCAACATCATTAGTGGGAAGCAATTCATTAATGCGTTTTGCCAGCTTGAGCATGATGTCAAAGGACATGTCTTGCGATCCGACATTCGAGATTTGCTCTCCCCTGATGTTTGCCAAGTCCTTGATACCTGGAACCGCATTCAACATGGCGTCGATGGTAACTGCGCCAGATGTATAAGCTGATTGTGTGCCGCTGGCTGCAGCGCCCGCGATCGTACCGCCCGTGGCCAAGATCACGATGTTCGGTTTTTTGCCTTGGCTAAAGGCACTCTGATAGGAGGAAACCACAAAGAGCAGGAAACAAATCCACCGTCCGTAATATGACTTCATAACATTCCTTTCGAGCGGGTCGTGGACATTCGATCTCCAGCGCCGCTACTTCGTCTCGTATTTCGCCTTCTCGAGGTTGGTTAACTTGATGGGGTCGAGCAGTTCCTGGATCTGCTGCTCCGTAAGCAACTTCTTTTCCCGTATGATCTCGAGTACGCCTTTGCCGCTCTTATAGGCTTCGTTGGCTAACTCTGTGGCCTTGTCATAACCCAGAATAGGATTGAGTGCGGTGACGATTCCCACAGTCGTCTCCATGTAATGAGCCAGGACCTTTTCATTTATGGTGATGCCGTCGATGCACTTCTTGCGGAATAGCATTGATGTGCGATAAAGCAAATCCTGTGATTCGAGTATCGACAGTCCTTCGATAGGTTCATACGCGTTCAACTGCAGCTGACCACTGTGAGCTGCCAGCGTGGTCACGTAATCGTTACCCATCACGCGGAAGGCAACGAGATTCATAACCTCTGGGACGACAGGATTGACTTTGCCCGGCATGATCGAAGAACCAGGTTGCAATGCCGGTAAGTTGATCTCGGTTAGCCCTGCACGCGGACCGGACGTGAGCAAGATAAGGTCGCCAGATATTTTCGAGAGTTTGATTGCTAAGCTCTTTAGCGCTGCCGAGTAGACCACAAACCCCTGCTGGTCCCATGTAGCAGCTAGCATGTCAGCTGCAGGCACAATTGGCTTCCCGGTAAGCTTTGCCAAATGCTGCGCGCATTTTTCCGGATAGCCTTTAGGTGCGTTAATTCCAGTGCCGATGGCGGTGGCGCCCATGTTCACTGCATATAGCGATTTTTCCGCGTCTTGTAACTCATGTATCTGTCCTTCCAGTGAAGCGCCAAAAGCATGAAACTCCTGGCCGACGGTCATAGGAACCGCATCTTGCATCTCAGTACGCCCCATCTTCACAATCTCGAGATATGCCTGGCCTTTTGCGCGGAAAGATGCAGAAAGCATCTTGAGTTCTTCGATCAACTTATCGTTTCGGAGCAGTATCGCTACCTTGATTGCGGTGGGATAAGAATCGTTGGTGGATTGCGACATATTCAAATCGTCATGTGGCTCAAGGAATTGGTACTCGCCCTTGGAGTGACCTGTCGCTTCCAATCCAACATTGGCGAGTACTTCATTCGCATTCATATTTGTCGACGTGCCGGCTCCTCCCTGGTACCAATCCACAAGAAATTGATCGTGGAACTTGCCGGCTAACACCTGTTCAGCGGCCTTCTGGATTGCGGCAAGTCGTTCAGGTTTCATCGCGCCGACATCGGTATTGGCCTGAGCCGCTGCCAGTTTTACGATCGCCCATGCCTCCACGAACCCGGGATAGTGATTGATTAGCACTCCTGAGAGTTGAAAATTCTCCAATGCTCTTGCGGTCTGTACACCGTAGTAAGCATTGCCAGGGATTTCTTTTTCTCCGAGAAGATCCTTTTCCATTCGTGGATTAGCCGTGGACGATGTCGCGGTATCCTGAGCCTCTAACTGAGGGACGATCCAAAGCAGCAGTGCCAATGCCAAAGGGGACAGCCTTCGCGTCATGGCCGGCATTTCTGCTTTCCATCTGGAGTCTGTAGATGTCACGAGGAA
>Ga0207695_10009929_pt1 | contig 11698 bp, 8 predicted proteins | sample KBSC54metaG_FD_184354 | JGI IMG/M metagenome (GOLD analysis project Ga0207695, IMG submission 184354) | Corn rhizosphere microbial communities from Kellogg Biological Station, Michigan, USA - KBS C5-4 metaG (SPAdes) (version 2) | ecosystem: Host-associated > Plants > Roots > Rhizosphere > Soil... | reverse complement strand
AAAGGATGGCGCCGGGCAAGAGCAACTGGTTGGTTATGTAGTGATGGAAGACCAGGTTTGCATTGAAGAAAATCTTTTCAGGCTGGAGCTGGCTAAGACCCTCCCGGCATACATGGTGCCTGGAACCATAGTTACTCTGCCCGAAATGCCGCGCATGCCAAGCGGAAAGATCAACCGAAAAGCATTGCCAACGCCGGAGACCTTTACCGTTGACCATAGCAGTGCCGCACAGGAAACGATGGACCTGAATGCCCCGGCGCATGATCGCATATTGGCAATCCTGCGCAGGGTGTTCCCCAGCAGGGCAATCGAGCCATCGATGGATTTTTTTGATGACCTGGGCGGGCACTCGTTACTGGCTGCAGGCTTTGTATCGCAATTGCGCCGTGACGCCGGATTGCCTCACGCTTCGCTGAAGGATGTGTATATACATCGTCCGCTGAGTGTGCTAATTACCGCCTGGGACCAGCAGCCGCAGGAGCAGCAAACCAAGGCTCGCGAATATAAAAAAGTACCATTCCTGCGACACCTTGCCTGTTGGATTGCGCAAACCATTTCGTTGCTTATTATTTACGGATTGTTCGCATTCCAGATATTTATTCCTTACCTGGGCTATTATTATGTCGACCAGGAAACAGGCGTGATTGTCTATTCCATTGTCACTTCACTGGTGCTGTTTTCGCTCATGCCGCCCATTTTTACCATTATTTGCCTGGCAACAAAATGGTTGGTTATTGGCAAAATGAAAGAGGGTGATTACCCCCTTTGGGGGGCTTATTATTTCCGCTGGTGGTTTGTGAAAACCATGCAGCGTTTATTGCCTGCACAATTCCTGAACGGCACGCCCCTATACCCTTCATACCTGCGTATGTTGGGAATGAAGATAGCCTCCGATGCGCAGATCAGCGATTTTAGCTTTGGCGCTGAAGATTTGATTGTTATCGGGAGCGACGCCAGCTTAAGTTCACAAGCCAGTCTGAACAACGCATTTGTAGAGGATGGTATGCTGAAATTGCGTAAGATCATAATCGGGGATCATGCCTATATCGGCAGCAGCGCCATGATCGACGGCGATAGCGTGATTGAAGACTGGGGCGAGTTACAGGATCTGAGCCATTTACAGGCCGGTAAAACGATTGCATCGGGAGAGATTTGGAATGGTAGCCCGGCACAACTAGCAGAGAAGAAAAATATTGCCGATCTGCCTCAGCCTTTACCGGTATCAAAGCTTACTCGCCGCAAATACAAATTGGTGTTCAGTTTATTTATCCTGATATTCCCTTTTATCGTTTTGCTGCCTTTATTGCCTACGATCATCACCATTAACAAATTGGATAATGCCGCCGGTGATTACGACTTTACCTATTTGATCGGAGCACCGGGGCTTGCATTGTTATATATTATCCTCTTTACCGCCGAAACTATTATCATTACCAGGTTGATGCAGCGCAAAGTAAAGCCTGGCAATTATCCGATTTACAGCATGTTTTATGTGCGCAAATGGTTTTCAGACCAGATGATGTCCTTAAGTCTGATCGTTCTGCACCCAATCTATGCTACCGTATTTGTTTCGAGGTTCTTCCGCGCATTGGGGGCGAAAGTGGGTAAGGATACCGAAATATCCACAGCGAGCAGTGTTACGCATCCGTTATTGGAAATCGGTGATGGCGCTTTTGTAGCTGATGCAGTGACGTTGGGTGAAGCTGACGTGCGAGGCCAGCAACTGATTCTTGACAAGACGACTATTGACAGCTATAGCTTTGTCGGTAATAGTGCACTGATCCCGCAAGGCTACCATCTGGAGGGCAATATGCTGATCGGCGTGTTGTCAACCCCACCGGATAAGCAACAATTGGCTGATAATAAAGTCCGGGACTGGTTTGGTTCGCCTGCAATTCCATTGCCCCGGAGGCAGGAAAGTAACCCGTTCCCGCCGGAACTCACCATCAGTCCTAAACGTCGTCGTAAGCTAACCCGTGGTTTGGTAGAGTTTATCCGTATTATACTGCCTGAAAGTGCTATCATCTGTTTCTCTATTCTGTTTATCGCTTACGGACATGATCTGCTGGTAGACAAGCCGTTATGGAAGATCATCCTGTATTTTCCATTTTATTACTTGTTCTTTATGGGAATTCCGGCCTTTTTGCTCACGGTAGTATTAAAGTGGCTGTTCGTCGGTAAGTACAAGCCTCAGCAAAAACCGATGTGGACCTGGAAAGTTTGGCGAAGCGAGGCTATTACTTCAACCTATGAAGCATTGTCGATCCCATTCCTGCTGGAATATATGCAGGGTACGCCTTGGTTGCCGGTGTTGATGCGATTGCTGGGGGTAAAAACAGGCAATAGGGTTTGGATGAATACGACTGATGTCACTGAGTTTGATATGGTGACCATCTGCAATGATGCTGCCCTGAATGCAGACTGCGGGCCGCAAACACACTTGTTTGAAGACAGGGTGATGAAAATTGGAGCGGTGAAGATTGGCTCCAGGAGCAGTATTGGTGCAGGAACTATTATTTTGTATGATAGTGAGGTAGGTGATGACACCAGGATCGAGGCGCTGTCATTAGTAATGAAAGGTGAGCGCCTTGCCCCGGCGACGGACTGGACAGGAAGCCCGGTAAAACCTGCTTAAAAAACCTTTTGTTAACGCATATTTCATTAAAAGACATATTATTTAACACTGAATTCTTTTTCACTGTAAACAACGTCTTTTTCGGTAACGCCCTGCACGACTATTTTAAAAGGGCCTGTTATATCACTTGTATAAAATTCTAATTGAGTATCATTTACCGGGTTGACTTTAACCAGGTGTTTCCAAAAAAGTGTTGAAAGATATTCGGGTTGAGAAGGATTAACAACCGAGTAATCAGAACCATAAAACTCCTTACTATATTTTATGCCTTGAATAGCGCTAAGTTCTATGTTCTTATTTTTAGGCGAGAAAGGAGTGCATCCAAAATACTTAACTTTTCTGCCACGAATGATATAGTACTCACCAACTACCGGAATTATATTATTTGCAAACCCTTTATGATTTGGACAGTTAAGAATTCCAAACATGCATATATAGTCACCACATTCATTTTCAGTAGGCATTATCTTTTCCGCAGAAGAAGAATTTAACAACGAATTGTCCTTTACACCTTTGACCTTTACTTCTCTTAGGGCAATGGCATGTTCAAAGCCTTTAAGTGCAAGTGCTTCATTATCATTTTGAAGAGATAAACCAGAGCTTCTTGATTGAAGCTCATTTGCTGCCAGTTGATTAATTTTGATATAGGGGTCGTCTACATTCAATATAAAGTCGTTCTCATTTCTAGTCATTATCAAAAAGCGAACTTTCTTATTCTCATCGGTGATGATCTGGTTATTGTTCAGTTTAAAAGCGCCCTTCTCATCTGTTGTCGATGTAATCGTTGTAGAATCTGTCATCACGATAAATCGTATAGATTTTTTTAATGGTTCACCTAAATGGGTGACTTTCCCTGCAAAAAACAATGAACGTTGTTGCAAAGCTGTGTCTGTAATATTGGTTTTTGCCATCTCCTGCCAGGTGTATCTCCTCCAGCCTTTGATCAGCAATATGTTCTCCAGGCAGGTTTTATTTACCGGACTGTTACCCATATAATTCTCATTTAACGGCAACTCATTCAGTTCATGCTTCAGGTAAACGTAACTTTCAATATTATTACTATTCTTTATTTGCAGGCGATTGCTTTGAACACAGGCCACTGAAACTAATCCCGTATCCCTGGTCTTAAATTTTAGGGTAAGCTTAACTTTTTCTCTTTTGGCATATTGCAATTTATCTGTGTTGACGTCGAGTAAATCTCGTTCATTGTAATGTGCAAAAAATAGCCGTTCAGCACAGGGCTGTTGCACGCTGTCTAACACGGTTATCGTGGCCAGCCCCTTCGGTACATTTTTTAGATCAATAAGAACCACCTTACCCACGGCCGTAGCTCGTACAGGGAAAGAATAAAATATTTGCCTATAATTATGAACTAATACCGTTACTGCCTTCGAATACTTACTGGTCAGTTTTATTTTAAGTGTATCGTTAGCTAAAGCGTCTGTTATACTGATGGCGGCGCCTTTTGGTATTATTGTCGGGAGTTTGTAAACAGTGGCGTTAAAACGCTTCAGCAACAGCTTAACCTTATAAAGCGAACCATTCATAGGGATCATCTTAAACCTGCCCATTCCATAGCTGTCGGTTTCGATAGTGTCTACAGGTAGATCATCTTTGTATAAGATGCCTTTAACTTTTAAAGGGGTGCCGTCACCGGTTTTTACTTCCCAACCGACCCAACTTGCTGTTGCATGAATAAGATAACCACCTTCAGGGTAAAATTTAACGTTTACTTGATTGTTTTCAAAAGGAATGGCCAGGTTAATGTTTTGTTCGTCTTTATTGTATTGTATTTTTGCTTTTAAAATGCTGTTATCTGCATTAATTTCACAGATGGGAGAGATAATAAAGCATTTACCTTCATTATCTGTCTGGGCATTGCCGTTTATCTTTCCGATAATATAATTCACTTTTGCGTCTGCAACCGGTCTGCCGTATTTGGTTAAAACATCCAGAATTATTTTTCTGTTGGCTGAATCAACGTTGATAGTATCCAAACTCAATGAGACTTTAAATGTCAATTCATTTGTGTTTGCTAATGTTATGTGCTGGACAAAGATATCCTTAGGTTTTCCTTTATATAATTGATTCGTATATAATATGAAGCTATAACTGCCTGCCGGTATTGTATCAGGTAAAAAAACATTACCAAAAGATATTCCATCTGCCATTAAAAACTTTTGCTGTAAAACTATCGACTTAGTTAAATCATTAACCAGTGATAAGGATAATACATTCGGTTTATCATTAGTCCCGCTGTTTAGTAAGTAGGCCGTGAACCAGGCGTTCTCATTTTGTGCATACAGGGTTTTGTCAAAATGCGCAAAAACAATAGATGATGGTTTTTTCAAACTATACCACATCATCTTTTTTTCGATAGAATCCGGTGAAAGATTTTGCGCTGATGCTGTAAAATTGAAAAGCAGATAAAAAAAAGCCAATACTGCTTCTAAAGTAGTGTTTTTCAGACCGCTCATTTTAGAGAATATCTTTAAGGTTCAGACCATTATAAAGATATGCTTTTCTTACATAAATTAATATACGTGAATGGGCCGCTGAAAAAAAAACAATAGCTGTAAGGTTTATTTTGCCGCAACTACTTTAATTTCCGTTACTTCACGAATGCAGCTGACCAGCTTTTTCTAGCTGATAATTAAGCAGGAACATGCGAGTGCAAAGGTTAGTAAATGCTTTTTCATGGTAAGGGTTTTGTACCTCAAATATGTCAAAATATTACAAATAGATCGGGGTAAATTGCCCTTCTGCTACCGTACAACTCACCTGCATCGATGTCAAATCGATCTCTCCGAAAATATTCGCGATAGAAGTATCGACAGCATCGCGCCCTGTAGCTATTTTTATCAATCCATTTAGTGGCGCAAGTCTGGTAGCATCAAACAACACCCATTCATCACCGAGGTAAGCTTCAAAACAGGCGTGAAAATCTGCCGGTTTTAGCATGTAGGCATAGCCGGTAAAATACCTTGCAGGGATGGTTAACGCGCGACAAAGCGCGATACCTAAATGTGCAAAATCCCGGCATACACCTGTTTGCTCGGTTACCGTATCAAATGCAGAAGTATGCGTATCTGTTGATCCGCTTTGGTATTCCACATTATCATGGATCCAGTTGGTTAACGCGACCACCTGCTCATGGGCACTGTCGATCTCGCCAAAGAGATGATTTGCCAGTCGGTACAACTTATCCGACTGGCAATAACGGCTTGGATACAGAAAAGGCAATACCTGCACGTCCATTTTGGCTATGGACGGCTGGTCAACGTTTTTATAATCTTTTTGAAGATAGTGATTATCAACAACGGCGTTATAAGATATTCTGACCGGTCCCGGTTGGGTAACTTCCATACGAATTAGTCGATTTTCGCCATTTACCGCGGATAGCTCTTCCGATTGGAGGTAAGGCTCAACAGTAAATTGTTCGTCAAAAACTACCTGCCGTGCTGTCCGCAGCGCCTGGACACTTAATATCAGAACACCCTCTGTTTTCGCTTCGTATTCGAGTTGCGCCGAGACGTGAAATTTCATTTAATGGCTGGTTTATTTTCCTGTGCGCTTGGTAGTTTGGCAAATACAGATTCCATCCAATCGTCCGAAACATCTTCGAGTGCTTTCTTTAGTTCCTCTGCCCATTGGGCCGATATATTCTGCAGATCTTTTTGCTCATATCGCTGCTCGGCCAATTCGTAACTGTCTTTTTTATAAAGAATTACATCGATCGGAAAGTCGACGTTGTTAGAGCTCACCCTTGTCGAATCAAACGATAGGAACCCGGCTTTTAAAGCCACCCGCATGCTGGTACTTTCCGTCAGTGTTCGGTTTAATATAGCCTTGCCATGCCCAGAATTACCGATAATAACATAAGGCGCACCTTGTTCCAGTTCTACCCAGTTGCCTTCGGGAAATAGAAGAAACAGCTTATGTTCCTTGTCATCCTTTAACTGACCGCCAATAATGGTATTCAAATCGAATTTAAAGCCTGCTTTTTCCAGCGACACCTTATCTTCCTCCGCAACACGTTTTATTTGCTGACCGAAAGCGTTTGCCGCTTTATATAATTTGTTAAACTCCTGCGTTTCCAATTGCTCCCGGAAATAAACAATAGCTTTATCCCGTACAGACCTTAGTCCGCTTGTCATGATAAAAAGTGAAAAGTTGTCCTTTTGTTCTACAAATATTTTCTTCTTTACAGCAGTCTCAGTACCTGCGGTGATCAGCGTATCTGCAATGGCTATAAGCCCCTCTTTTACCTTAATTCCTAAGCAGTAAGTCATTTATATGATTGGATTATCCTAACTAGCAAATTAACCAAATAAAAACCATTCAGCTGTTATAAATCATAGCATCTGTGAAGGAAATCGCTTCCAGCCTTTCAGCTTGCGGGTAGCTTGCTTCTAAACTCGTCGTCTAAAGCAGCCAATCGACTTTTCTTTGGCTTTGTTTTTTGGGATCCTGTCTCTTTCAACCGCTGGAAGCCATTAACGAGTTGAAAAAATAAGCGCACACATTAACTATTTATATATTACCCTGTTACCTAAAAAAGAAGCCGGTTTTTTTATTTAAAAACAGTACTTTAGCCCCATTATCCAAATAAGCCTTGCCAGAAAACATCACAGCCCGACATCAAACTTTTGAGTGGATAGATAACCTTAAGGTCGTCTCATTATTTGCAGTGGTCATATTGCATACCACCTCGCCTTTGCTGATGGACTTTAAGCATGCCGCTACAAGTTATTGGCTGATCGGTGATTTTTATAATGCGCTGGTCCGTTTTGGTGTGCCTGTTTTTGTAATGATAACTGGTGCTCTGCTACTTCACCGGGAATATGAGGTAACAGATTTTCTGAAACGCCGCTTGTCGCGTATCCTATGGCCATTCCTGCTCTGGAGCCTGATCTATATAGCTTATACATGGTATGATGAGGAGATAGCGTTTTCCGACAGCTTTTGGGTTAATTTTCATACTGTACTTCATCAGGTTAAATATGGGGCATACTATCACTTGTGGTACGTGTATATGCTGATAGGCTTGTACCTGTTCATCCCTATTATCAGCAAGTTTGTTAGGAATGCATCAGAGAAAGAAATACGTTACTTTTTACTGGCCTGGTTTGTGGTGATGATCTTTAGTCAGCCTTATTTATCGCGCTTTGCGCCTTTGATTGATGTACATTACTTTATCGGCTATGCCGGCTACCTGGTGCTGGGGCATTACCTGGCGTTTAAAGAATTGCCTGAAACGGGAATAAAAACACCGTTGATTATCTACTTCTTGCTTTGCGTCGCAAGTATTACTGCTGGAACTTATCTCCTCTCCGTAAATACCAATGGATTAAGCACGGTGATGTATGAGCCGCTTGGGCCTTTTATTGTTTTGTATGCCTCCGGCGTGTTCCTGCTGGCAAGGACCTGCACATTTAAGTTGCCGGAAGTAATGGTTAAGCTAAGGGCAATAGCAGGAGGATTGAGTCTCGGAATTTACTTGTGCCATGCATTGTTTCTTACGTTGTTAGATGGGCAGGGCATCAACTATAAGCTGCTTAATCCTGTTATCAGCATTCCGCTGACCGCTTTAGTATGCTTCATGTTATCGTCATTTCTGATATTTATTATTAGCAAAATACCCATCATTGGAAAATATATTGCCGGTTAAAGCCTGCATAACTGCCGGATTCTTAACAGCTTTTGTATCTTTGGAAAATATTTTTAATTGATTGACATTCCAGGATTTTAATTTTAACGAACATTTAACCGAGGGTATCCTAAGCATGGGATACACCACGCCGACCCCGATACAGCAAATGGCTATCCCGGTGGTATTAGAAGGCAAAGACCTGATTGCCTGCGCGCAAACGGGCACCGGTAAAACAGCATCTTATTTATTGCCTGTTCTGCATAAAATTGCAGAGGGTAACGAAGGTCACAAAACGACAACTTTGATTTTGGCGCCTACGCGCGAACTGGCCCAGCAAATCGATCAGCAGGTTGAAGGACTGGCTTATTTCACAGGCTTAAGCTCCATTGCCGTATATGGCGGCGGCGACGGTATAGTTTACGAACAGCAGCGGCGCGGAATACAAAATAAAGTAGATATACTGATTGCTACGCCAGGACGGTTGATCGCTCACCTGACTTCGGGTATATTAAAGTTGGACCACATCAAATACCTGATTTTGGATGAGGCCGACCGCATGCTGGATATGGGTTTTATGGGCGATATTATGCGGATCATTCGTGATATACCAGTGCACCGACAAACGCTCTTATTCTCGGCAACTATGCCTGCGCCGATTCGCAAACTTGCAAACTCGATACTAAAACACCCGGAGCAGATTAACCTGGCTACTTCGCAACCTGCTGTGGGCATCAATCAACAGATATACAAAGTGTTCAATGAGCAAAAGTCGAAACTGGTTGTCAAATTGCTTAAAGAAGGCAATTATACCAGCACCATCATTTTTGCCAATACTAAAGATGAGGTTAAAAAACTAAGTCGGGAATTAAAAGCAGCGCACGTCAAATCGAGTGCCTTTCACTCCGACTTTGAGCAAGCTGAGCGCGAGCAGATACTTTTGGATTTCAAGAATCGTGAACTCCCTGTCATCATCGGTACGGATGCGCTTTCCCGCGGGATCGATGTGGAGGGCATCGACCTGGTGATCAATTACGATGTACCATCCGATCCGGAAGATTATATTCACCGAATCGGTCGTACTGCCCGGGCGGAAACTACCGGTACCGCAATTACCCTGGTAAATGAGCGCGATAACCGTAAGCTAAAAACCATAGAAGACATGATAGGCAGGAGTATTGAGGAAAATCCTCTTCCGCCTGAGATAGGAGAGACTCCCGTATTTAAAGCACACAAACCTGGCCAAAAGCGAAATAACAACCGGAAGAAATTCAGAAATAAAAAGCAAAGCCCGGGAAATAAGACTGCGTAAATCGTTTTTAGGTTTTATTTAATTTGTGAAAATACAAGTTGGAAACCACTAATATCGCTAACCAGATGTAAGGCTCGATGGCGTTGATAATGGTATCGCCACTATTAAAGTGGGCTATAGAGGCTGAAATTAAAACAATGCTAAAGCCTGCATAAGCCCATTCTTTTAATATTGCGGGGATTCGCGGAGTAAGCAAAACAATCAAACCCAATATTTTGGCTATTAATAGTTCCGTCCTGAAATAATGCGGGAAACCCAGGTGTTCATAAATAGGCGTATACATTTTAAACATGCTGAATAGCATGATAAAACCAAGAGCTACTGTCGATGCCCAATAGATGATCTTATCTTTTTTCATAGTTGAAGTTTTGATTTATTCCCCCGTTGAATGACGGCTTTAATAGCCAATCTCAATCGTAGTTTTAAAAGTTGCTCCATTGGTTATGTTATTAATCATAAAGTGTGCAACATCGGCCCGCGAAATGCTGAGGCAATTTTTTAAAAAACTGTTAATGGCAAACCGATATTCGCCTGTAACGGGTTTATCGATCAGTCGCGGCGGGCGTATGATGGTCCAGTCTGTGTCTGTCTCCTTAATAATGTTTTCCATTAACCGTAAGTCATCATACATATGCCTTAGTATCTTTTGAACGATATATTTTTCGGCAAATCGTACATAAAAAGGCAGTACCGGACTTATTTCTAATGCCGAAGCCGAGATAAAAAAGGCCCGCCGAACGCCTTTCTTTTTCATTGCTTTTAACAAGTTCTTGTTTCCTTCTGAATATAATATGGTAGGTTTATTGATCGTATTAGTGCCTAAAGCGGAAATGACAGCATCCTTGTCTTGGAGGTAATCTTCAAAAGTTTCAGGGGTCATTACATCACCTTTTATAACTTGAAGGTTGGCGTGTGTAATATTCAGCTTAGCGGGGTTACGCAGCAGCGCAGTAACGTTATGCCCGGCCTGCAATGCAATTTCTACGGTCTGTCTTCCGATGCCGCCATTAGCACCTATAACCAGTATATCCAATGTCGATTTTTCCATTTTTCATGATTTAATTAATTGAACTTGAAGACGCTCAGTACAAAAATTGTCAGGAAGATTGCCAGTTGGGTGATATGAAAAATATTGAGATTGTCCCTGATTTTTAGAATTTTATCGCTGACGTTTATTCCTGATATTTCTTCGGGTAACGTTTTTCTTAGTTGCACTCCTAGTCTTCGTCCGAAACCTATTCCGTTGATCATAATCAAAAGAATCAATCCAAATTTTATCCTGAACCACAATTGTTCACCAAAAACACCGTGGGTGAGGTACATCATAGTGACGCCTGAAATGAGCAAGAGAAGAAAACCGCTTCCAAATACGATTTGAAGTTTCACCAAAGCTTCGCTAATAGCAAGCGCTTTGATTTTATCTGCCCAATACTGCTTCCATATTTGTTTAAAGATTACATAGTCCATTAGCGTGGTGCCGGCCATCATGGTGATGCCGGTAATGTGCGTTGCCAGGGCTGCATGGTAAATTGTTTCGGTTGTCATAATTGTTAGTTTGATACGTTTCCGTAGTTGTTTAATCAAATGTAATATGATTTCGTATCAATAGTCAAATTACGAAGTACTTTTGTTTATATTTACTGCGGAATCGTAGCAAAATTGACATGAATAAGACAATCCAGCTGGTAAATGAATGGGGCAATTTTGAGGCAGCCTACCCGAACGCTAATATTGATGACTTTTGCAGGCATTACTTAGCGACGCATCAGCAACAAAAAAATGCCGGTCCGTTAACCGGCGGTGTTGTGCCGCCAACCAGTGAAGGGTTATTGTTGAAAATGATCGGCCGTATTCATAAACTGAATATGAGCTATGCTAATAATGCGCTCGAGAATACCGGCATAAAACAGGTAGAAGAGTTTGGTATTTTGCTTACTGTTCAACAAGAACGGAACCCGAAAAAATCAGAAGTGATTTATGCTAATCTATTCGAGCTATCCAGTGGGACGGATATGCTCAATCGCCTTATAAGAAGAGGTTTGATAAAAGAGCATGACGACAAGGACGATAAGCGCTCAAAACGTATCGAACTTACTCCAGC
>Ga0207695_10009927_pt1 | contig 11698 bp, 9 predicted proteins | sample KBSC54metaG_FD_184354 | JGI IMG/M metagenome (GOLD analysis project Ga0207695, IMG submission 184354) | Corn rhizosphere microbial communities from Kellogg Biological Station, Michigan, USA - KBS C5-4 metaG (SPAdes) (version 2) | ecosystem: Host-associated > Plants > Roots > Rhizosphere > Soil... | reverse complement strand
CGTCCGTCAAGCCAAGTGCCAATAGGCCGGTCAACGGAATCGAGTGGCGGAAGGCACGGTTTGCAACTTCGACTGGTCTGGTGGACGGCGCTGCCGCTGCTGTTGACGATGGCGGGACCGGCGTTCGCGCAGGAAACAACGCCACCGGCTGCTGTTACGCAGGCTCCTGACCAAACCGGTCAGGTGGTGGATTTCAGCGCCGACCAGGTGATCTACGACAGCAACAACGACATCGTCACTGCAATGGGCAAGGTTCGAATGTCGCGCGAGGGCAATTACCTCGCGGCCGATCAGGTCACGTGGGATCGCAAGACGGGGCAGGTCCAGGCCCGCGGCAACGTGGTGGCGGTCAATCCGCAAGGCGACAAGCTGATCGGAGACCAGGCGAATCTGACTGATTCGCTGAAGGACGGCACGATCGACAACCTTCTGGTCGTGCTGGAAAGCGGTGGCCGGATCGCGGCGCAAAGCGGCACTCGCCAGAATGATGTGATCACGCTTCGCAATGCCGCCTATTCACCCTGTCCGGTCACGACTGACAACGGCTGCCCCAAGCGCCCGAGCTGGATGATCACTGCGGCCAAGGTGATCGACGATCCGGCGCACCAGCGCGTCCTGTTCCGTGGCGGTCGTCTGCAGATCTTCGGCATTACCCTTCCGCTGCTGCCGATATTCAGCGTCGGGACAAGCACCGGAGGAGCGACTGGCTGGCTTCCGCCTGAGTTCAAGCTTTCGAAGAAGAACGGCTTTGAGGTCGCCGTTCCCTATTATTGGAGAATGGCGTCTAACCAGGACCTCGCCGTTACCCCGCATCTCTATACAAACAGCCTGCCCGGCATTGAACTGAACTACCGGCAGCTGAACAGGATCGGGGCGTTCCAGATCGGCGGGTTCCTGACCTACAGCAGCATCGACAATGCCGACCTAAGTGAAAATCCGGATTCGAAGTCGCAGCTGCGCGGTTTCTTCGAGGCCAACGGAAAGGCACAGCTGGACCCCGACTGGACGGTGACCGGCTATGTCCGTGTCGCTTCCGACAAGACTGTCGCGAGCCGCTACGACATCACCAATGACGACCGGCTTCGCAATTTCGTCAATGCAGAGCGGATCACGCCCAATTCCTATGTCTCGATTGCCGGCTGGGCGTTTGAGGGGCTGCGGGTTGAAGACGTCCAAAAGCAGATCCCGATTGCGCTCCCGGCAATCGATGCCCGTTTCAAGCTGGAACCGCCGGTGCTTGGCGGGACTGTGCAGATCCAGGCCAACAGTCTCGCCATCATGCGGATCGAGGGTCAGGATACCCAGCGCGCTTTCGCGAGCGCCGAATGGGATTTGCGGCGGCTCACTGGGTGGGGACAGCAGCTTACGCTGACGGCCTACGCTCGCGGCGACGTCTATCACACAGACGATGCCGGCGCGACGGGCGTGCCGATCTACAGCGGAACCGACGGCTGGCACACGCGCGGGATCGCCGCGCTCGCCGCCGACGTTCAATGGCCGCTGATCGGGGAACTGTTCGGCGGCACCCAACGGCTCGTCCCAAGGGTGCAGGTCGTCGCCACCCCGCCCACTCCGAACATGGATATTCCCAACGAGGATGCGCGCTCTATCGACCTCGACGACAGCAACCTCTTCGCGCTCAACCGCTTCCCCGGCTACGACCGCTGGGAGGATTCGTCGCGAGTCACCTACGGCTTCGACTGGTATTATCAGCGGCCGAGTCTCTCGATCTTCAGCACCCTCGGGCAAAGCTTTCGGCTCAACAGCCGGCCCGGCATCTTTCCGGAGGGTACCGGCCTTACCGACCGCCTTTCCGATTACGTCGGACGTATCGAAGTACGCTACGGAAGCTTCATCGATCTCACCGAGCGCTTCCGGATCGATAAAAGCGACTTCCATTTCCGCCGAAGCGAGTTCGACCTCACCGTCGGATCGAGCAACACCTATGCGCAGATCGGCTATCTGCTGCTGAACCGGAACATCGACCCGACGATCGAAGACCTGCGCAACCACCAGGAGCTCCAGTTGGCCGGGCGCGCACAGATCGGCCGCTTCTGGTCGATTTTCGGCGAGACGGTGATCGATCTCACCACGAAGGCCGAAGATCCTCTGGCGACCGGCAACGGGTTTCAACCGGTCCGCGACCGGCTAGGCGTGCAATATGAGGACGATTGTTTGCGGCTTGGCCTGACCTGGCGCCGCGACTATGACATCCTGGGCGCAACTCGGAAGGGCAGCACGTTTTCACTTCAGATCGCGCTCAAGGGGCTGGGCCGCTAAGGTAGGGCCGCTAAGGCTGCGTTCAGCGGCCGAATCTTAATCCATCCTCGCGGAATTGTTTGGGCAGTAAGGGAAATCTCGCAAAGTGGTAGCTACTGAATTCTTCCGGACGAAGCTCCGTTCGGCAATCGCGATCCTGATGCTCGGAGTCGCTACTGCAACGATCGCTCAGACCGCTTCGGATCAGGCGACCGATTCCCCGAACACTGCGAGTTCGCTGCATCTGCCGCAGAACCCGCAGGTTTTCGGAACCCCGCTGCCGTCGATCGTCAAGGCGACCGCGATCGTGAACGGGATGCCGATCACGCAGACCGATATCGATCAGCGGCTGGCGCTTCTGGCGATTTCCAACAACACCGAAATTCCGGCCAACCAGCTCGAGCAGCTTCGCCAGCAGATGCTTCGCAACCTGATCGACGAAACCCTCGAAATCCAAGCCGCTAAGGCAGACAAGATTACCGTCAGCGACAAGGAAATCGACCGCGCCGTTCAGAAGATCGCGGCGGGTGCCAACCAGACCCCCCAGCAATTCGCAGCAATGCTGGACAGCCACGGTTCTTCGATCAACTCGATCCGTCGGCAGATCGAGGGTGAGCTCGCCTGGAACAAGCTCCAGCAGAAGGAGATCGAAGACTCGGTCACTGTCGGCGAGGACGAGGTCAATTCCGTCATTGCGAAGCTGAACGCGCAAAAAGGCGCGCAGGAATATCGGGTTGGAGAGATCTATATCGCGGCGCCCGGCGGGAATGAAGATCAGGCTGCCTCGACCGCAAATCAGATCCTCGATCAGCTGAAGAAGGGCGCCTCGTTCCAGGCGGCCGCACACGAATTCTCAGAAGCCTCGACCGCGGCCGTCGGTGGCGATCTGGGCTGGGTGCGCCCCGACCAGCTTCCGCAGCCGATCGCCACGGTGTTGCAGACGATGCAGCCGGGCGAGGTCAGTAATCCGATCCCGGTCGCGGGCGGTGTTTCGATCATCGCGGTTCAGGACATGCGGCGGCCCGGAGTCGCGGATCCGCGCGATGCGATCCTGAGCCTGAAGCAGGTTTCGATCACCTTCCCGAAGGGCACCACCAAGGAGCAGGCTGAGCCTGTGGTCGAGAAGTTCGCCGAGGCGGCCCAGAATGTCGGCGGATGCGGCGGCGCGGAGAAGATCGCCACGCAATTCAACGGCGAAGTGGTCCAGAGCGACCAGGTCAAGCTTCGTGACCTTCCTCCAGCGCTCCAGCAGATCATGCTGCCGATGCAGGTCGGCCAGGCCACTCGTCCGTTCGGATCGGTCGAAGAGGGCGTCCGTATTTTGGTGATGTGTGGGCGAGATCAGGAAAGTCCCGTCACTCCAACCTACGATGAGGTCTACAACCAGCTCAACGAGCAGCGGGTGAATGCCCGTGCCGAGCATTATCTTCGCGATCTTCGACGCGACGCCGTGATCGAATATCGCTAATCGCCTGCGAATACGGCTATGGGCGCGGCGATGGAACGCGCATCGATGAACCCGCTGGCGGTCTCTCTCGGCGATCCGGCCGGCATTGGGCCGGAGGTCGTGGCGAAGTGCTGGGACAATCGCGAGCAATTCGAGCTGCATCCCTTCGTGGCCATCGGCGACGGCCATTCGCTGGCGGCGGTATGGGACGGTCCGATCGAAGTCGTCGACGATCCGCGCGAGGCTGAATCCGCGTTCGACCGAAGCCTTCCGTTGATCCAGATCACATCCGCCGCCACCGATCAGCCGGGCCATCCGACGATCGCCGGTGCGCATTGTTCGCTCGATTCCCTGGAGATTGCCGTCGGCCTCGCGCGTTCCGGCTCTGCGTCGGGAGTGGTTACCGGCCCGGTTTCAAAAGAGCAGCTCTACGCGATCGGTTTCGCCCACCCTGGGCAGACGGAGTTTGTAGCGGAACGGTGCGGGATCTCCTCATCCAACGTGGTCATGATGCTCGCCGGCCCCACGCTGCGTACCGTTCCGGTGACGACACACATACCCTTTGCCGACGTCCCGAAACGTCTGACGCCGAACCTCATTGAATCCCGCGCGCGGACGACCCTGCGCGGCCTTCAGCGCAACTTTGGAATTGCCGAACCGAGGCTGGCCATCTCCGGCCTCAATCCGCATTCGGGCGAAGGCGGACTGCTCGGCCGCGAAGAGATCGAGATCATCGAGCCCGCCATCGCGACGCTTCGTTCCGACGGCTGGCGGGTCACCGGTCCGCACCCTGCGGACACCATGTTCCACGCCAGCGCGCGGGCGCGGTACGATGCCGCGCTCTGCATGTACCACGACCAGGCGCTGATCCCGATCAAGGCGCTTCACTTCGAGGAGGCGGTGAACATCACTCTTGGGCTGCCGATCGTCCGCACCGCGCCCGATCATGGGACAGCCTTTGACATCGCGGGCCGCGACGATGCGGATCCGAGACCGATGGCGGCAGCGATCCGGTTAGCCGCGAAGAGCGCCTTGCACCGCGACGACGGGACGGACGGTTGGTAGGGAAAAGATGAGCGGCGAGCCGCTTCGCAACGTCATTGCCCGCCATGGCCTGCAGGCGTCGAAGACGCTGGGCCAGAACTTCATCCTCGATCGGCAGCTGCTGGCGCGGATCGCCGCAATCCCGGGCTCCTTGCAAGGGGAGACGGTCTACGAGGTGGGGCCGGGCCCGGGCGGGCTGACGGGGGCCCTGCTTGCCGCCGGCGCCCGAGTGGTGGCCGTCGAGCGCGACCGCCGCTTCCTGCCCGCCCTGGCGGAGCTGCAACAGGAATTTCCGGAACAGCTCGAACTCGTCGAGGCGGATGCTCTTCGAGTGGATGAGACCAAGCTCGTCGGAGTGGGGGCTCGGGTGGTTTCCAACCTCCCCTACAACATTGGCACGGCGCTCCTGCTTCGCTGGCTCACCGGCCCGTGGCCGCCGTGGTGGCGGTCGCTTACCCTGATGTTCCAGAAGGAGGTCGCGGAGCGCATCGTGGCTGCTCCCAACACCTCAGCTTACGGGCGATTGTCGGTGCTGGCGCAATGGCGGTGTGACTGCAGGATCGCGATGCGGCTCAGCCGGTCGGCCTTCGTCCCCCCGCCCAAGGTGGCTTCGGCAGTCGTGCACATGACGCCGGGCGAAGCCGCAGCGGCTGTCGATCCGAAGCGCATCGAGCAGGTGACGGAGGCGGCGTTCGGTCAGAGACGAAAGATGCTGAGATCCAGCCTGAAGTCGCTTCCCGGAGCACTTCAGGCGCTTGAAGATCTCGGAATCGATCCGGAGCGACGGGCGGAAACGCTAAGCGTCGCGGAATTCATCGAGATTGCGCGAAATTTGAGTTAGTCGTTTTTCGGAGTTTCCGGCTTGGCCTCCGCCACCACCGGTCCGCGAGTGATCGCGGCGGAAAGCTCCGCCACTTGCGGGCACCCATTGGCGCAAAGCTTCTGCAGCTTGGCCAGATTGTCCTTGGCACGCGGAATGGCCCCGAGCTCGGCCATCGCCTGCCCCTGGATTTCCAGCGCGTTCAAATCGTTGGGCTCGAGGTCCAGCGCCTTGCTGGCGAGACGGATCGCCTTCCCGTAAAGCTTCTGGTGGTCGGCGACGCGCGCCAGGTCGACGAAAGCGGAACGATTGCGGGGATCGACCGCAAGCGCGGTTTCGAGCGAATCTTCGGCCTCAAGGTACCGGCCGGCGGCAATCAGGGACTCACCCTGCCTCTGAAGCTCGACCGAGCGTGGCAGGATCTGGCTGTCCGGCCGCTGCGCAATAGCGATGCCCCCAGCCAGGGTTGCAGCCGCCCCAAGCGCCAGAAAATGCACCGGAATTCGCATCTTGATCTCCACTCCTCGGCGCGGCGCTTAGCATGGCTTTTGCAGCCGCGCGACGAAAAACCCATCGGTCCGGTCGTGCGCCGGAGTCAGCAGACGTCCTGCTCCGTCGGAACGCCCGAAGCCGTTCAATATATCCTGCGCCACCCAAGATGAACGCTCGCCTAAGAACCGGTCCAGCTGGCCCGATCCCTCCCGGCTGAGCAGCGAACAAACGGCATAGACCAGGGCTCCGCCCGGCCGGACCAACTCGGCGGCGATGCCGAGCAGGCGCTGTTGAAGCGCGACAACCCTGTCGAGCCGCTCAGGCGTAAGCCGCCACCGCGCCTCGGGATTGCGGCGCCACGTCCCGCTTCCGGAACAGGGCGCGTCGACCAGGACGAGATCGGCGGCGCCGCGCCAATCCTCCAGTTCCGCCATTTCATTGGGCGAGTTGAGCAGCCGCGTTTCAATAGCCGCTCCGGCGCGGTCGGCTCTGGGCGCGAGCTTCGATAGCCGCGCGCGGTTTGAGTCCGTTGCGAGAATGAGAGAACCAGGTGCGGCCGCGGCAAGGGCGAGAGCCTTGCCGCCCGCACCGGCGCACAGATCGAGGATCCGCTCGCCCGGCTTCGGATTGCAGGCGAGCGCGATCAATTGGCTCCCCTCGTCCTGAACCTCGATCAGCCCCTCGGAATATTCCGGCGAGTCGTCGATCCTGCTGTCGGGCGGAAGCCGCAAACCCCAGGGGCTGAGCGGTGTCGCCCCGGCCTCTGGAAAGCGCTCGATGATTGCTTCGCGGCTGGTGCGAGCGACGTTCACTCTGAGATCGAGCGGCGCACGCTCGATCAATGCAGGCCATTCGTCCGGTCCGATCAGCGGCGACAGCTCCGGCACGAGCCACTCGGGAACCACACCGGCCGGGGATGCCGGTTCGCCCTCCTGAAGCGGCTCTGGCCCGCGGGGCTGGCCAAAAAGCCCGACAAGATCGCCATCCTCCTGCGCCAGCCCCAGAATGGCCGCCCGACCGCTGTCCGGGGGCTCCGCAGTCCGTCGAATGGTCCGAAACACCAGCTCACGCACCGCTCGCCGGTCCTTCGAGCCCGCATAGCGCCGGGTCTTGAAATAGCGGGTGACGATCGCGTCGGCCGGAGGACCATCGTCACGCGCGGATTGGATCACGACATCGAGAATCTCGATCGCCGCCTGGAGGCGTGCGGCAGGGGTCATTGGGGGAACGCACACGGCGCGGAATGAATCCGCGCCGTCGGTCCTGTCGCCCTGACGGGCGCAGGCCGTCCGCGATGCGCTGACTCTCGCGCAAGTTTCACTCGCTTCGCTCCGTTCGGCTTGCGCTCGGCAGCTTATCGGGTCGGATAGTTCGGCGCCTCACGCGTGATCGCGACATCATGGACGTGGCTTTCGGAAAGCCCCGCATTGGTGATCCGGACGAACTTGGCGCGGGCCTGGAGGTCGGGGATGGTGCGCGAGCCCGTATAGCCCATCGCCGCCTTCACTCCGCCGACCAGCTGATGGATGATGTCGCGAGCCGGGCCTTTATACGGGACCTGGCCTTCGATCCCCTCCGGCACCAGCTTCAGATGATCGCGAATGTCCTGCTGGAAGTAGCGATCGGCCGAGCCACGGGCCATCGCGCCCACCGACCCCATGCCGCGATAGCTCTTGTACGAGCGACCCTGGTACAGGAAGATTTCGCCCGGAGCCTCCTCCGTTCCCGCCAGCAGCGATCCGACCATCACCGTCGAGGCGCCGGCTGCGAGCGCCTTGGCGATGTCGCCGCTGGTTCGGATTCCGCCGTCAGCGATCACCGGGGTCCCGCTTTCGCGTGCCGCCGACGCCGCCGCCATGACGGCGGTCAGCTGGGGCACTCCAACGCCGGCAACGATCCGGGTCGTGCAGATCGAACCCGGTCCGATTCCGACCTTGATCGCGTCCGCGCCGGCATCGATCAGCGCCTTTGCCGCGTCGCCGGTGGCCACATTACCGGCAACGACCTGGACCGAGTTCGACAGAGTTTTTACGCGCTCGACCGAACGTGCGACATCCGTATTGTGACCGTGCGCGGTGTCGATGACGATGCAGTCGCATCCCGCCTCGATTAGGGCGGCGGAGCGCTCATAGCCCTTGTCGCCGACGGTCGTTGCAGCGGCGATCCTCAGCCGACCTTCCGCGTCCTTGGTCGCATGCGGTGCCGCCACTGCCTTCTCGATGTCCTTGACCGTAATGAGGCCGACGCAGCGGTCGCGCTCGTCGACCACCAGCAGTTTCTCGATCCGCCGCTGGTGGAGGATCCGCCGGGCTTCGTCCTGGCTAGTGCCGGTGCGAACCGTCGCCAGATTGTCCTTCGTCATCAGCTCGGAGATTGCTTGCTTCAGGTTCTCGGCGAAACGGACATCGCGGTTGGTGACGATGCCGACCAATTTGCCGGACTTTTCGACCACGGGGATGCCGCTGATCCGGTTGGACTTCATCAGTTCCAGAGCCTCCGCCAGCGTCTGGTCGGGGCTCATCGTGATCGGATTCACCACCATCCCGCTTTCGAAGCGCTTGACGGCGCGCACCGCCGCCGCCTGCTCCTCTAGAGAGAGGTTGCGGTGGAGAACTCCGATTCCGCCGAGCTGCGCGAGCGCGATTGCCATGTCGGCTTCGGTCACCGTGTCCATCGCCGATGACAGGATTGGGATGTTGAGCGGAATTTCGCGGGTCAGGAAGGTTCTGGTCTCGGCCTGGCTCGGCAGGACGCTCGATTCGAGCGGCTGCAGGAGCACGTCGTCAAAGGTGAGGCCGAGGGGAATTTCGGGGATATCAGTCGGTCGAGCCATATCGGCCCATGACAGAGGATCGGCGATTCGCCAAGTCCAAGCCGTCACCCCGGCATCGAGCCGGGGTCTCAGGCCGAACTTGCGACTTTTCTCGCCGGGATGACGGCCCTTGCTCCAGGTCTTGTTCAGAACTCGACATCGTCGAACAAATACATATCGAATGTCGATGAATCGGGTGCGAATTTGCACCGGTCTTCTGCGCACAACTGACCTATGTCCGTGGCGAAGGCGTTTCGGATCGCGGCCATGTCGTCGAAGTGCAGCGTGGCAACCATGAACGTGTCAGTTGCACCGGAAGGAGAGACAATCGGTCCGCGGCTCACTTCGTATTTTCTGAGGCCCGGCAACTTTTTCGCAAGCGGAACGTGAATTTCGAAATAGTGCCTTTCGAACGCCTCCGCGTCTTTCGGCTTTCTGTAAACAACAACCATTCGAGCCACGACATTCTCCACAGATTTCCGCGATAACAGGCAGGAGCGTTCCGGCAAGCTGAACGAAGATCATCCTGTTTGCGCTCTCTCAACCACTCGCTTCGCAGCCTCCAGATGCATCCGCTCGATCATCTGCCCTTCGAACCGTTCGGCGCCACCACCGTAGGCTTCGATCAGCCGCTTCGCCCGGGCGATTTCCTGCTCGTTCGGCGAAAACGCGCGATTGCACGCTCCGATCTGGTTCGGGTGGATGAGGCTCTTGCCGTCGAAGCCGAGCCAGCGCGCCTCGGCGCATTCCGCGGCTAAGCCGTCGACGTCTTCGAGATCGTTGAACACGCCATCGAAGACGGCGATTCCGGTTGCACGTGCGGCGAGAACGATCATCTGAAGGGACGCCGCGATCGGGCCGCGATCCTTGCCGATCCGAATCCCGAGATCGGCTCGGAGATCGTTCGTCCCGGCGATCAGCGCCGCCGACTCGCTGGCAATCTCCGCAGCAGCGAGCACTCCCGCCGCCGTTTCGATCATCGCCAGCAACGGCTTTCCCGTCGCCTCGGTCACCCCGCGCGCAAGATGCGCCGATGTCGCGCGTGGAAGCACTACATAATGCGCTTGCGAACGCGCCACGGCATCCACGTCCAGCGAATGCCATTCCGTGCCGCTTCCATTCACCCGGATCGCAACCGGCATCCGCCACTCCGACGCCACCGCCTCGACCGCCGCCGCTCGCGCCGAGTCCTTGTCCTCCGGCTTCACCGCATCCTCGAGATCGAGGATCACCAGATCGGCGGCCGATTCGCGCGCGCGGCTGGTCGCCCGCGGGTTCGACGCAGGAAGAAAAAGGACCGAGCGAACCGCTGAAATTCCGTTCACCTCGATTTTTCTTCCTTTCCTATTCTGCACAAAGCATCATCGGCGCAAACGAGATCGGGGGTAAACAATGTTAGCAACTTTCATGCTCGCAATCGCCGTCCTGGCATTTCTGCTGGTAATGATGAGCGTCAAGATCGTCCGCCAGGGTTATCGCTACACTATCGAACATTTCGGCCGCTTCATCCGCGTCGCGGAACCCGGTTTTAACTTCGTTCCGCCCTTCTTCTACCGGGTCGGACGGCGCATCAACATGATGGAGCAGGTGCTCGAAATCCCGGGCCAGGAGATCATCACCAAGGATAATGCGATGGTCGCGGTCGACGGCGTCGTCTTCTTTCAGGTGCTCGACGCGGCCAAGGCCGCTTACGAGGTCAGCGACCTGTATCTGGCGATCACCGCGCTATCGACGACCAATCTCCGGACTGTGATGGGGTCGATGGATCTCGACGAAACCCTTTCCAAGCGCGACGAGATCAACACCCGACTTCTGTCCGTGGTCGATCAGGCCACCGAGTCGTGGGGCGTGAAGATCACCCGGGTCGAGCTTCGCGACATCCGGCCGCCGCAGGACATCGTTAACGCCATGACCCGGCAGATGAAGGCGGAGCGCGAGAAACGCGCCGTGATCCTGGAGGCGGAGGGAATGCGGCAGTCCGCGATCCTCAAAGCAGAGGGCGAGAAGCAGTCCGCGATCTTGTCCGCCGAGGGCGAGCGCGAAGCGGCCTTCCGTGCTGCGGAAGCTCGCGAACGCTCGGCACAGGCGGAAGCAGCGGCGACCAAGGCGGTGAGCGACGCCATCGAGCAGGGCAGCGCGCAGGCGATCAATTACTTCGTCGCTCAGAAGTACGTCGATGCAATCGCCGGATTTGCAACGTCGCCGAATGCAAAGACCATCCTGTTCCCGGTCGAAGCGACGCAGCTGGTCGGAACGCTCGGCGGGATCGGGGAACTCGCAAGGCAGGCGCTTGGTGGCGATAAAGTCCCGCCGCCGCCTGCGCCCCGAGCGAAGCAGCCCGCGCCGCAGCCCGGCGTCCCGCGCGTGGAGAGCTGATGCCCACCGGCATCGATCCAGGCTGGCTGTGGCTGATCGGCGGCGTCCTGCTGCTGATCATGGAAGTGATCGCGCCCGGCTTCTTCCTGGTGTTTATCGGCGCCGCGGCCGTCGCGACGGGCTTCTTCACCATCCTGTTTGGGCTGGGGATCGCCACTCAATGCACGATCTTCGTGCTCTACAGCATCATCGCGGTCCTTGCCGGGCGAAGATTCTATCCCAACCGCGCCGCCGATAGCGCGGACCCTCTGCTGAACGACCGCGCAGGCCGGTTGGTCGGAAGAGTCGTGACTGTCGTTCATCAGGTGGACGATCACAACGGCCGAGTCCGTGTCGGCGACAGTGAATGGAGCGCCAGGGGCGGACCGGCCGCGCCGGGCCAGCGAGTCCGGATCACCGGGGTTGAAGGCAATTGCCTGATCGTGGAGGCTGAGCGGCAACTAACCTA
>Ga0207695_10009926_pt1 | contig 11699 bp, 10 predicted proteins | sample KBSC54metaG_FD_184354 | JGI IMG/M metagenome (GOLD analysis project Ga0207695, IMG submission 184354) | Corn rhizosphere microbial communities from Kellogg Biological Station, Michigan, USA - KBS C5-4 metaG (SPAdes) (version 2) | ecosystem: Host-associated > Plants > Roots > Rhizosphere > Soil... | reverse complement strand
CACTTCGAAACGGCCGCGCGTCTGCGGCCGCATTCCGAAGCCGCGCTGATCGGTTTGGGCCAATGCCTGCTGCACACCGGAAACGGCAAGGCGGCGCTTGAGGTTTTTGCGCAGATATCCGGCGCGCTCGCCGACTCGGCGCAGATGCTCGCCTGGCGCGCAACCGCCATGGCTCACGACGGCAATGATGCCGCCGCGATTGCCCTTTACCGCCAGGCGCTCGAGTGCGATCCGCGCAATTACGATGCTTGGTTCGGCAACGCACTGATCCACGAGCGCGACAGGAATCTCGACGCGGCGGCGCGAGCTTATGCGCAGGCCTGGGCACTCCAGCCGCAGTCGAACTGGGCGCTCGGCAGCCTGGTGTTTTCCTTGCAAAGCATGGCGGACTGGCCACGCTGGGAGGGGCCGCATGCCGAACTGATCGGTCGCCTGACTCGCGGCAACGTCGGCGATTACGCCGCAGCGCTGAGCAGCCTCGATCTGCCCGGCAAGGCGTTGCGCCAGGTGGCCGCGCAGTTCGTGCGCACCCAATCGGCATTGCATGTGACGGAGGTGCGCGAGCGTGCGTTTCCGCCGCGCAAGCCGGGTCGGTTGCGCATCGCCTACATGTCGTCGGATTTGCGCGACCACGCCACGAGCCGGTTGCTCGTCGAAACACTCGAACACCACGACCGCGAACGCTTCGAGGTGTTCGGCTTCGCCCTGAATCCGCCCGACGGCTCGGTGCTGGGACATCGCGTTGCCGCCGCTTGCGAACATTTCATCGAGGTTGCGAATCTTCCGGTGCAAGAAGTCGCCTCGCGTCTGCTCGAAACTCCGGTCGACGTGCTGATCGATTTGAACGGCCATACCAAAGGCGCCTGCATCGGCCTCGCTGCACTGCGTCCCGCGCCCGTCGTCGTCAACTGGCTCGGCTATCCCGGCACGATGGGCGACTACGCGGACTATATCGTCGGCGATCACCACGCCATTCCGCCCGGCAGCGAGGACGAATTCAGCGAAGCCGTCGTGCGCCTGCCGGGCTGTTATCAGCCCAACGACCGCCGGCGCGTTGTCGGCGCATCAACCGATCGCGCACAACACGGGCTCCCTGAATCGGCCATCGTGGCCTGCTCGTTCAACCAGTCCTGGAAAATCACGCCGGCGATCTGGGCGATCTGGATGCGCCTGATGCATTCGCATCCGCGTCTGGTGCTCTGGCTGCTCGACGAAAATCCGTGGTTCAAACAGAACCTGCGTCGCCAGGCGACGCAGGCCGGCATCGATCCCGATCGACTCGTGTTCGCGTCGCGCATGCCGCAGGCCGAGCACCTCGCCCGCCTCGCGCTCGCCGACATCGCGCTCGACACGGTGCCGTGCAATTCCCACACGACCGGTTCGGATGCACTGTGGATGGGCGTGCCGATGGTCACCCTCGTCGGCGACTCGTTCGCCGGACGCGTCGGTGCCAGCCTGCTGCACGCGGTGGGCTTGCCCGAGCTCGTGACGCGCAGCGAAGACGAATATGCCGCGAAACTCGATGCGTTGATCGGCATACCGGACGAACTGGTACGTACGCGAGCGACATTGCTGGCGCGTCGCGACCGCGCCGTGCTGTTCGACAGCGAATCCACCGCACGCGCACTTGAACGCGCCTACACGCTCATGCACGAGCGCCGCATCTCGGGCCTGCTGCCCGCGGCGATCGATCTCACCGACTGATCGGGATACGCAACGAGCCGCAGCGCCGGCTATCATTCGCCCTCATGCCAACGATTCGGTGATCGCGCCGCGATCAGCACACGCCAACTTGCGGGGAGAATTCATGAGCCTGTTCGATACGATCACGCGACACAAGTCCGTCGAGGCGCTGCAGGCCGAGGCCGGCAAGCGCGGCGATTTCCGCCGCGTGCTCGGCCTGTGGCAGCTCACCGCGATCGGCATCGGCGGCATCATCGGTGTTGGCGTGTTCGTGCTTGCGGGCCAGCAGGCCGCGCTCAACGCGGGGCCTGCGGTCGCGCTCGCCTTCGTGATCGCCGGCATCGCCAGCGCCGCGGCCGCGCTGTGCTACGCCGAGTTCGCCGGCATGATTCCGGTGACCGGCAGCGCCTACACCTATGGCTACGCCGTGCTCGGTGAATTGCCCGCGTGGCTGATCGGCTGGGACCTCTTGCTCGAATACGCGTTGATCGTCGCTGTCGTCGCGATCGGCTGGTCGGGCTACGTGCAATCCGCACTCGCCAGCGTCGGCATCGTGCTGCCATTGTGGGCACAGGGTGCGCTCGGCACAGGCGAGGGCCGCGTGTTCAACGTGGTCGCCGCGCTGGTAACGCTCGGCGTCGCCGCGCTGCTCGTGTTCCGCACCGAGTGGGGCGCGCGCTTCAACACTGTCGTCGTCGCGATCAAGGTCGCCGCGGTCGCGCTCGTGATCGGCATCGGCGTGTTCTACATCAACCCGGCGAACTGGCATCCGTTCGTGCCCGAGCGCGTGGTCGGCGCTGACGGCGTCGGCCACTTCGGCTGGCACGGCATCGCCACCGCCGCCGCGGTCGTGTTCTTCGCCGTGTTCGGCTACGACACGCTGACCACGGCGGCCGAGGAGTCGAAAAATCCGCAGCGCGACTTGCCGCGCGCGGTGCTGCTCTCGCTCGGCGTGTCGATGGCGATGTACCTTGCCGTATCGTTCATCCTGACCGGTATCGTCGCGTATCCGAAGCTCAACACCGAGGCACCCGTGGCAGATGCGTTCAAGAGCCTCGGCCTCAACTGGGTCGCGGCGATTATTTCGGTCTCGGCCGTGTTCGGCCTCATCAGCGTGTTGTTCGCGTTCATGCTCGGCGCAGCGCGCATCTGGTATGCGCTGGCGCGCGACGGCCTGTTGCCGAGCTGGTTCGCGCACGTGCATCCGACCTACGGCACACCGCATCGTCCGACGATCGTGCTCGGCGCGTTCACCGCGCTCGTCGCCGGCCTGTTTCCGCTCGACGAGGTGGCCAAGCTAGTCAACATCGGCGTACTCTCAGCCTTCATCGTGATCTGCGCTTCGATCATCGTGCTGCGCGTGCGCAAACCCGAATTGCCGCGCTCCTTCCGCACCCCGCTCGTACCGCTGGTGCCGGTGGTCGGCATCCTGTTCTCGATCTGGCTGCTGTCCGAACTGGCCGCTATCACCTGGCTCGTGTTCGTGGTCTGGGTCAGCATCGGCCTCCTCGTCTACTTCGGCTACGGCATGCGCCACAGCCAGCTCGCGCGGTAGTCCGGCGTGATTCGTTTCGAGCAAGTCAGCAAGAAGTATCCTTCCGGGCAGGAAGCGCTGACTGATCTTTCCTTCGAACTGGGCGCAGGCGAGATGGCCTTCGTCGCCGGCCACTCCGGCGCGGGCAAGAGCACGCTTCTGCGCCTCGTCGCGCTGATGGACCGGCCGACGCGCGGGCAGATCACGGTCAACGGCCAGAGCTTCGCCAAGACCAAGGCGCGCCACGTACCGCGCGTGCGCCGCGGCGTCGGCATGGTGTTCCAGGATCATCGCCTGCTGATGGACCGCACGGTGTTCGACAACGTCGCGCTGCCACTCGAGATCGCCGGCTGCTCGCGCGAGGAGATCGGCAAGCGCGTGCGCGCCGCGCTCGACAAGGTCGGCCTGCTCGCGCGCGAGGCTTCGGCACCGGTGACGCTGTCGACCGGCGAGCAGCAGCGCGTCGGCATCGCGCGCGCGATCGTCGGCAAGCCGCCGGTGCTGATCGCCGACGAGCCGACCGGCAATCTCGATCCGATGCTGTCGGCCGAAATCATGAAACTGTTCGCCGAATTCGAGCAGGTCGGCACGGCCGTCCTCGTCGCCAGCCACGATCTGAACCTGATCAAGCGCATGGGCAAGCGCGTGCTCGTGCTCGATCATGGAAAGTTGATCGATGATTTCAGGCCTGCGCCTGCGCCGAGGACCGAGGTCCAAGCATGAACCGCCGCGTCGCCGCCGCGCCGGCCAAGGCGGAGAAATCCGCAGCGCCCTCGCCTGCGCCGCGCGCGCCCGCGCACGAACGCCCGCGCGCGCGCGCGTGGCGCGAGCATCACTCGCGCAGCTTCCGCGCCAGCCTGCAACGCCTCATGGGGCGACCCGGCGCAACCGCGCTGACCTTGCTCGTGATGAGCCTCGCGCTGTGCCTGCCGTTCCTGCTCTGGCTGCTGCTCGACAACGCGCGCGCACTCGGCGGCCATCTCGACGATGCGCGCGGAATCGGCGTGTTCCTCAAGCCCGAGGTTGACGCGGCTAACGCGAAATCGCTGGCCGACACGTTGCGTCAGCGCACCGATGTCGCCGAAGTGGTGATCAAAACACCCGAGGAAGGACTCGCCGAATTCCGCGCTCAGTCGGGTTTCGCCGATGCGCTCAAGGTGCTGCAGAGCAATCCCTTGCCGACCGTGCTGATCGTGACGCCGAAGATCGCGGCAACGTCCGCCCGCAGCGCGCCAACCATCGTCGATGAGCTCGCCCGTGACAAGCACGTCGACCAGGTGCAATACGACGCGCTCTGGCGCCAGCGACTCGATGCAATCCTCGCCTTCACCGCGCGCCTCGCCGGCGTGCTCGCGATCCTGCTCGGACTCGCGGCACTGCTCGTGGTCGGCAACACCGTGCGCAACGACATCGCCGGACGCGCCGAGGAAATTTCGGTGATGCAGCTGCTCGGCGCCGACCGCGCCTTCGTGCGCCGGCCGTTCCTGTACACCGGGCTCTGGTATGGCGCGCTCGCCGGGCTCTGCGCATTGATCCTGATCGGTGTCGTCGAGATCGCACTGGCAACGCCGCTCGGTCAATTGACGTCGAGCTATGGCGGGCGCTTCACAATCCACGGCTTGTCGATCGTGCAAGCCCTCGCCTTGCTCGGCGCCAGCGTCGTGCTCGGCTGGCTGGGCGCATGGATCGCCACGTCGCGCCAGCTGCGCCTGGAGCAGCCGCAGTGAATGAGAATCGCGTTCAACTGGAACCCGGCTGGAAGGCACGCGTCGGCGATTATCTGCAGCGCCCCGAAATGCACGCGTTGAGCGAATTCCTGCGCAGCGAACTGCGCAGCGGCAAGGTGATCTATCCGCCGCCGAAACGTATCTTTGCCGCGCTGAACGCGACGCCGTTCGACCAGGTGAAAGTCGTCGTGCTCGGCCAGGATCCGTACCACGGGCCGAACCAGGCGCATGGCCTCTGCTTCTCGGTGCTACCCGGTGTGGACGTGCCGCCGTCGCTGCAGAACATCTTCACCGAAATCGGGACCGACCTGAATGTCCCGCGTCCCGATCACGGCTGCCTGCTGCCATGGGCCCGTCAGGGCGTGCTGCTGCTCAATGCGGTGCTGACCGTCGAACGTGCGCGCGCCGGCGCGCATCAGGGCAAGGGCTGGGAAGGTTTCACCGATGCAGTCGTCGATCATCTCAACCGCGAGCGCGAAGGCCTCGTCTTTCTGCTCTGGGGCAGCCCGGCCCAGGCCAAGGGCAGGCTGATCGACTCACGCCGCCATCTCGTGCTCAAGGCGCCGCATCCTTCCCCGTTGTCGGCCTACCGCGGCTTCTTCGGCTGCAAGCATTTCTCGCGCGTGAACGCATATCTGCGCGAACACGGACAGACCGAGATTGACTGGCGACTGCCGCCGGCGAGCGAGATCGTGCTCGACTGAGAACGCCGCTCACATCTGCCGGAACAGATGCAGATAGTTGCGACTGACCGGCAACACTTCGTCGCGGTTTTTCATATGGATGTCCGCCGTTTCGTTATCGCCACGCACGACGTGGCTGATCGCGCGCAGATTGACGACGACCGAACGATGCACTTGCACAAACTGTGCGGGATCGAGCTGCGCGATCAGCTCCTTCAAGGTCGCGCCCACCAATGCCTCCGCCGCCTGACCTGCTTCGCTGCGCCAGGCGACACGCGTGTATTTCGTGTCGGAGCGCAGGTAGTCGACATCGGCGACCGCGATCAGGCGCAAGGTCTGACCGGTCTGCGCGCGCAGCCAGCGCAGCGGCGCGGGCGCGCCGTTGCGCTGCAATTGCGCGGCCAGCTCGCGCAACAAGTTCTCGGTGTTCGTCGCCGGACGCGCAGCGGCAAGACGCTGTTTGAGCCGGACGACCGTTTCCGCGAGGCGCTCCGCTTCGACGGGCTTCACCAGATAGTCGAGCGCGCCTTGGGTGAATGCGTGAACCGCATACTGATCGTAGGCGGTGACGAAGACCAGATGCGCGCGGCGACCGATCACGCTCGCGGCCTCGACGCCGGACAAACCCGGCATCTGCACGTCGAGGAAACAAATGTCGGGACGCTTCGCCTCGAACAACTCGACGGCTTCGCGTCCGTTGCGTGCCTGCGCGACGATCTCGAGCTCGGGCCAGACCCGGCCGAGCTGATGAGCAAGCGCGTCGCGCAGCAACGGCTCGTCGTCGGCGATCAGCGCGGATGGGCCTGCGCTCATGCGCCCGCCATCTGCGCGGGCAGATCGAGCTCGGAGCAGACACCGCGCGGCTGCCGTTCGCTCACGCGCAGGCTGGCCCGATCGCCGAAGACCAAACGCAACCGTTCGCGCAGCGTCGACAGACCCGTGCCGAGTCCGCCGGTCGTCGCGCGCAACCCCACGCCGCCGTCGCTGACGCGCACGAGGCAGCGCTCGCCCTGCCGGCGTACTTCGATGTCGATGTGGCCGCCATCTTCAGCCGGATCGATGCCGTGGCGCACCGCATTCTCGACCAGAGTCAGCAAGGTGATCGGCGGACAGGTCAGCGCGCGTGCGCCATCGTCGATGTGCAGCGTGTAATTCAAGCGGTCGGGCATGCGCATGTGCATCAGTTCGAGATAGGCACGCACGAGATCGAGTTCTTGGCCCAGCGTCGTCGAGGCTTCATGCAGGCGCGGCACGGCGGCGCGCAGGTAAGCAATCAGCGCGCGCAGAACGGTCGGCGCCCGCGGCGACCCCGCATCGACGAGAGCTTGCACGTTCGCCAACGTGTTGAACAGGAAATGCGGCGCGACCTGGGCCTGCAGCAAATGCAGCCGCACATCGAGCGCCTGACGCTCGAGTTCGCTGCGCTCGAGGTCGAAGGCGAGCGCCTGATCTTGCGCGAAGGCTTCCTTCTGCCGGACCAGGGCGCCGAGCGCGATCCACGGGCCGACCAGAAGGCCGGCGACGTTGATCGCGGTGAAGCAACCGCGCAGGTGCTCGACTTCCCAGAACTGCTGCCCTTCCGAATTCGGCAGCCAGGCAAATGCGGCGACGGCCGTCAGCGGTATCGCCACCGCCACGCCGAACACCTGCAGCACCCAGCGCGCAAGCCACGCGGGCAGGTGCTGCGGCCATTGCTCGAACAATCCGAAAGCGAGCACTGCGCCCAGACCGATCACGAGAACATGGATACCCAATTCAGACGCTGGCGGACAGCCGACAACGAGCAAGCGCCAGAGGACGACGGTAGCGCCGAAGGCGAGCAGCAGGCGCCGCCAGCCCAGCATCAGGGCAAGGCCGTGCGGCTTGGCGGAAGTCATCGTCGCGGACATGGGACTAGCATAGTCCAGTTCCGCTTTCAGGCGCTGCCGCCTTGCATCGTTCGCAAGCGCTCGTTCCACTTCGGCACATCGATACCTTTGAGCATCAGCCACAAACACAGCGACAGCTCGGCGATGAAACATGGAAGCATGATCGTGGGGAAAAGTGCGTGCGCCAGCTTCGGCGCGAGGATCAGGGCGAAGCTGTTGATCATGTAAAGCACACCCGCGATCGGCATCAGCACGCCGAGAAATTTCGGCAGATAACCGCTATGGAAAATCAGCCAGCCAAGCACGATGCATTCGCAGCCGAAGAAGATCAGACCGATGCCGAAACCACAGTCATGCGCTCGAATCGCGACGTAGGACAGAGCCTGCAACTGCCCGGGCGTGAACGCTTGCAGATACTTCGCGTCGTCGAGCAGAAACAGCGGCAGCATCAGATTCAATTTGTTCGCGATGAACACCGACATGGCGACGAGATCGAACAGCAACGCGAGCAGGGCGATGTTCCGATTGACCGGCCGCAGGAGGACGTAGAGCACCAGCGCCAGCCCTACGTCACACACGTGCTGAAGCAGGTCGCCCGCGATGCCGATGCGCCAAAGCGACGACGTGACCAAAAGGCCGTGTGCCGTTGCCGCGGCGTCGCCGGGAACGACCAATCCATTGCGTATGAACATCTCGCCCAATCCCCCGGCGACGATGATGATGAGATACAGCACGCCGCCGATACGGGCATAGATTTGCGGCGAGAAGGTGGAGTTGTGTTCGTTCATGATCCGGTCTCAAAGACGCGGCAGCCACATGATCGCCGCCGCTGCGGCGATGCCCACAGCCATCACCAGGCTGAGGACGGTCAGACCGCTGGCCGTGGCGATCTTCGCGCTCGCGCTGGGATTCTGTTGCGCGCGGAAATAAAGCCCGGCCACGCCTTGTGGAAGAACGTATGCCAGCAGGCCAATGACGATCAGCGCCGGCCCCGTAAACGAGTCGGGATCGAATCCCACGGGCCCGCGATTGACGACGATCCAGAACATCAGGCCGATGCGGAAGAACCAGACGCCGCTGACGGCGAGAAAAAGACGCAAGGCCCAACGCCGGTGCAGGTCGAATCTTCGCGCACGCGCACAACGCCATGCGATTGCGGCGCAGGTGAAAATCAGCAGCGCGTTGAAGCTGATGATGACGTTCGCAGCGAAGTCGCCGGGCGCGCCACCGCGCACCCAGATCATCGTCAGTCCGCCTGTGGCCATGAGCGCCGCGGCAACGAGGTAGGCGCGGCCGGTCCAGCGATGCAAGGCCGGCACGCGGCGCCGGATCGCCGGGACCAATTGCATCAAGCCGGCTACGGTGATCACGAAGGCGAAGGCCAAGTGCACACCGAGTACGAGGTTGAAGAAGGTGTCGCCGGCCACGTAGCCGTGCGGCATCACTTTGTTCCAAAGCTCCGGCCGTCCCGCCAACGTGGCACGACCGTAGAAGCCGGCGATGTAGGAAGCAAAGATCAGCTGACCGGCAGCGGTGACGATGAACCAGAATACAGCGGCCGTGCGCAACGCCGTAGCGCCGAACCGCTCGCGAGTTTCCGCGGTCGTGCGCGGCGGATACGCCGGCGAGAATGCCGCGGCACGGGAATGCCCGCGGACGCCTGCGTCTTCGACGAATACGTTCATGGCTTGCCTTGCAAAATTGGACGGAAGCCAATCTCACCGCATCGGCGCGCGGGCGGAAGAACCGGACTGATGAGCGGCGGGATTCGCGGTTCGAGCCGCGTCATCCGCCGACGAGCGGCGCCGATCATCGCCGACCCGACGGGGGGCCGTGCAACAACGATGCTCGCTCAGTGCAGCAAGGCGGCCGAAATATCCTTGACCGCGTCGCGCAGATGCAGGATCGCCTGCTTGACCGACACCGTCACCGGATGGCGCTCGACAAACGGAATGGTCAGCGTGCCGACGGCATGTCCGTCCTGCAGAATCGGCGCGGAAAGATCGGTCACCGCATCGACCGCCTCGCTCGGCAGCGCCGCATAGCCTTGCTCGCGGATCTGCGCCGCCGTGGCGAGAAACTGCTTGCGCTTGAAGCGCTCCTCGTGGGCCTCCATCAACGCCAGCCAGCGCTCCTGCGTTTCCTCGCCCTGGAACGCGAACAACACCAAGCCCGAGGTCGCATGCGCGAGCGGACGGCGATGGCCGACACGCACGACGAAACCTATGTCGCTGGGCGCGTCGACTCGCGCGATGACGACGATCTGGTCCTGCGAGGCCACGACCAGATGGCAAGGCTGCTTGATCTGTTCGGCGAGGCGATGCATCACCGGCAGAGATGCCTCGGTGAGGCCCTTGATTGGCGGCCGCTCCATACCGAGCAGGAACAGACGGTTGGTCAGAGCATACGCGCCGTCATTGCCCTCGCGCGCGAGGTAGCCGCGCGCCTCGAGCACCTGCAGCATGCGGAAGATCTCGCTCTTGGAATAACCGATGCCCTGGGCGACTTCGGTGAGGTTGAGCGAACCGGGCGTGCGCGCGAGCAACTCGAGGATGTCGAGTCCCTTGTCCAGCGCCGGGGCGCGGTATTTGGTCGTTTTCGTCACTGCGAGTTCCTTGTGCCCCGGCCCACGACATGTCGCGAGGTCGTGCAACAAATTTTAGAAACTATGTTTTATATTTGCAACCTCGGGAAAATCGCTGCTAGACTTCAAAACGATTCTATCCGTGCGACAGCAGAACACAATTCCACGCACACCGGGAGGATATCGATGCACTACGCGAGCAACGACGCGGTGACGCCAAATGGGCAGGTTGCGCGCACGGCCTTCGTCGCCTTTGCGCTGATCGTCAGCCTGTTTTTTCTCTGGGGCATGGCGAACAATCTCAACGACATCCTGATCAAGCAGTTCAAGAAAGCGTTCGAGCTGTCCGATTTTCAGGCGGGCCTCGTACAGAGCGCGTTCTATCTTGGCTACTTCCTGCTCGCGATTCCGGCCGGTATCTGCATGCGTCGCTTCGGCTACAAGGGCGCATTGTTGATCGGCTTGGCGCTGTATGCCGTCGGCGCCTTCCTGTTCTACCCCGCCGCCGCATTGCACACCTACGGCCTGTTCCTCGCCGCGCTGTTCGTGATCGCGAGCGGCCTCGCCTTTCTCGAAACCTCGGCCAATCCGCTCGTCACCGTGCTTGGACCGGCCGACAGCGCAACACGCCGGCTCAATCTCGCTCAGTCGTTCAACCCACTGGGCTCGATTACCGGCGTGTTCGTCGGCCAGCAGTTCATTTTCTCCGGCATCGAACACACGCCTGCCGAACTCGCGACGATGACCGACAGCGTGCGCCAGGCGTATTACGCCGCGGAATCCGCCGCGGTGCAGACACCGTATCTGGTGATCGGTCTCATCGTCGTCGTCTGGGCGGTGCTGATCGCGATGACGCGCTTCCCATTGACCGCGGTGCAGGAATCCGACCACGTCGGCGGCGCCTCGCACATCGGCAAGCTGTTCCACAACGGCAATTTCGTTCTCGCCGTGGTTGCGCAGTTCTTCTACGTGGGTGCACAGGTCGGCATCTGGAGTTATCTGATCCGCTACATCCAGGGCACCGTGCCGGGCACGCCGGAAAAAGGCGCGGCGACGTATCTGATGGCTTCGCTGTTTGCGTTCATGATCGGCCGCTTCGGCGGCACGCTGGCCATGTTGTTCCTAACGCCCGTGCGCCTCCTTGCGCTGTTCGCCGCGATCAATATCGGCCTGACCTTCTGCGCGACCGTCTTCCCCGGCCCGCTCGGCGTGTACGCGCTCGTCGCCGCGAGCTTCTTCATGTCGGTGATGTTCCCGACGATCTTCAGCCTGGGCCTGAGCGGCCTCGGCGACGATGATCGCAAGCTCGCTTCCTCGTTCCTGGTCATGGCGATCATCGGCGGCGCGGTGCTGACCGCGATGATGGGCGCGGTATCCGACGCCTTCGGCATCCATCGCTCGATCGTCGTGCCGATGCTGTGCTTCGCTGTGATCCTCGGCTACGCCCTGCGCGCGGGCAAATCGGCGACGGAGTGATGGCATGCGACTTTACTATGCGCTCGACCTCAAGGACGATCCGAACCTGATTGCCGAGTACGAGAATTGGCATCGGCCCGAGAACGTCTGGCCGGAGATCGTCGATTCGCTGCGCGATGCCGGCGTGCGCGACTTGGAAATCTT
>Ga0207695_10009923_pt1 | contig 11700 bp, 11 predicted proteins | sample KBSC54metaG_FD_184354 | JGI IMG/M metagenome (GOLD analysis project Ga0207695, IMG submission 184354) | Corn rhizosphere microbial communities from Kellogg Biological Station, Michigan, USA - KBS C5-4 metaG (SPAdes) (version 2) | ecosystem: Host-associated > Plants > Roots > Rhizosphere > Soil... | reverse complement strand
GGACGGATGGACGCGGGCCGACGACCAGTCGAAGCTGAGCTTCGGATTCACCGTGCATCCGCTGCTGACGGCGGGCGCGACCACCCCCATCGTCCCACCGGCGGGCGATCCCAGCATCAAGGTCAGCAGCCGGCTGGGCCCCCCGGTGCTGGGTCGCGGCTACATCGAGGCGGTGCTGGACAGCGAGATCGAGCGGGTGGCCGCCGAGCAGGCGGCGCGCCCGGACGCCATCCACGGCCGGGTCAATCACGTCGTCTACGCCTCGCAGCCGAACCCCGACACGCGCTTCCACACGCACCAGCCGGGCGACCTGGTCATCGGCCGCTTCGGCGTGAAGGCGCGCATCGCCACGCTGGACGACTTCACCGCGGACGCCCTGCAAGGCGACATGGGCATCACCAGCCCGCTGCGCCCCACGGAGTTCGCGAACCCGGACAACTTGACGGACGATCTGCACCCGGGCGTCGACGTCACCGCCGACAGCGTCAACGGCCGCACGCAGTACGTGCGCACCATCGCCATCCCGCGCCGCGTGGCGGGCGATCCGCGCGGCCCGCAGCTGTTCGAGCAGCTGCAGTGCAGCGCCTGTCATGTCCCCGCGCTGAGGACGCGGCCCGACTACCCCATCACGCAGCTGGCCGGCATCGACGCGCCCATCTACACGGACCTGCTGCTCCACGACATGGGGGTCGAGCGCGCCGACGGCATGGCCGAAGGTGAGGCCACCAGCCGTGACTGGCGGACGGCTCCCCTCATCGGGCTGCGCTTCAACAAGCAGTTCCTGCGCGACGGCTCCGCCTCGACCATCGAGGAGGCCATCCTCGCCCACGGCGCGACCGGCTCCGAGGCCGCCGCCAGCGTCGCCGCCTACCAGGCCCTGACCGCCGACGACGCCGCCCTGCTGCTGCAGTTCGTCTCGTCCCTTTAGTCACTGGAAACAAGGAGAGTTTCGATGTCGTTCCGGAAGACCGTGAGCCCCCGCCCGCTCGGCGCCGTCGCCGTGGCCGTGTCGCTGCAGCTCATGGGTTGTGGCAGTGATTCACCGACGGACCAGAAGGCGCAGGTGGCCAGCGCCATGCAGGCCTCGATGACGGGTGATCTCACCGAGCTGTGGCAGGCGTCGGTCGACCTGCAAGCTGCCGCGCCGCTGCCGGTGGGGCGAGGCTGGGACGCCGCGCAGGACGCCGACTCCATCGCGGCCATGAAGCGCGCCTGGATCCGCGCGCGCACGGCCTACGAGCACGTCGAGGGCGCCACCGCGCCGCTGTTCACCGACATCGATATCTCGATCGACGAGCGCTACGACGGCTTCCTGGCGTCGCTGGGCGCGGCCGGCGACCCCGACCCGTTCGACGGCGCGGGCGTGACGGGGATGCACGCCATCGAACGCATCCTGTACGCCGACGTGATCCCCGCCAACGTGGTGGCCTTCGAGGCGACCATCCCCGGCTACGCCCCGGCCGCCTTCCCGGCGACCGAAGCCCAGGCGGCTGAATTCAGGAATGGCCTCTGCGCCAAGCTGGTCACCGACGCCAGGTCGCTGCTGGATCAGTGGACGCCGCAACAGATCGACGTGGACGGCGCCTTCGAGGGTCTGGTGGGCCTGATGAACGAGCAGCAAGAGAAGGTGAACAAGGCCGCCAGCGGCGAGGAGGAGTCCCGCTACTCGCAACGCACGATGGCCGACCTGCGCGCCAACCTGGACGGCACGACCAAGATCTACGGCCTGTTCAGCGGCTGGCTGAAATCCAAGCCCGCCACCGCCACGGTGACGGAGACCGGGGCGCAGGTCGACACCTCGATCGACGCTGGCTTCACCGCGCTCGCCACCGCGTACACGGCGGTGACGGGCGACGCCATCCCCTCGCCGCCCCCCACCTGGTCCGCCGAGGCGCCGTCGGGCGCCGATCTGCTGACGCCGTTCGGCCGGCTGTACGAGGCGGTCCACGCCGCCGTCGATCCCGCCACGCCACGCTCGGTGGTCTACGAAATGAACCAGGGCGCGCTGCTGCTGGACATCCCGGTGTTTTCGGAATGAACGCGGGGTCGGCGCTGTCTGGTCGCATGGTCCTGGGCGCCCTGGCGCTGGCGCTGGGGGCGTCCGCGTGCGGCGGCGGCGGTGCAACGCCGTCGGCCGGCACCGGCGTCCCCTTCATCGCCTACACGAAGGACTTCGCGAACTATCAGTCGTGGCCTTCCAACACCATCACGGACGCGCAGCCTTCGGGGATGACCCACGTCGGGGGGACGCGCACCATCTACATCAACCAGCTTCCGGCAGCCGACGCGACGGCGTTCCCCGTGGGAACGATCATCGTGAAAGAGACAGCGGCTGACGGACGCATCTTCGCTCAGGTCAAGCGCGGCGGCGGCTACAACGTCACCGGCGCGCTGGACTGGGAGTGGTACGAACTGGGGATAGCAACGAACAATGCGATCGGAATCAAGTGGAGTGGCTTCGGTCCGCCGGCGGGCGAGCAATACGGCGGTGATCCCAACGGGACATGCAACAGCTGCCATGTCGCCGGACAGAGCAACGACTACGTCATGGCGTCGTGGCTCATCCTGGGGCCCAACATCGGCGTGGTCCCCGGCGACGGGGCCGGCGGCGCGGGAGGGACAGGCGGTAGCGCTGGGGCAGGCGGCGCCGGTGGCGCCGGCGGGAACGGGATGCCCTGAGGCCATGCGCACGACCGTCCTGCGTTCGATCAGCTCTCGCGCGGCATCCCGCGCGATGACCTCTCGCGCGGTCCTGATGGGCCTGTCCGCCGCCGCGCTGCTGGCGCTGGCGCCCACCGCCCACGCGAACCCGCGTCCCCTCCCCTTCACCTACCAGTCCGAGTCGCTGGCCAAGGGCACGGGCGAGGTCGAGCAGTTCATCGACTTCAGCCCCACCAAGGTCACCAACGCCAACACGGGCGCGCCGACCCACTACTTGGCCACCCAGTTCCAGACCGAGATCGAGTACGGCCTGACGGACCGGCTGGAGATCGCGCTCTATCTGATGTTCGTTCCGCAGCCGAACCCCGGGCTGTTCACGGGCGTTCCCGAGCTGACCATGGGGAACGGCTCTTCGCAGCGGATTCGTTACCGCTTCGCCGACCCCGGCGCCTGGCCCGTCGATGTCGCCGTCTACGGCGAGGTCACCGAGAACGATCACGAGATCGAGCTGGAGGCGAAGATCATCCTGCAGCGTCGCATCGGCAAGCTGCGCCTGATCACCAACCTGTGGGCCGAGCGTGAGATGTACTTCAGCCGTGAGCGCGAGTGGGTACTGAACCCCACGCTGGGCGCCACCTACGAGTTCTCGCCCAAGTTTCACCTGGGCCTCGAGGGCTGGATGCGCGCCGAGTATCAAGACGACCAGGTGGGCCCTCGCGACTTCGACCAGGGCCCCCACGTGTTCGTCGGTCCGGCGTTCATGTTCAACTTCGGTCCGGTGTGGTGGACCACCGGCGCCTACGCGCGCGTCACCGATCCCGGGCACGACGTCCAGCCCGGCGACTCCTTCGGCCGCGTCTGGGTCCGCACCGTCGTCGGTCTGGGCTTCTAGGGCGGCCGCGCTCACGCGGCCCATTGCACCAGCAGCAACAGCCACCCGGCCGTCAGCGCCACCGTGCCCAGCAAGCTGAGCAAGGCGGCGCTCCGCTGCAGCGCGCCCCCGGCCAGGACGAAGGCGTTCACGCCGACGGCCCGCCACAGATACGGGGTGAAGTTCAGCCAGCCCGCCCCCACCAGCAACCCGGCGGCCAGCGCGTCACGCGGGCCGGGCGCCGCGTGAAGGGCGGCGCCCGCCGCGAACTGCATCAGCGACAGCATCACCAGATCCAGGTGAATGCTCATCAGCACCCGCGGCGGCGGCCAGCGCGCGCGCAGGCGCTGTCCCCACGGCTGCATGGGCAGCAGCATCGCGTAGCCCAGCAGCGAGCCGACGACCATCTCGGCGGCGGCGCTGACCAGCAGCCAGGTGATCGGTCCGTGCTTCATCGCCCCACGTCACCACGAGCGGCGCCGCCTGGCTTGAATGAATCTGCTGCCCCGGCGAAGGGGCCGTGGCCTGCAGCGCCATCCGACTGAACACGGACGGCGTGATGCCCATCATCTGCACGAACGTGCGGCACAGGTGCGCGGCGTCGGAGAAGGCGTGCGCGTGCGCGGCCGTGGTGACGTCGACGCCAGACGATAGATCCAGCATGGCGCGGCGCAGGTGACGCCAGCGGCGGTACCGCACCACCGAGATCCCCAGCCACTCGGCGAACAGGTGCGTGAGCCGCCCTGCCGACAGGCCCACTGAACGCGCCAGCTCGGGGATCCGATCGACCGCCGCGGGCTGGTCATCCAGGCGGGCGAGCGCGCGGCGCACCCGCGCATCCAGCGGGCGGGCTGGCAGCGGGCCCAGCACGCCGCCCACCACCGCCGCCGTGGAGGGCAGCGTCCCCCGGGGGCAGTCGCCCAGCCGCGCCGCGATGACCTCGGCCTGGGCGGCCGTCCAGCTGCCCCCGCTGCGCTGGTGATGGGCGGCCAGCTGGCGCCCCAGGGGGCTCTGCGGCTCGACGAAGATCAGCGCCACCTGGCAGTCGCGCGCGCGCACCGCGTGCCGTTCGTTGGGCGCGACGACCATCAGCGGACCACGCAGGCGACCGCGCCCGGCGCTGTCGACGCGCACGTGACCGTCCAGCGGCAGCACCAGCTTGAAGGCGTGGTGGGCGTGCATCGGCGTCTCGCCCCCTTCGCCGACGAACAGCCCGCCGTTGCGGTCGTCCAGCAAGATGCGCCCCGCCCACGCGCCACTGCCCATCGCGGAATGATACCGCGCCGGAACCGGCGCGCCGGGGACGGGGCGGCTATCTTTGCCGTATGAGCATCATCGAGTCGCTGAAGAAGCTGGTGGATCCCGAGCAGGCGCGGGAAGAGGAGGCGGCGCGGCTGGTGGCGCGCAACCTGCCCCGGCGCGAGGACGCGGGGCCACCGCCGGCGAACTACCAGTGCCGCGTGTGTGGCCACACCGGCAAGGAGAAGGTGTTCTGCCCGAAGTGCCTGGCCGAGACGATGCGCAAGCAGGACTGACGGGACCGGGGCACGACGATACCGGCCCGGGCGCCGTCTACTCGCCCCCGACCAGCTTGTACCCGGTGCCGTAGATCGTGACGATGTGACGGGGGTTGCTGGCGTCGTCCTCGATCTTCTTGCGCAGCTTCACCACCACGTTGTCCACCCCGCGGGTCGACGACGCGCTGGACACGCCCCAGATCTTCTCCAGGATCTCGTCGCGCGTGACCGGCTGTCCGCCGCGCTCGTGCAGCAGCCGCAGCAGCTCGACCTCGTAGAACGACAGCGGCACCTTCTTCCCCTTGCGCGCCATCTCGTGCGTCCGCGGGAAGATGGTGCAGGCGCCCACGCGGATCTCCTCCTCGCGCGGGGCGATGCGCTGCAGGCGGCGGAAGATGGCGTTGATGCGCGCCAGCAGCTCGCCCACCGAGAACGGCTTGGTGACGTAGTCGTCCGCCCCCACCTCCAGCCCGCGAATCTTGTCGCTCTCCTGCGAGCGCGCCGTCAGCATGATGACCGGGATGGTGGGGTTGGCGGCGCGGATCTCCTCGCACACGCTGAAGCCGTTCATGTCCGGCAGCATGAGGTCCAGCAGCACCAGATCGGGCCCGCGCTCGCGCGCCAGGCGCACTCCCTCGCGACCCAGCCCCGCCGCCACCACCTCGAAGCCCTCGAACTCCAGGGCGTCGCGTAGACCGCGCACCAGGTCGGGCTCGTCCTCGATGATCAGGACGCGGCGGCGCGCCGCCGGAGCGCTGGAGGAGGCGGTCATCGTTTCACCATCGGTTCCACCGGTCGCAGCGGGGCCTCGACCTGGACGGGGGGCGGGGTCACCCCGACGGGCGGCGGCGTCGCCGCCGGCTCGACCGCCGTCGCGGCCACGGGCGCGGCCGGCAGGGCGACGGTGAACGTGGCGCCCTGTCCGGGTGCGCTGTCCACCGCCAGGCGCCCCCCGTGCGCCTCGACGATGTGCTTGACCAGCGCCAGGCCGATGCCGCTGCCGCGCACGTTGCGGTCGCGGGCGGTGCGGGCCCGGTAGAAGCGCTCGAAGATGCGGGGCTGCTCGTCGAGCGGGATCCCCGGCCCGCGATCGCGTACCGACAGCGTCACGCCGCCCGGCGTGCGGTACAGGCGCACGTCGATCTCCTTGCCGTCCGCCGCATACTTCACGGCGTTGTCGACCAGGTTCAGCAGCACCAGCGTCATGGCGTTCTCGTCCATGCGCACCGGCGGCAGCCCCGGCTGGATCTCCGTGCGCAGGCGCATCTTCTCCTTCTCCACCCGGTAGCGGGCCAGATCCAGCGCCCGCTCGATGACGTCGTCCAGCTGCCCCTCGGCGAAGTCGTAGCTGGCCTTGCCCCGCTCGATGCGCGCGAAGTCCAGCACGTTGTCGATCAGGTGCGACAGCCGCTCCGCCTCGCGCGTGATGATCTCGGCGTACTCTTTACCGCTCTCCGCCCCCTTGTGCTTGCCCGTGGCCAGCAGCTCGCCGAACATGCGGATCAGCGACAGCGGCGTCTTCAGCTCGTGCGACACGTTGGCGATGAACTCGCTCTTCATGCGCGAGGTGCGCCGCTCGGCCGCCACCGACAGCAGCACGATGGCCAGCCCCACGCCGATGATCAGCGTCGACACGGGGATCAGCAGCACGCCCAGCAGGCGCTCCGTCTCGGCCTGCGCCTGCAGCTCCTCGACGTTCTTGGGCAGCGTCTGGATGCGCCACGCGTACAGCGTCTTGCCGAACGATGACTCGTACAGGAAGCGCTGGTCGCGCTGGGTGACCGGCTGGCCGTAAACGGGCCGCGCCACCTCGTCCAGGATGGCGATCTTGCGGTCGCCGCCCAGCTCGCGCACCTCCTCGGGCAGCCACTCCTTCGCGATCAGGTTCAGGTTCATGCGCGCCGCCACGAAGTACTCCTCGCCGGACTCGGACTCCTTCGCGGCGTAGGCGATCAGCACCGAACGGCCGTCGAACAGCTGGTGCAGGTGGCGGAAGTTGCCGGGCTGGGCCGACGTCCAGGGCTGCAGCGACTTCCAGTCGAGACCGCGCACGTAGTTCTGCCAGCGCTCCAGCTCGCGCCCGCGCTTCTTGGGGTCGCCCCCGGCCGCCGGCGAGGGGACGATGGAGCGGATGCGCAGATCCTTGTCCAGCACCGCCACCGACTCGATGCCCTTGGGCAGCTCGACGTCGGACGGGGGTTCGTGATCGCCACCCTCCCACTCGATCTGCTTGAACAGCTCGAAGTCGGCCGTGTCGATGCGCTGCTGGATGCTGCCCGCCAGCGCCTGGGCCAGCTGGCGGTTGCCGTCCATCAGCGAGGCCTTGCTGCGTTCGGAGGCCGACTTCGCGTACCGGAAGCCGTAGGTCGACAGGGCCAGCGTCGCCGCGACGATCGCCGGAAAGACGAACGCCAGGATCAGCGAGATGCGCGCGCCCTGCCTTGGCATCACCTGTAAACGTTAGCCCAGATGTCGTACTCGTACCCGTAGTACCAGCCGGCGACCGCCACGCCGCTGGGCCCCATGGCCATGGCCGGGGCGTACAGCGTGTTGTCGTTCTTGGTCTCCAGCAACACCCCAGGCCCCCAGGTGGCGCCGGCCGCGTCGTAGTTCCGCGCCCACATGTCGAAGCGCGTCCCGGTCCGCTTGCGCCACGTCAGCGCGACGTTGCCCGCCGCGTCGTGGCCCAGCGCCGGCGAGGTGACCCAGGCGAAGTCGTCCGAGTTCGCCTGATCATTGGTGGCCTCGTCGTCGGTCTCCATGGCCAGCGGGGCCGACCAGGCCTGACCCCAGGCGGCTCGCGACGTGTGGACGTTGTACTTCATCTTGATCTGGAAGGCCCAGGCCGCCGTCGCCACGCCGCTGTCGTCCAGGGTGACCGCCGGCGCAGGGTCCCAGGCGATGGTGCCGCCCTCGGCGACCATCATGGCCGCCTCGGGATTGCCGGTCGCCGGGTAGCGCTGCGCCCACAGCTGGATCGTGGACGACGTGTCCTGCAGCCAGGTCAGGACGGCCTGGCCCGCGTTGTTCGTCGCCACGTTCGCCGAATAGGCCTGGCCGCCCGTGTAGGACTCGACCAGGCTCGCGGCGCTCCACGTTCCGCCCGAGAAACGGGCCTGCCACACGCTCAGCTGATCGTTGGCCGTGCCGTCGCTCTGCTCCCAGGTGACGATGGCCGTGCCGGTGCTGGTCACGGCCACGGCGGCGTAGTGTTCGCCCGTGTCCACGCCGGCCAGCAGCACGTGCGGCGCCGTCCAGGTCCCGTTGACGCGAACGCTGGCCGTCATCGTGAAATGGTTGTCCGGGGGGACGTTCTCGGTCCAGGCCACGACGGCCGTGCCGTCCTGGTTCATGGCCAGCACCGGCTCGTACAGCTTGCCCGTCGTCGTGATCGCGGCCGGCGCGCTCCAGTGCGTGCCGTCCGTCGACGTGCTTTGCCAGATGCCGTGCTGGGGGACGTCCGGATCTTGCTGCCACACCGTCAGCCAGTTGCCGTTCTTGTCGACGGCCAGCGTCGGGGTCTCGTTGATGCTGGTCATCGCGCTGTTGTCGATCGCGGTCTCCGCGCCCCACGTGCCCTTGCTGTAATCGTAGTACGCGGCCGACAGCCCCGAGCCGTGCATGTACACGGCCACGATGTTGCCCTTTCCGTCGACGGCGAAGATGGGCACGTAGTTGTCGACGGTGTCGTTCGTCTCGGCGAGGGTCGCCCCCTGCCAGGCGCGCCCCGCCTTGCCGCCGGCGGCGCCCATGCCGCCCGCGCCGCCGCCCCGGTTCCCGGCGCCGCCGGTCGCCGCGCCACCCGTGCCCGGGCCGCTGCCGGCCGTGCCGCCGGTTCCCGGCGTCGTCATGCCGCCCGTGCCCGGCATGGTGAGGCCGCCCGTGCCCGGCATGACCATGCCGCCGGTTCCTGGGGGCGTCGTCCCGCCCCTGCCGCCCGTGCCGCCCGGGACACCGCCGGTGCCGGTGAGGCCGCCCGACCCGGACACCATACCTCCCGCCCCACCGCTGCCGGGCCCGCTTCCACCCGCACCGCCGGAGCCGCCCCCCGGAGGGACGGGCACCAGACGCAACGTGACGGCGGGCGAGTCTTTCCCCGGTGTGACGTCGACGGTCGCCGGTTGATCGCTCATCGCGATGACGGTCACGTTGTCGCTCTTGCTGTACGCGGACACTGTCACCGAACCGGTGACGTCGGCGGAGACATAGACGCCCACGCTCTTCGTCGCGGGCCAGGGGGTCTGGGCAAAGGCGACCATCGCGACCGTCTTGCTGCCCTGCGCGACGGTGATCATGACGCCGGACAGCTGGGGCAACCGGGCATCCGACGCATCGATCGTGACAGGGATCAGGGACTTGCCGACTTTCGTGCAGCCCAGGCCCAGGGCCAGGCACGCCAGCAAGACCGTCCAACCCAACCGAGCCGTCCGCTTCATCTCTCCCGTCGTCATCGTCATCCCCCGCAAAGCATTCCCGCGCCACAGGGCGCGTCCTTGGTCTTCGTGAACACGCCCGCCGCGGCCGCGCCGCCCAGGCCGCCGACCACCACCACGCCGATGATCGTCCAGAACCACCACTTCGTGTAAACGGGGTGCGACTCCTCCTGCGGCGGCGGAGGCGGCGGGTTGTTCAGCGTCAGCGAAGGCGGCGGCGTCGTCGTGTCGGTGGATGGCGAGGTCACGACCGGCGGCTTGGCCGACGGCAACGGCTCGACCGGCGGCGGAGGAGGCGGCGGCGCGGCGGCCTGCTCGCGCTGCTTCTTCAGGTCCTCCATCTCCTTGATGTAGCCCTCGACCTCGCTCCGCTCGTCGGGCGTCACGTTCTTCGCCTTGCGCAGGTACTCGCGGAAGCTGCTGATCGCCTTGTCCGGATCGCCCAGGTTCTGGTAGCAGCGCCCGATGTTGCGCAGGTAGTTCGGGTGCAGCTTCTCCGCGTACAGCTTCACGAAGATGTCCAGCGCGTCCTGATAGCGCCCCGCGCCGAAGTCCTCGCGCGCCTTCATCTCGCGGCGGTCCACCTCGGCCGCTGCCGGACGCGCCACGGCGGCCAGCGCCAGCGCGGCCACAAACCCCACGACGATTCGCCTTTTCATCTCACTCCTTGCCAAGAACCAAGACTAACCAACACGACTCACAGCTTGGCCGGCTCGTCTTCCTCGCGAGCGGCCGGATGATGGGGACGGTCCTTCTGCGGCGCATGCTCGGCCGCGTGCTTGGGACGCGCGCTCGGCTTCGCCTGCTGGGCGCCCGACTCCCCGTGCAGCGCGGGCGGCGGCGCCATGGCCGCCAGGCTGACCATCTCGCGGGTGTCGCGGGCCAGGCTCAGCTGCAGCGTCGACGGCGCGAACCCCGGCTTCTCGACCCGCACCGTCAACGTCCTGTCGGCGGCGGGGCGGACCAGCATCAGCGGCGTCTGGCCCAGCGAGGTCCCGCCCGCCACGTCCATCACCGACGCGCCCGACGGTTCGGAGTCGATGCTCAGCTGAATCGTGGCCGCGCTCTTCTTCTCGGGCTGGGCCACGGTCGCGCGGGGCTCGAGCGGGCTGTCGCCGGTCAGGGTCTTCGCCCCGCCGTGACCGCCGCCGACCTTCCTGGCCGCCAGCCATCCCCCCGCCGCCAGCAGCGCGAGCAGCACGGCGGCGCCGGCCAGCAGCCCGCGATTGCTCCTCGTCTTCACGGTCGGCGCATGACGCTCGCCCGTGCTGCCGCTCATCGTGGTCGACCCCACGCCCGCCTTGACCGGCGTCGGCATCGTCGGCGCGGCGGCCCGCGCCCCGGCGGTGTTCCCCCGCATCGTCTCCGACAGCAAGTCGGGGGAGGAGATCCCACGCATCATCACCGACTGTCCCGCGGCGTTGCGGATGTCGATCTGCAGCTCGGTCGCCGAGCGCTGCCGCGCCTCCGGCGACTTCTCCAGCGCCTTCATGATCAGCCCCTCGATGGGGGCGGTCACCTCGGCGTTCAGATCGCGCAGCGGCGGCGGCCGCACGTTCAGGTGCATGTTCACCAGCTCGCCGAAGCCCTCCGACACGAACGGCGGGTGGCCGGCCAGCATCTCGAACATGATGATGCCCAGCGCGTAGATGTCGCTGCGCTGGTCGACGGCGCGCGTCCCCAGGCACTGCTCGGGCGACATGTACACGGGCGTGCCCATCAGCATGCCGGTCCGCGTCTGCATGCCGCCGCCCGTGGGCAGCGTCTGCAGCTTGGCGATGCCGAAGTCCAGCACCTTGATCATCTCGCGCCCCGGATCGCTGGGGTACGGGACCAGGAACAGGTTGTCCGGCTTCAGATCACGGTGGACGATCCCCTTGCCGTGCGCGGCCGCCAGGGCCGAGGCGACCTGGAACGCGAACTCCATCGCCTCGCGCACGGGCAGCTTGCCGACGCGGCGGATGCGCGCGGACAGCACCTCGCCCTCCAGCAGCTCCATCACCAGATAAGGCACGCCCTCGGGCGTGGTGCCCGAGTCCAGCACCTCGATGATGTTGGGGTGGCGGATGGCGTTCGCCGCGCGCGCCTCGTTCAGGAAGCGCACCAGCAGCTGCGGCTCCCGGATCATCTCCGGGCGCAGCACCTTCACGGCGACGCGGCGCCCGATCTGCGGGTGTTCGGCCAGGTAGACCGCGCCCATGCCGCCTTCTCCCAGCAA
>Ga0207695_10009922_pt1 | contig 11701 bp, 11 predicted proteins | sample KBSC54metaG_FD_184354 | JGI IMG/M metagenome (GOLD analysis project Ga0207695, IMG submission 184354) | Corn rhizosphere microbial communities from Kellogg Biological Station, Michigan, USA - KBS C5-4 metaG (SPAdes) (version 2) | ecosystem: Host-associated > Plants > Roots > Rhizosphere > Soil... | reverse complement strand
ACACACCGCCCGTCAAGTTTTGGGAGTTTAGGCATAACAAGTAATAGTTGGTGCAAGTTAATTAATTAATTTGCACGAAATTGTACGTACGTGTTGAGATAACCGAAATTAAGTCGTAACAAGGTAAATGTAGTGGAAACTGTATTTGGAGAATAAAGTGTTTGGTTGGCTATGGGGGCGGAGGTTATATGTTAGTATTACGTGCCGAAGAAAAAACCCAAAGTTTAACACTCAAATTGAATAAAAATTCTTTGTGTTTGGGCCAAAAGCTGGAATTACACTAGTTTCAACTAGTGATGCGTGGGGGTTGGGTATTACAAACGAGACAAATGAGAAACTTACTAGAAAGATACAGAGCTTGAAAAGAGAGACGACGAAGGGCTAAAATTTTACGAAAAAGGGAGAGTTTTAAGAGAGATCTAGATCCAGACCGTTACGACCGATAAATGGACGCCCGTATCCGTGAGGAGAGCGAAAAATATTGGCGGGAAGTCCGAGCTAAAATATGGGTATATATAGGACCAACGTATATGAAGTATATTGACCCTATTGTTCAAGAATTCCACCGTATTGTCGATCCATATTTTTGATGATGGACTCCAATGTGAGAGTGGGTTATAAAGCATACGATCATGCGCTTTTATCATTTTATGCAGCCTGTTTTAAAATGAACGGATTCAATTTACACATTTATGGATGGGCGAACATATGAGCCTTATGTGAGTGCAAATTTATCTGCCGAAGATGAAAATTGGTGGGATCGTGGGCGTTTTTTGATAACAATTTGGTGACAATTTATTTTATTTTGATCTGCTGCGCTGGTCCTGTATTTTGTTTACCCAGCACTAGCAATCACAATAGGTAACTATTTCGGACTTTGGTGGCATTGAGACGAATGGCGCGATTGGTCAGAAATTGAAAAAGTATATCAATTTTGAGAAACAAATTATATGATTGCTCGAATTTGAATACCTTTTGTTTGACTGCCAAGCTACATTGCATATCGATGGACTATGAGTTGGAAATAAGTTCTCTATCGGTGTCTGTAACGTAAATAAGATCTATGATAAATCAAGTACCTTCTTCTGATATTAGCTTTAAAGAATATGGAATTGTATCGAGTGTCGCTGACGGAATTATTGAAATAGTTGGTTTAAGGAGTTTGAAGTCCGGGGAGTTAGTTTATGTTGGTGTACATAGCGTAACGGCAATGGTTTTAAATTTAGAGGAAAAAGTTAGTAAGGCAATTTTGTTTGGAAGTGATAGATTCGTTGGTGAGGGAGATTTGGTTATTCAAGCGAATGCTCTTGTTCGAGTGGGCGTCAATACGGGTCTTTTAGGTCGTGTTGTTGACGGTTTAGGAAACACAATTGATATGCGAGAGGAATTGGCATTTGATACCTATTATGATATTGATGTCAAAGCTCCTGGAATTATTAGTCGTAAGTCCGTTCATGAGTCTTTGCCGACGGGGATTAAGGTAATTGATAGTATGTTGCCAATTGGGAATGGGCAAAGGGAGTTAATTATCGGAGATCGTCAAACAGGAAAAACGTCAATTGCGGTTGATACTATTATAAATCAACAAAATAACGAGTTGCAAATGGCTTGCATTTATGTCGGAATCGGGCAAAAAAAATCGGCGATTTCGTTTTTAGTGCATAAATTAAAAGAGTTTAATAGCATGGATTATACAATAATTGTATTGTCGGGAGCTTCTGATACTGCAGCTCTTCAATTTCTATCACCTTATTCGGGGTGTGCTATGGGCGAATGGTTTAGAGATAATGGTATGAACGCGTTAATTGTGTACGATGATTTGTCAAAACATGCCGTAGCATATAGACAAATTTCCTTACTGCTTATACGACCACCTAGCAGAGAAGCTTTTCCTGGCGATATTTTTTACTTACACTCTAGGTTATTAGAGCGGGCGGCAAAGTTAAATGATGATTTTGGTGGTGGTTCGTTAACAGCATTGCCAATAATAGAAACACTAGCGGGTGATTTGTCCGCGTATATTCCAACAAATGTAATTTCAATTACGGACGGGCAAATTTTTCTTGAGGAAGAGTTGTTCAAAAGTGGAATGCGCCCAGCTGTTAATTTAAGTTTATCTGTCAGTCGTGTGGGTAGTGCTGCACAAAAAAAATTAATGAAAAGTATTTCAGGGCCATTAAAATTGTTTTTAGCTTCATATAATGAGGTTAAATCTTTTAGTGCTTTTTCTAGTGATCTAGATATAAATACTTTGGAAACGTTAAATCGCGGGGCAAAAATTACTGAGTTGTTAAAACAAAAAAATTACAGCCCTATGGATGTTGATTCACAATTTGTAGTTTTGTTTGCTGGTGTTAGCGGTTTACTCGATGACATTGAAATTACAAAAATTGCTGATTTGGAGGCATTCATTTTGTCTAAGTTTAGTTTGTATGAATTCTACGATGAAGAAGAGAGTGTGGAAATAATTCATGCCCAATTAAAAGAGAGTTTAATTGATGTAATAAATGAGTGGCAAATTACGAAATAAAGTTTCAAACTTTGGTGCGCGGGGCACGTATCGAAGGGGGCCGTTTTTCAAACCAAATTATAGGCGTTCAAGACGCTATAAAAGTAGTTTTAAACACAATTATACACGTGCATGGCCAGGGTATTATACGTTTCCAAGATGAACATTGCGCAGGTATTTGTTGCGGTATAAAAAAATACGGAGAAAATTCTTTTGGGTTAGAAGGTCGAGAGTACTTCGGTCGTATTTGTTGTGGTTGCAGTTGAATTGGTTTTGGCGAAGCAACATTCCGTATGAACGATACCCGTTATTTAGTGAACGTCGCTTTAATAAAATTACTTTTGGTTATGGTAGTTTAAATAATTTGTGATTGCAATTAAAATTAAATGTACGCCTTCGGGGTCACTGCAAGGTTCGTTGAGCGCTTTTCCCGCGACGAGTAAACCGCCAATTTTACTGAGGTAGTCGAAAAATAGAGTTTGTAGACACATTCATGATGGAGGAACCGGTGCCACGGATCCGATGGTTTAAGCTTCGAAAGCGATGAATTTGACACAGATTAATTAAATTTATGGTTCGGGTAAGGTTTATGTCTAATTTAAAAAAGCACTTTGCCTATAACATTGCTGTTCGAAAGTATTTTAAAAAAATCCTTCCTTATTCATCTCACGGTCGTATGAACGAATACCAAGCTCCTTTATTTTTGGTGCAGCGTAAGCTTGTACCAGTTGTTAAGCGTGCGGTGGAATTGTGCCGTTGGCATCGTGTAGTGGTAAATGGAAAGGCTGTGTCAGAAAAATACTTGATTCAACCGTATGATTTGATTTCGTTTAGCATACGGAAAGCGTTGCTTCGTTTTAAGCAAAAGCGGTTTTTTTATCGAAATTATGGTGGGTCAAAGTGGGGTATCATGAAAGGGCTAATCTACAATCGTCGGATTCGCCACTACATTGTTTATAAAAATTCTCCGTTTTTGACAGGTAACAAACGTCATAAATATCTATATTATTATTATTTTCATCGAAATGTTTTGCAGGGATGTCGTATGCGCTAAACTCGGTCGGATTTCGTTTGGGATTTTCTAATTTATGAAAATTCGCAGTGTTTGGGGGTGTTCATTTTCCAACATTTTATTTATTTGTTAAATCACTATTTTGAAAGTACCGATTCGTGCTTTTGACGTATAAAATTGTTCGTTCGCGAGCACTGACATATATATATTTTTATTATTACAAATATATTGTGGTAAAGCCTTTTAAAGTGTACCGCAGGACATGGTGACAAAGACGTGCTAATGTACGCCCATTGAAATTGCGTCCAATGTGAAAAATTCCAAAAATTTTGTTTTTTGGTGTTCGAGAAAAATGTCCTACATGATTATTTTACCCATTGCGGTTATTAAAAATTCGAAGTTTGCCTCAAAAGAGGAGATCTTCGGTTGATTCACAAAGGGAGGTGAGAAAACGACGCCGACGTTACCCCAAGTCATTATTTCTTAAAAAACATCACAGAGCAATAAAAAAAAAAATATTAAAAATTGAAAAAAAAAAAGTGCGGCCGCGAATGATAATTAAATATTTAATTAATTTATTTATGCTTACTAAAAAGCTTTATCATCGTTTGCACAAGGCAAAATTTTCGCAACGTTGGTTACGCAAGTATCCGATTAAAAAAGTTCAAAAAATGTATTTTTTGTGGCGGGTTTTATTAGTAAAAATTTCAAGATGAACAAAATTGGGCGATTTGAGTATAGAATCAGATCCAATAAAGAGAAAATTAAAAATAATTATGGCGCGGATTACAAAGCACGCTATGCTTTGACGTAATATACGTTTACGTAGGTCGTCCTTAGAGAAACATCTTTTTCGTCGTTGTATTGGTCCTTACGTGGGAATTCATACGGCGTACACATTTCCGAGTCAGTTTTTATCCAGACAAGGTAAGGGGCACGCCAAAGAGTTGCAGCGTTTGGCAAAACTTAGTATTTTTTATAAAAAACAAATGCAGTTTGCACGCGTTAAGCGGTTTTGAGTTGCTAGTCGATTCAAGTTTTGATTGAATTGAAGGTTAAAAAAAAAAAATAAACGTTTTTATATTAATTTTATGAGTAGACGTCGTAGAGGTAGAAAATTTCTTGTGTGGAGTTTTAAAAAGGCTGCGTTGCTTAAAACAATATTTTTGAGATTGCTTGGTCCTGTTGAGTGACGCAGTCTATGCGCACGTTTAGGTTTATACCGAGCTTTAACAAAAAAATTATCACGCCGCTCAGTTACTTTAAAGGCGATAAAAACTTTGTTTTATCGAGGGTATTTAAAATCAGAAATTAAAAAAAAAATGTTGCGCATAAAGATTGATTTGCGCCGGGCACGAAATAAGCATTTGAGTTGAAAAAGTGCCGCATATGCAAGAAAAAAATATATACGTTTTTTTAAAACCAAGCATCAAATTGTGTTTAAAAAGCCTACATTTGTTCGAGATAATGAAAAAAAACCATACTCGGGTCAAAATTATCGTCATTTTGCGACACAGCGTCGTGAATCTTTGTACGCTGGTAAATTTTTTTGGTGTTTGGTGGAGGGTGGACAAAAGTATGGAGGTATGCAAAAATTTAGACTTCGTATGACTCGAAAAGTTTCGGGTAATGTTTCAGCAAACGTTACTAAAAAAATAGCGGGCGTATCTAAACAAGTTTCACACAGTGCTTCCGGAGCAGCTTATATGCCTCGAAAAGAGAGAAGAAGACTTTTTAATAGGCAAAAACGTCTTAATAGTCGACGAAAAAAGTTTTGAAATTTGGGGCAAAATGAAAAGTTTAATTTTAATAACGTAGGCAGCCAGCGCCCTAAGTATTTTTCACCTAATAAGTTATCGCGCGAGGCGATGGTGGCTATTATTGTAAATCAAAGAAAAAGTAAGCAACACGGGCATTTTAGAGGGGTGGAAAAAGGTCTGTCCTTATCTAACAATAATCGTTTTTCACGCGGGCGTAACCTTGGGCGTGGGGTACGGCGGGATGTTTGGTCAAGAAGTGCTCAAGGTCGGGGTTATTCCCGCTCCTTTAGTACAGCCGCCAAATGAACGAAAGCAGCTTTGCATTCGTTAACCCCCAAATTAAAATATTTTGTTGGGATGAAAAAAAAACAAGGTAAAAATGTTAGTAAAAAAATATTAAAAAAAAAAATAATTTTGGTGCCAAGTTCTAAAAAGTTCGCTGAAAGTTTACGTAGTTTAATCAGTAGGAGAAATAAAGAACGTCGAATATGGGTGCGGCGTAACCCACTTTCAAAGTTAATGATGAAGAGTTTGCGTATGACATACTTTAAGGGTAAATTTTTAAATACGCGAGTTTTTTCAGTTAAGATGAGTCGGCATTTGGCTTTTAGTGTGTTACAAACAATGTTAAAAAAAAGGAAATTGCGTGTAATTTTAAGAAAAAAAAAAGAAGCGTTTTTGCATATGGTGCGAAAACAGTCTGTGTGTAGCTTGGAGTTTACGGCAAAAATAAGAAAGGTAAGTTATCGCCGTAAAATAAGAAAGGTAAGTCTTACTAAGCGCAAAATACTAAAAAAAAAGACAGGGCGTTCAGTTACAATTTCCGAGTTGCAAATTGTTGCGCGCTATTCGAAACATAAGGGACTCAAAAAAATAACTAAACAAAAGCTAAGGGGGAAATTGAAAGCTGCTGCTCAAAGAAAAGTCGTCAAAACATTGTCGTTGGGTAGGTTGCTGAAAAAATTTAAAAAAATTTGTCGTAGAAAAAAATTAAAACTGCGTTTAAAAAAAAAAAAAAAAAAAAAAAAAAAAAGCTGTTAAAAAAAGCAAAATTCAAATTGTTGTCTGGTGCGAAAAAGATCCCGAAAAGGCGTTCCCGGCGTACTTTGCTTGCAATACAAAAAAAGTTTACTAATCTTTTGAGAAAAAAAAAACTACTTTGCCACAAAAGGCGGGTTAAAAGAGGTTCGGGCGTTTCTTTTAGCAATGCTGCGTTTGTGGTGGCGCAGGTTCGTTGACTAAAGTTGCTACGTTTTTATGAGCTTTCAAAACGAAAAGCTTTTCGGGTAAATCCGATTGATCAATTAAAAAAAAAATTATATCGTGGGGCAGTTAAAAATGTCGTGTTACAAAAATATTTTAATTTATTATTTCGGCCGCCTAAAGTAAAAAAACTAACTCCGCTCGAGGTGTATTTAAAACAACAGGACAGGTGAAATTATGAAATGTATCTTTATTGACTCAGGGTTAGGCGCTCGACGGGGGATAGAAACATTATGTTTGAACGTGAAAATAAATTTACAGCAGAGTTATTGCCAAAATCGGCTGTTGGTCGTCGTAAAAAGAAAAAACTTGTAGTAAAAAAGTTGCGAGGGGTAAAAAAGAAAAACTATTTGCGACGGTTCATTCGTGGGAGAAATTTAGCGGAGATTGCAAGGGTGCATTATCGAATTAATTTTTCCAAGTTTAAAAAACGGCTTAGAAGAAAAAAAAGAAAAAGAAATTTTCTTTACTACGATTCATTTTCGCGCGTAAGAGCTTTGCAAATTCAAAAAATGCGATGCACACCTGCATTATTTGACATTGTTTTAAAAAAAAATTGTTTGTATATGCTTAAACGTGAAGGTTTTTTTTTTAAAAAGTATGCAATTGCGCAGGATGAGGATTCAGAAGAGTCCGAGTTTTGCGATGCTCGTTTTGCAGCTTGAAGAAGATTTTCACTTGTACGTGGTTGAAAGCCGCGAAAATACTTTCGGCATTTGTTTGAGTTTTTGCCGTCTCCGGCGGCGAAAGCGGTGCCCCCTTTAGTTGCTGCTGCTGCTGTAATTAGTTATATGCTAGGAGAAACTTTTCCTGGCTGTAGGCTAAAATTTCGCGATTTGGAAGACTTCAATTCGCACATTTTAGATTCGGCGAGGGAAATGAAAAGTGTTTACTGGTTTTTTAGGCAAAAGGTTACAGTTTTTTTTTATATGACTTTAATTGTCGCAAAATTGTTAAACAGTGCATATTTTTTAAACTTTGCTTTGCATAAAATGTTTTTAAATGTGTACTTGCATTACTTTGTTCTTCGAAATTTTTTAATGATTTGAAAAACGTTTTTATTTTGGCGTTGTGGGCTTCGGTTAGTTATTGCTGGAAAATGATTTGGAAAAATGCGTGCGAAAAAAAAAGTGTTACTTTTTGCGAACGCTGTTCGACAAACTATTTCTAAGTATGTTGATTACCATAATTCTAATGTAATTACAAAGTATGGTATTTTCAGTTTAAAATCGTGAGTGATGAATTTAGAATCTTAGTATTTGATATCGAGACCCGGGTTGTTGGTGGTCGTCAAGTTCCTACACATGTAGGTTGTTTGTGAAGAAAAAAATTAAAAGTATTCGCGGGTGGTTCGTGCATAAATGATTTTGTTAAATTTTTATTAAAAACAGGTAGTGCTGGGCCAATTAACTGTTATTCGCATAATTTTTCGGGGTTTGATAGTTTTTTTTTAATTCCCATCTTTAAAAAGGAGTTGGGGGTAGAAATAGATAAAATTTATGTTCGAGCAGGAAACATAATTTTGTTGCAATGTCGTCGAAACATGCGGCGTCTAATATTTCGTGACTCGTTGTTATATTCGCAATCCTCACTTTCAAAGATTTTTGAAATGTTTTTTTGAGAAAAAAATTATTCTCGCGCGTTGACTAAAAAAAGATTATTGGTTTATTTAATGTTTGATGTAATTGGGTTGTTTTTTTTTTTACAAATTTTTAGGGGATGAAGCATTTCATCTTACGGCGTTGATATCACTCGTTGCATTTCTATTGCGCATTTTTCTTATTTGAATTACCGGACGAACTTTATGTTTAGGCGGGTTTACTTTTTGAAAAATAATCTTAGAAAAATATTTCAACCGCATTTTGGTGGTAATAAAATTCACATCACTAAAAATATTGGGCGTGACTTATTTTTTTATGATGTAAATAGTATGTACCCGTATATGATGCTAAAAAGGTTACCAAATAGGTATTGTCAAACGTGGCGAGATTGTAATCTGAGTATGTTTTTCGGGTTTGTTTACGCTACTTTAATAAAAAAGCCATATAATAGTTTTTTTAGTTAATTTAAGTCGGGTATTATATTTTCTGAGGAGTTAAAAATGTTGTTACTGCGGGGTTTTGAATTTAAAATTGATGTTTACTTAAAGTTTACGCGGGTGAGAATGTTTAACAAATATGTTAAGCATTTTTATCATTTGCGTCGCTACACCGACTTTTCCGTCATGCGCAATTTTTATAAATTGTGCTTAAATTCACTGTACGGTAAGTTTTCGACAAAAATTAGTCGTTCAAATTCCTTACAAATATCGATGGCCGTTAATAGTTATTCTCGGGTTGAAATGGCTCAGTACCGCGGTAGTTATTTTATATACACTGATACTGATAGTATTGTGTATCCAATTCCGTTAATTTCTGATTTAATTGGGCCTGAAATTGGTATGATGAAACGTGTAGCAAAAATTGATTGGGGTTTGTTTATTCCTAATTACTACATGTACTCGTCTGGAAAGCGTACAGTAATAAAGGCGAAGGGGATGATTAAAAGGGTGGCGCCGAAATTATCCGGGTTATTTTATGACTTTAAGCTTTCATATTTTAAAAAGCAAAATTATAAAATTGTAGTTACAGAAACAGTTTTTCGATACAGATACTATCTAAACAATACAAAATTTTATGAAAAAAAAAATTTTTTGCCGGGAGTTTGTTGATTTGGTTCGCTTGGCTAATAAGAATTATGGTTCAACTTTATATAAGTTTAAGTGTTATTATTGCTAAGTGAAGTTTTAGTCTTCTATTATTTTTTTATAGCCTATTTCATTACTTCTTTGTGTCGTATTTTTTGTTAATGAAAACAGCTGGACAAAAAAAGGCATATTCTTTTTTTTTGTACGTGTACTGAGTTCGTTACTTAAATGCACGTCTGGAAGTTTTGTATGCCTAATGCGATAAATAGGAAGTTTTATTTTTTTTCGTGTTTGTGTATATATACTCATAACTCTAGCTTATAATAGCTTGGTATTTATGGTAGGTCTATTATTAAATTCATTATTGCTTAAATTAATACGCCTAAAAAGAAATTTTTATTAAATAAAATAAGAAAGTGAATTGAAACATCTTAGTAACTACAAAAAAATCAAAAGAGATTCCAGTAGTATCGGTGAGAAAATCTGGAAAAAAGGTCGGACGTCCTTAGCAAATGTGTGTGTAGTTAAAAGACGGTGATAGTCCGCGACGGAGAGAAGGCTGATCCTTTATTAAAGTATCACGAGAATATAGAAATTCCATTTTCTAAAAATATTTCCATAAATAATCGATAGTGGATTAGTACTGTGAAGGAACGATGAAAAAAGACCATGTATGGAGTTAAATTTTAAAAATAGGTTAGTTGACGCAGTTAATTTTAACGTACCTTTTGTATAATGGATTAACAACTTAGTAAGCGTTGTAGTTTTAAGTTGGTAAACGAAAATCAAGGATAACGCTTACTAAACCCGAAACTAAGTTATCTATCTAAGAGCAAGGCGTCGGCCTGAACTTACGTATGTTGCAAAATACGAAGAGTACTTTTGGATAGGGGTGAAAGGCTAATCAAACTTAGAGATAGCTGGTTTTTTACGAAAACTATTTAAGTAGTGCGCGCGCTTGGGCGTTTGAATAAGGTAAAATGGGGGGTTGGAGGTTGTTTTATAACAATTCGCATATTTTTAAATTATTTTCGCTGTAAGCGCGTAGTCGTACTTTAAATGATAATGTTTAAGGTCGAGAGGGAAACAACCCAGAATAAAAATTAAGGGTACTAAAAAAGTTATACGTTTAACGTCATATTTATAACTAGCCCGGTAGGCTTAGATTCAGCCATCCTCTAAAAAAATCGTTACTGGTAGAGCTGGTATTTAAGTATTGACTTAAACTGATATGAATACAAACTTTTTCCGAAATTTTATTATGTAGGTAGTAAAATATTTTGTGATGTAGTGATTGAAAAATCTAATCAAAAGAAAAAATGTTAATATGAGTAGTTCTAGTAAAAATTACCACCGAAAAATAAATTGTTTTTGTCTGAAGGGCAAGTTAGGCGATTTCTAAGTGACGATTGAAAAATCAAAGTGATGAATTTGGGCACTGGTACAATGATGGTTTTTGTAGTTATTTAAAACTATTATTTTATCATTCTGGAAAGCGTAACGTCGTACAAATCCGACACCGGTTTATAGGTATAAGTGTACTAAGGTGAAAAACTAATAACATCTAAGGAACTCGGCAAAATTACTTTGTAACTTGGGGATAAGAAGTATTTTTTTAATAGCATAAAATTGGGAGTAGCGACTGTTTATTAAAAACACAAAACTATGCGAAATTGTAAAATGAGGTATATGGTTTGAAATCTGCCCGGTGATTGTAGATAATATTTTGTTATTACGTAATGGAATAAATCTATTCTTAAACGTCGGCTGTAACTATGACGGTCCTAAGGTAGCGAAATTCCTTGTCAGCTAAGTACTTACCCGCATGAAAGATCTAACGACTCCTCCACTGTCTTGGATGTTAGTTTTACGAAATTGAATTGTTTGTGAAGATGCGAACGTGTGTGGTTAGACGGAAAGACCCCGTGCACCTTTACTATATTTATAAATAGTTTTTAAAAATTAGCCAAAAAGAATAGGTAGTAGTTTAGGAAAATTGACTTTTGTTAATTTGAAACGCTGCGTGTAATACTACTTTGCTAAATTTATAAAAATAAAGTATTTATATTGGGTAGTTTGACTGGGGCGGTCGCTTTTAAAATGTTAACAAAAGTGTGTATAGTATGGTTAGAGCGCGATAAAAATGGTAGCGAAAAATTTAATGGTAAATACCTTATAGACTGCAAAATTTACAAATTGAGCAGAGATGAAAGTCGACCATAATGACCCAATAAAAATTGATGGAAATTTTATTGATCAACGGATAAAAGGTACGCCGTGGATAACAGGCTTATATTTGCTGAGAGACTCAATTGACGTGGATGTTTGTCACCTCGATGTCGGCTTATTATATCCTTAAGCTACAGGCGGTTTCAAGGGTTCGGCTTTTCGCCGATTAAAATAGTACATGAGCTGGGTTTATAACGTTGTGAAACAGTTCGGTCCCTATCTGCCATATTGAAATTTTTAAG
>Ga0207695_10009921_pt1 | contig 11701 bp, 10 predicted proteins | sample KBSC54metaG_FD_184354 | JGI IMG/M metagenome (GOLD analysis project Ga0207695, IMG submission 184354) | Corn rhizosphere microbial communities from Kellogg Biological Station, Michigan, USA - KBS C5-4 metaG (SPAdes) (version 2) | ecosystem: Host-associated > Plants > Roots > Rhizosphere > Soil... | reverse complement strand
CATCATGACCGTCGACACGAAGCAGGAAAGATTGATAACCAATTTTCCAGGTCAGGACAAACGGTTCATCTTCCAGCCTTCCAAAATTGTCATGGAACATTCGGATGGAACAGCCATTCAAGTTCGCGAGACTCCGGAGAAATTCTTCTTGGGGCAGAAGCGGGAAACACCTTGGGACGATCTGCATGTCGGGTATTTTCAAGGCGAAGCGCTGTGGACCTACTTGACTACTCCGTTCCTTTACACGTACGAGGGCTTCGCCACGGAAGAAATCGCTCCGATCCAGGTCAATGGCGAGGTGTGGAGGCGACTCAAGGTAACCTTCCCGGAAACCGTAAAGAGTCACACGCGCGAGCAAATCTCCTGTTTTGGTCCGGACGGACTCTTGCGCCGCCACGACTACACTGTGGACATTTTGGGCGGAGCCACCGGGCTGAATTACGCTTCCGACTATCGCACGGTCGAAGGAATTGTAGTCCCGACGAGACGCCGCATCTACGCGTACGAGGGAGATTATCAACCCGTCATGGAGCCGCTGCTCGTCGCGATCGACATGGGTGAGATCACGGTTGAATAATCATGGGCCACTCGATATTGTTCACCCCGCTTGCGATAGGTGGTCTCACATTTCGCAACCGCATCGTGATGGCGCCACTTACACGAATGCGCGCCGGCGAAGGCCATGTGCCTACGCCGATGAACGCGGAATATTACGCGCAGCGGGCATCCGCCAGGAACGCCGCGTGGATCTGGATGGCGATGTGTTGGTGCTTACCGCACGACATTCTCGAAGCGCCGAGACAGCGCCAATTGAAAGCCGGCTGGAGTGGGTGGGTGCTCCTGGCGACGAGGAGCAGAGTGTAATGACCGCACATGAAATCCTTCGAATTCACATCGGAATCTTCTACGAAGCCCTGAAGGGCCGAAACTTCGATGTGCTTGCGACCTTGTATGCCGACGACTACATGCTCGTCCGGCCGGATGGTTCGGTACTGGATAAGGAGCGGATCCTCAAAGATCTCCGCGAGCAGGGTCTGAACTTCTCATCGATCGAGCTAAATGGCGCGCAGGTTCGCGTTTTTGGTTCGACGGCGATTCTGACCGGCAAAAGCCGTGCTGTCTCGTCACGGAACGGCGTCGAAGCGCAATCACGCTTTCGCCTGATTGCCGTTTACGTGCGGGACGCCAGCGGCATCCATCTTGTGCATTTTCAGAGAGCACCAATTTGCCTGGCTAGACCATAAAGCGCCGAGTGCGCAGATGCCATACTCCGAGGACTTTTGTCGACAGTCTCAGGCAGCCCTGTCTCGGCTACCTGACTCCTGTTTGAAATCTGCCCCGCAACGGTCGATGATCTAGATCTGGGCCAATCCGCCATCAACGAACAGTTCGATACCGTTTACGTAGCTGCTGTCATCGGACGCCAAAAACACGACGGCCTTGGCGATCTCATCAGTACTGCCGGGTCGGCCCAAAGGTATGTTGCCGATCGAACTCTGGACGAACTGGTCTACCTGTTCCGGAGTGAGACCAAGTGAGGTGTTATAGCCTGGCGTTGGAACGACGCCAGGACTAATCGCATTCACTCGTATCCCATGTTCTTTCAGGTCGACGCACCAAGTGCGCGCAAACGATCGGACCGCCGCCTTGGTCGCACTATAAACACTAAAAGAGGGACTGCCAGTAATCGAAACAATCGAGGCGTTGAGCACGATGGATGCACCCCGCTCCAGCAGCGGCAATGCCTTCTGTACGGTAAACAACATCCCCTTGACGTTTACGTTGAACTGTTTATCAAAGTGATCCTCGGTAATCTTCCCAAGCGGCGCAAACTCTCCAGTGCCGGCGTTCGCGAAGACGATGTCGAGCTTGTTTTTCTGCTCCTTCACTGCCGCAAAGAGCTTGTCGATATCGGCGAGGTTGGCCACGTCACTCTGAATGCCCGTCACGTTGCGGCTGATCCCATTGACCGCTCTGTCCAGTTCGCTTTTTCGACGGCCCGTGATGAATACATACGCGCCCTCATCAACGAACCTCCTTGCGGTCGCGAGCCCGATGCCGCTGCTACCCCCGGTGATCACCGCAACTTTCCCTGCGAGTTTCTGTGACAATTGTCTCCTCCGTCTCTGGTTCCAGCATAGCGGGCCAGATCCGTTGGCTCTTGCAGAAAAGTGCTGGCATAGCAAAATCCTGCCTCGACTTCTCTCACCGGCCGACTCGCTTGAGCTTGAGGCGATCCCGGACCAAAGAGCGGTCTCGCGCATCCCAGCAACGCCGGTGCTGGCGCTGCTGTTTATGGCCCTAATGAAAGAAGCAGCCGTCTCAGCAATTTAGCGGGAACCGTCCTGGCAGGCGAACTGCGTTTTGCGATATTCGCCAGGAGATCTGCGCGAGTGACGCCAGCAACGCAAAAAGGCTCCACGGCGGTAAAATCAGGCGTGCCTGTGCGCCCGCGCCACGTCTGCGATGCGCTTATCGCCCTGAGGTCCGTTGTCATCGGAAGGGAGCGTTAATGAGCTACACCGGCAGTTGGGTATGGGACGTTCATGCCGCGGCGCCAGTTTATTGGTCCGCGGAAATGTACCGAATTCATGGCCACGATGGTGTCTCCGGCCCGCCTTCGATTGATGCTTACCGCGCCCCTTACGGTCCCGAAAGCTGGTCGGGGTGGCTGGCAGCAGTCCAAAAATCGGTTCAAGACAGAACCGAGCTCGATTTCGACTGTCGCCTGGTCCTGTCGAACGGCCTGGTTAAGGAGGTTCGTATCACCGGTCGTCCTGTTGCGGGCGTTGCTGACAAAGTGACTGAGATTATCGGATCGACTGCGGAGATGAACGGCCTGCCACGCGGCTGCTCAATTCATACCCAAACCGCGGAAGATCCGCTACTCCCCGTGATCGACTTGATCCCTGGGCTGGTATGGTCTGCCCGCCGAGACGGCTCCCTTGACTACTGCAACAGAGTTTGGTTGGACTATACCGGTTTTACTGCGGGACGCGCAGTGGATTGGGGCTGGGCAGAGGCGATTCATCCGGATGACCGAACCAGGGTGCAGCAATATTGGTTGTCCATTCTGGAAACTTGCAAACCAGGAGAAATAGAAGCGCGCTTACGACGGTTCGAAGGAGGGGTTCCGTTGCAGCTTCGAACGCGCAGCCGACAATAGGTGGATGCAAAAGCGAAGCCAGGCCGAAATCCATTGTTTTGTAAGCGATGGTTCCCGGATGGCGTGATCATCCTGTGTGTGCGTTGGTATCTCAGGTTTCGGCTTAGCTATCGCGATCTGTCTTCGATCGCTGCCGAGATGGGCGTTGCCCTAGCGCCCTCCACCATCCTACGCTGGGTCATCCGGTATACCGAGGAATTTGTGCGCCGATGGGAAACGTTCGAACTCGTTGTCGGCCGTTCCTGGCGGGCAGATGAAACCTACATAAAGGTAAAAGGGCGGCTGGATGTACCTGTAAAGGGCTGTTGACGAGCGGGGAAGGACTGTCGCCTCCTATCTCAGCCGCAGCCGTGATCTGCCGGCCGGACGCGTCTTTTTCCGTGGCGCATTGAAACGTCACGCCAGCCGCGCAGCATTACCCTCGATGGCTTCGAGCCCAGCCATGCAGCGCTGCGACTCATGGGCATGAGGAACGAGTTCAACTTCCGCGGTCCCAATCCTGTGAAGATACGATCCTGCAAGTACTTGAACAACCTCGTGGAACAAGACCATCGTCGCGTCAAATTCCGCGTCTCTGCAATGCTGGGCTTCAAGTCGTTCCGAAACGCTCGGGCTGTACTGTCCGGAATTAAAGTTGATCCAGAAGCTAAAGAAAGGACAGTATGGTGTTCCTTTCAGCTTTGGCAGAAGTTCGCGCGAGATCTGGCATCATGTTCTCACCGCCCAGGTGCAACAGAACCCATTCAAGTTATTTCAGAACTTCGCAACGAAACCGATCGATTTCCTGGTCGTCGAAGTCCTCGAGCGTATACTGCTGGAACCCAGCGTCGCGGAATTGTTAAGGGTGACAAGAACCCGGATCATAGCCGTCAATTCGCGTCGTGACCAGGACGCGCGCTTTCGGATAATCCTCCGCAAAACGGATGACGCTGCGGACTTACGCTCAGAGGGGCGGGACAAAAGCTTCGATTGTGACACCAGGTCCGCGATCAATTCAGGTATGAAACTGTTCATTCATCAAGCGCCTTGCCAAAGAAACAGCGTCAGATTGTAACTCCCATGCATCAGAGCGGCCGCCAGAGTGGAGCCCGTATGAATTCGCATTAATCCGTAAGCCGTTCCCGTCAATGTGATCCATACGAACGTGGTGAGCTCCGGTAAGCGACCCCGGAAGATAGCGTGTTCGAGTGCGAAAGCAATTCGTCCTCCAGATCACAGGCCATCCCGATTTCGGCGTCCCGTTCGGCCAGGACCGTCTGGTTCCGATTTTCCCGGCCACCTTAGCGGTCCAGCAGAAGAGTCAGACAATCCGATTCCGGACTGCGGCCGAAATGCTGGAGAGCTTCGGCTGCACACTGGAGGGAAAGAGTATCGCCGCCTGATTGGCGCGTTTGAGCGCATCTTCGGTGCAACGATTTTCTTCGGAACGGATAGCTTCAGCGGCAAGGCCACAATGATCCAGCGGAGTCGATTCAATTTCATGCGCGAAGCGCAAATCTGGTACAGCCGGGAGCATCCTGATCAGCGAACACTTTCGTCGGAGTTCGAGAACGTCATCGTGCTCAGTGACGAGTTTTACCAGGAGTTGATCGCGCATCCGGTCCCAAACGACCTTGAAGCAATCAAGGTGTTGGCCGCATCGCCGGCCGTGCTCGACCTCTTCATGTGGCTTTCGTACCGATGTTTCACGGCTAAAGGGACGGAGTCGATACCGCTGTTCGGGGACTCGCGGCCCCGCCGATTCCGCGCCATGGTCGAACAATGGCTTGGCAACATCCGGGCTCTATGGCCGGAGTGTCCGGCACGGATTAGCTCGGACGGACAGTCGATTATGGTCAAGCACGCACCTGCCGTGATTCCAGCCGAGTCCGTAGGGTTGCGATAGAGGGTACGCGCAATTCCTCGCCGACCTGAAGAGCCGCATCCGGGTTGTGCAACTCCGAGTTTCGCTGGCGGTCAATCGTGAACTGGTTTTGCTGTATTGGCAGATCGGCCGCGATATCCTGGATCGGCAGGCACGGGAACCCTATTCCTGCAGGCTAGAGAATGAAGTCTCTCACCAATGCTGAGAAAGAAAGCGGACCAGATCGTCGCCGTAAGCCAGTCGTCGCCCACCTACTGCCAGCCAGGAGCACGGATTTCTACACTGTTGCGGTGTTGCCACGGATGTGTCTGCCCCCCAAAACAATTGGGATCATCTCTCACCCGAGTTGTTGTTAGGGCCTGGGCAGGCGTTCATTTAATTCGTGAATCTTCAGGTTGGCGCTGTGTAGGTTCACAATGCACCGTCTTTCGATTCGGGGCGTCGGGGAAATATTGAGGAGCCTCGCGCCGATCATACATTCCGTAGTCGCGCACGATTCGGACCCTGCGACATCGGACACGTTCTGTCAGTTTAGTGGATTCCTCGAACTCTTTTGCCGCCGCGGCGTCTCGCCAGTTGATCAGCACGATAAGGTCACCCGGCGTCAGTACAGCCTCAAAAATATCCCATGACAGAAAGTCTTTAAAGGGTGCAATCCCCAGCCACTCCGCGAACCTGTCAACAGTGCTGGTCTCTGCTTGATGTGCCGGCCGCTTTGCGTCGATCAAGGTAACGGCAGTCGCTTCGCCAACTTCGGTCTCGTCCAGACGCTGTTCGTGAAGCGTGCCCCGCTCAAGGATGCGAGTGTCGTATGTTACTTCTCCGACTCGTAGGTGGTAGTCCGTCAGTATGTGGCTCCGCGCCCTATCTTGTACTGCATGGTGCCGCATCTTTGTCCGCCACCGAACGAGAGATTTTTCATCCCGCCAGCTTGAAAGCGACAGAATCCAGCCCTTGCGAGTGAGTGATCGATATCGGACGTTATCGACAAAACCGTCGATGATTTCCAGTTCGGGTCGGAGCATCTTGGCGTAGTCCAAATAGGCTTCCCACTGGTCTGGCTTGGGACAAACTTCGAAGAGTACTGAGAACATACCCGTCCTTTGACTCGATCGACCTGCGGACATCAAGAGCCTATGTCGGATGACGTCTTAAGAACGTATGCGACGTGCTCATCATGAGGAGGAATGACCAGCGAGCGCGTGCCAGCGCATTTCACTCAGGGCACCCCTTCCTTTGCGAATTCAACATCGAATCCTTGGGGCCAGAAAATCCCCAGAATACAGTCTTCCGGTCCCACACAAGAGTCCTGATGCATGACGTTTCCTTTTTGAAACCAAGTAGATCCTGTGGTGAGAATTTCGCATTCGGTTTCGCTTTCAAGATAGTGCCTGAAGCGGCCTGACACGACAACGGCATAATAGTCGCCAGAATGCATATGGCGCGGAGCCCTAACGCCGGCTGAGTACTTCATCAGAAAGTATGTTGGTCCCTTCGTGCGCAGGTCCCCGTAAACCAGCGAAACGAAAATACCCTTGCCATTTTCATCGAGAGGTCCGACCGGCTCCCACTTCAGATCCTCGGAATATGTGACTGTCGTTCCAGGCATTATGGAGGCCATTGCTATTTCCTGGTCGGGGATTCGTCGACGTGATTATTCGCGCTGAATTCTACGGCATACTCATCCCCGAGGGTCGCTAACACTCCTTTTGCATCGAAGATGACCCCTGGCGGGTGGGCACCCAAACACCGGTACTCGCCCTTGAGCAATCGTTCAGTCGCCTCACATACCAACGGCGCCGATACTGCATAGCCGTCGCGGCCGCGCACAGTCGCGCGTCGACGCTCATCACCGCGGGTGACGACTACTTCAAGAGAAAAGTTCTGCCCAGAACGTCCCATCGCGTCAACCGCCTTGGGACCGGGCGTGGCGGGATTGAGAACCTCGTTTAGTGCTACCTGCGTCAGATACGTGTGAAGCTCAGAAGTCTTTAAGTGGCGCGCTATCAATAGAACTTCAGCGAAGGGCAGCTCAATCACCTCTTGATGACCGACCGGCTCCGCGAATTTCCAGCGCCGTTGCAAAGGCGGCGACGAGACTTCTGCGAGTTGGCCATTCGTTACACAGAGATTGCCTATGGAGTTTCGCGCGACGGTGTTTCTGGTCCCCGGTGTAGGGTGCCATCTGTCGAAGCCGACCATGACGTCTATGGAGTCAGAACGGTCCCAGTCGCCCATTGCCGCGGTCGCTAACAGGTCGCCCAGCCCACCGAAATACGCCATCGATGGAATAACGGCAACACCCGCTTTCCGGGCTGGTTCATCGAATCGATCCAGGGTATTCGCTATACTCAATTGCTCCGCGGCGACATCGAGGTAGTGGATACCTGCACGTAATGCCGCACCAACAATGGGCTCTGCAGTATCGATGAACGGACCGGCGCAATTGATAACCGCGCGACTTCCGCGAAATGCTTCGTCGAGGGACTCTGCATTGTCAAGGGTTGCCTTGCGACATTCGAAGTCTGATTTCCCGAAGTCTGCGGCGGCGAGTGCGGTGGGATTCCGGGCGACGGCGATCGGACGCAAGCCGCGCCGGAGCAACTCCTTCAGAACGAACCGGCCTGTGTAGCCAGTTGCGCCAAACACTGCTATGAGCGGGCCGTGCGACTCAGTCTTTCTCATCGTTTCATCGTCGCCCGAGGCAATTCGGAACAGCTGACAAAAACAGGGCAATTCAAGCCACGAAACTCCGGGTCTGCGTGATCAGGTCTACGGCACGGTCGGAAATGTAGTCTTGTCGAGGCAGCGTAGCCGTGATCCCCGCATCACTCGTTGGGAGAAGTACTATTTCGACTGAGCCAAAGGCGGTGTTGCGTGATCGGTAAGATATCGATGAATATATGAAACGACTACAGAGCCTTCGCCAACGGCCGATGCCACACGCTTCACGGAAGCAGCTCGTACGTCTCCGACGGCAAAGATGCCCGGCATGCTTGTGGAGTATGGGCTTCCGTCGAAACCATTACAGCCTCCCGTCAGAATAAACCCCTTGGCGTCAAGCCGCACTGTGTTGAATAGCCATCCTGTGTTTGGCTCCGCGCCAATCATAACGAAAATTGAGGAAACATCCCGCACCAACTCCTCACCCGTCTTCGAGTTAACCCAAGTCACGGTCTGGAGGGACGGGTCACCGTCCAGCGCAATGATCTCGGATTGCGTATAGACCGTTATGCGATCGGAGTTCTCTATCCGCGAAATCAAATACTGGGACATGGTGTCCGAGAACGACGGTCGGCGCACAATGTGATGCACGTGCTTTGCGATTCTTGAGAGGAACAATGATGCTTGCCCAGCGGAGTTCCCGCCACCTACGACGACGACTTCTTGATCGCGACATAATACGGATTCCATCGCTGTTGCCGCGTAGTAGAGTCCGCGGTTCTCATATTTAGCGTAGTTCTCGATCGTGAGCTTGCGATACTGCGCACCAGAGGCCACGACGACTGCCCTCGCTGTTACGAAGGGACCGCCTTCGAGGGTGAGCTTGAATGCATCGCCGATCTGTTCAATCGTAATCACTTCTCGGGAGATCGCAAAATGTACGCCAAACTTCAATGCCTGCAAGTGTGCCCGACTTGCGAGTCCCTGTCCGCTGATGCCAGCAGGAAACCCGAGATAGTTTTCGATCTTCGAGCTTGTGCCTGCCTGCCCTCCGGGCGCCATACTTTCGATAACCGTCGTGCAGAGCCCCTCGGAAGCTGCATAGACCGCTGCTGCGAGGCCCGCAGGCCCGGCGCCAACCACAGCGACATCGTAGAGCTTTGCTGGATCGGGTAATTCGGTGATCCCGAGTTCATCCGCCAGGTCACGGATGAGCGGACGAGAGATCCGCCGCCCATCAGAGAGAACAACCGCGGGGAGCAATTCGCGATCCTGTTCAGAGAGGTCGCCGGGCGCGGTCTCGATTCTATGTGGATAGTTGTTGCGCACAAAGAAGCGCTGCAGGATCATCGTCTGATCGTCGTTCGCTTGACCTTTCAGAACCACGCTCCCTGAGCCCGCTTTTACAATCCCGATTCGGCGCCAGATACTTGCCGCCACGATCACATTTGCGATGTCTCCCTCGGTGCGCATCAGCCGCTCGAGTTCAGCGCGCTTTATGCGAAGAAGAGTACTCGGGAGCACGGTCCGCGCCTCCACGACTGAACCCTGAGAATTCAGAAGATTGAACTCTCCAGTGAAGTTGCCCTTTTTGTAGCGACTGTAAAGCGCAGCTTCGCCGTTGACTGGAGGCAGAAGCACGTGCACTTCGCCTTCGAGAACTACGAACATATCTATCCTGCGATCACCGTACGTATAAAGTGCCGCGCCGGCAGAAAAGGACTCCTCGTTTCCATATTGGCGAAGTCTTTCGACGAAGTCGTCGGTCAGGTCGGGGAACGCCAACTCCCAACGGAAGTCGGCTTCAGGAAGCCTGAGAAAAGTATCCGCAATTGCCTCTGCGGCCTTGTCCAAAGCAATCTGATGTTCTTGCATGTCGCTGCCTCCTTGCTGTCTGGCTCCAACGGACACCACTCCGCCAGCCCATACGCTCTATGTGATGCGCTAAGCCGTGGCTATGGCGCGGCAAAGGCGGAATATGGCAGAATCTGCCCCATATTCGGCATGTTTGCCATCGCGGTCCGATCTACTCTTAAGGTGACCAGGGTTTACAGCTCAAGCGGCTCAGCGGCGTTGAGCCCTTTTCGTTGCGAAACACGGCGCCGTTGTGGAAGCGTAGGTCGACTGCGGGTTGCGCTGACCCGAAGCGGTGACGGAGCCGCGGACTTGCTTTTGTGGAGATCCAAAACAATGAGTAAGACAATTTTGATTACTGGTGCGTCGAGCGGCTTCGGCCGTGCGACTGCGGAAACGCTCTCGCGGGCTGGGCACAAGGTATTTGCGGGATTTCATTCGACAAATGGGGCAAAGAAGCACATTGCTGACACGCTCAAGGCACAGAAGATAGAGGTTCTCGAGCTCGATGTCACCGATCAGAGCTCCGTCATGAACGCTATTGGGCAGTTGCTCGACATCTCGGAGCAACAACTCGATGTTGTTGTTAACAACGCTGGAATGGCATCCGTGGGCATCTCGGAAGCGTTCACCGCGGAGCAGGCGCGCGACCTATTCGATGTGAATGTGTTTGGGGTACAACGGGTGCTCCGCGCAACGCTACCTGCACTGCGAGCCAAGCGTGCAGGTCTCGTGATCAATATCGGATCGATCCTCGGACGGGTAACGCTGCCGTTCTTCGGGCTCTATGGCGCTTCGAAGTATGCGCTTGAAGCGATGACCGATAGTTATCGCTACGAACTGTCCCAGTTTGGCGTCGATGTCGTGCTCGTCCAGCCAAGTGCGTATCCCACCAACATGTACGCTGCCGCGCAGCGGCCGGTAGATGGAGCACTTGACGAGAAATACGGAGAGATCGCTGATATTCCCGGCAAGATCCTGGAGACTTTTGGCAACCTGTTTAAGGGAGAAACTGCTCCCAATCCTCAGGATGTCGCGACGGCCGTGAACGCACTGGTGTCCATGCCGGCTGGTAGCCGTCCAGACCGCGTCGTAGTCGGGTTGCCATTCGGATCAGATGCCGTGAATCACGCGGTGGCTCCGATTCAGAAAGGCGCCTTGGAAAGTCTTGGGCTTGGAGAGCTGACCAAACTGAAAGTATCGTAACGGGACGTCAGTCATTCGGCCGAAACATCCAAACAAAACATCATGCAACTGGGACGCAGCAGGCAGAAGCGGCGGCCCTTGGTGACTCTAAAGACACAGGAACGCTGTGATGAACGCAATGAATGGTCAACTATTTACTCCGATGGCTCTTGGCGCGACACACTTACAACATCGCGTCGTCATGGCCCCCCTAACGCGCTCGCGATCTGTGCAACCGGACGGTATCCCCGGTGAACTCATGCTGGAATACTATACTCAGCGAGTCTCGGATGGGGGGCTGATCATTGGGGAGGCGTCTCAACTGAGCCTGGGGACTCGCGGGTGGCATGGAGCGCCGGGAATGTATTTGGACGCTCACGTCGAGGGGTGGAGAAGGATTGTCGATGCTGTTCATGCGAAGGGCGGACGTATGTTCGCTCAACTGTGGCACCCAGGGCGCTTTTCCCACGTTGCACTGACTGGTGGCGCCACACCCGTGTCAGCATCCGTCACTCCTGAATACTGGCAAGAGCCATCGCGCGCTATATCCACACCTCTCGGGTGGATTCAGCCTTCGGCTCACCGCGCTCTGGAAAAGAGCGAGATTCCACAGGTCCTAGAACTCTATGCGAACGCCGTGAAGCGTGCGAAGCAAGCCGGCTTCGACGGCGTTGAGGTTCATGCAGGCAACGGATATCTCATAGACCAATTTCTTCAGGATGGTAGCAACAAGAGAACCGACGAATATGGCGGTCCAATTGAAAACCGGGTTCGTCTTCTTCTTGAGGTCGTCGGCGCGATGGTTTCTGCCTGGGCCAGCGACCGCGTTGCGGTACGCGTCACACCCGGCGGCACCTTCAACGCAATGTCCGATTCGGACCCTATAGCGCTGCATACCTACGTTGCGGAGCGCCTGAATCAGTTTGGGCTCGCTTATTTGCATGTCATTGAGCCTCGTATGAGCGGAT
>Ga0207695_10009917_pt1 | contig 11704 bp, 6 predicted proteins | sample KBSC54metaG_FD_184354 | JGI IMG/M metagenome (GOLD analysis project Ga0207695, IMG submission 184354) | Corn rhizosphere microbial communities from Kellogg Biological Station, Michigan, USA - KBS C5-4 metaG (SPAdes) (version 2) | ecosystem: Host-associated > Plants > Roots > Rhizosphere > Soil... | reverse complement strand
CGCGAAGCCGAACGCGACAACGTGTTTTCGGAATACGCGGGACGCATCGGCGAGCTGGTGCGCAGCGAAGTGAAGCGCATCGAAGGTCCCGACCTCATCGTCGGCATGGGAAAAACCGAAGCGCGCTTGCTGAAGAGAGAACAGTCGAAGCTGGAGAGCTTCAGCGTGGGCGACCGCATCGCCTGTGTGATCAAGAGCGTCGACAAGGCCGGCAAGAACGCGGGCGTGATTGTTTCGCGGGCCGCGCCGGAACTGGTGATGCGCCTCTTTGAACAGGAAGTGCCCGAGATCTACGACAACACGGTGGTGATCAAGGGCTGCGCGCGCGAAGCCGGGGAGCGCACCAAGATTGCGGTATCCAGCCGCGACCGCGATGTCGATAGCGTAGGCGCCTGCGTCGGGATGAAGGGCATGCGAGTGCAATCCATCATCCGTGAGTTGCGCGGCGAGAAGATCGACATCATCGAATTTAGCGACGATCCGGTGGTGTTCGCCACCCACGCGCTGAGTCCCGCGAAGATCGCGCGCGTCACCATCGTGGACGCTTTGGGCAAGCACATGGAAGTGGTAGTGGACGATACCCAACTGTCGCTCGCCATCGGCAAGAAGGGGCAGAACGTGCGCCTCGCCGCCAAGCTTCTGGGCTGGCGGATCGATATCAAGAGTGAAGAAGAGAAGCGCCAGGAAGTGGAATCGCAGATGGCCGCGGTAGTGCCGGGCGCACCGGTGTCGGTGCTGGTGGATCACGGCCTCACCGAGGTCATGGTGGAAAAATTAATGGCCGGCGGCGTCAACACAGTCGAGAGTCTGGGTTCGATGACGCCGGAAGATCTGGAGGCGGTGCCGGGGATCGATCCGGCCACGGTCGAAGCCATCCAGACGGCCGTCAACAGCTACTACGGGCAGTTTGAGGGCTCCGAAGTTGCGCCCGAAGTTGCACCCGAGGAAACGGGTGATTCCGCAGCCGTCGCGGTACAGCCGGAAGCTGAAGAAGTGAATTCGGCCGCGAGTGCTGCAAGTGAGCCGGAAAATGAATCTGTTACGATAGAAAATGCGGAGTCCGTCGAGGGATCGAAATAAATTTCGACCGCAGGCGATGTTCTGAGAAAGGTTTAGCGCGCAATCCCTGAAGCACTGGCGTTACACTTCGGGGTTTTATGTATGAGTAAAATTCGCATCAACGAGCTGGCCCGGGAACTCGAGGTAAAGCCTAGCGTCATTCTGGATTTGTTGCCGGAATTAGGTGTAACAGACAAGAAGACGCACTCCAGTTCGCTCGACGACGATGTGGTGCTGAATCTCCGCCGGCGCGTGGCGGGCATGGGCGCCGAAGAACAGGCCGCAAGTCATGAAGCCGCGCCGAAGCAGGAATCTGCGCGGCAGCCGATGGTGGCGGTGGAAGAGCCCGCTCCGGTTTCGAAAAGCACGCCACCTCAAGCCCCACCGGAACCCGCGCGGCCCACGGTTTCTGCGCTGCCTGAAAGTTCCGAAGCTCCCGCGCCGGTGCGTCCCGCATTTCCGTTGCGCCCGCCGTTGGCGACCGGACAGCCGGGAGGCCCGAATGCTCCCGCCAATCGCGGTCCGGTAATTCCATCGCGCTCCGCGCCGCCGCCGCCCCGGCCAGGACAAATTCTGTCGGGACCGCGCCAACCTCTGCCGCCGCTTGACACGGCGAGAACTTCTCCCGCAGCTAGAGCGCCGGGGGTACGAGCGCCTGGGGTGAGTTCACCTGGGGTAAGTGCACCAATGAGCGCTCCGCCGCCTCCCGCGCATGCTGCTCCTTCAGCACCCGCACCGCCGGCGATGATCACCACGCCGGGAGCTCCAAGGCCCAGCGCCGCAGTGCCGACAATTCCGATGCCCGCCCGGCCAGCACTAAGACCTACTCCGGGAGCCGCGCCGCCGCCCTCGCAAACCACGGGAGCAGGCACGGTCTCCAGCGGCATCCCGCTGCGGCCTCCGGCCAAGCCCAATTTGGTGGGCCAACCTGCTGCACGTCCCGTAGTTCCACCGCGTGCCGATATGGTTGCGCGACTCGCGCGTCCCGCCATGCCAAGCGCCCCCGCGCCAGGTGCGCCGAGACCCGGAATGCCGAGCGCTCGTCCCGCGAGTCCGGTTCCGGGGCGTCCTATCTATACTGGTCCGGTTCGCCCGGGCCAACCACTGATGCGTGGGCCCGGTGGCCCAGGCAGTCCGCGGCCGAGTGGTCCCGGTGGTCCGCCGCGTGGGCGTTCGATGCACCCGACGTCGTCTCCATTGCGCGCCGAACCGGCGACGCTGCCGGCCGATCCTGGGCGCCGCCATGCAACTAAACCGGGAGCGCGCGGCACCGATCGCCGACGTGAGGATGAAGAGGGCCGCATCCGTCCGGTGATGCGCCGCCAGGAATCGTTCCAGCCGCCGCCCATCGATCGCGAGATTACTATCGCTGAAGGCATCACGGTCAAGGAGCTTTCCGAGAAGCTGGGCATCAAAGGCAACTTACTGGTGAAGCGGCTGGTGGAGAAAAAGATTTTCGCCACCATCAATCAGACGCTGGACGTAAAGCTGGCCGAGGAACTGGCGCGCGATTTCGGCGCATCCACCAACAAGCTCAGTTACGAAGAAGAAAGCACGCACGATATTCAGCAGACCGAAGTCGATCTGGATCGCGAGAAGCGTCCTCCGGTGGTCACCATCATGGGCCACGTGGATCATGGCAAGACCTCGCTGCTGGACGCTATTCGCCTGGCTAACGTAGCGGGCGGTGAAGCGGGCGGAATTACGCAGCACATCGGCGCCTATCACGTCGAGAAGAACGGCAAGAACATCGTGTTCATCGACACACCGGGTCACGAAGCGTTCACCCGAATGCGCGCCCGGGGCGCCAAGGTTACCGATATCGTGGTGCTGGTGGTGGCGGCCGACGACGGCGTAATGCCGCAGACGCTCGAAGCCATCGACCACGCCAAAGCGGCCGGTGTTCCGATCATCGTCGCGATCAATAAAATCGACAAGCCGGACGCCCAGCCCGAGCGCATCAAGCAGCAACTGGCCGACCGCGGTTTATTGGCTGAGGACTGGGGCGGCGACACCGTCATGGTTCCGGTTTCGGCACGAGCGAAGACCAATCTGGATCTGCTGCTCGAAATGATTCTGCTGGTGGCTGAGATTCAGGACCTGAAAGCGAATCCCGCGCGTCCCGCGATGGGCACGGTGCTCGAAGCGAAACTCGATCGCGGACGCGGTCCAGTGGCAACTGTGCTGGTGCGCAATGGCACTCTCAAGGTCGGCGATTACTTCATTTGCGGCTCGGTGTTCGGCAAGGTGCGCGCCATGTTCGGCGATCAGGGCGAGCCCATCCGCGAGGCCGGCCCGTCGATGCCCGCCGAAGTGCTGGGTCTGGAATCTCTGCCCGAAGTCGGCGACACGATGCAGGTGGTTACCGATACCGCCAAGGCCAAGCAGATCGTCATTTATCGTGAGGCTAAGGCGCGTGAAGTGGCGATGTCGAAGACCAACCGGATCACGCTCGACCAGCTTCACGATCAGTTGAAGGAAGGCGAGACCAAGGAGTTAAATATCATCCTCAAGACCGACGTCGGCGGCACTGCCGAGGTCTTGACGGACACGCTGCAGAAGCTGTCCAACGATAAGGTAAAGATTCGCGTGCTGCATTCGGGCGTCGGCGCGATTACCGAGACCGATGTGCTACTGGCTTCGGCGTCAAACGCGATCATCGTGGGCTTCAACGTGCGCCCGGAACGCAACGCGCAGACCACGGCCGAGCAGGAAAAGGTCGACATCCGCCTGCACTCGATCATTTACGAATTGGCCGACGAAATCAAGAAGGCCATGACCGGGATGCTGGAGCCGGTGTTCAAGGAAGTCTACAAGGGCCGCGCGCAGGTGCGCGATGTGTTCCGGATTTCCAAGGTCGGCAGTGTCGCGGGCTGCTATGTCGACGACGGCGCGATCGGCCGCAACAACGAAATACGGCTGCTGCGCGATAATGTGCTGATCCACACCGGCAAGATTGAGTCGCTCAAGCGCTTCAAGAATGACGCCAGCGAAGTGAAGTCGGGCTTCGAATGCGGCATCTCGCTCGCCAATTACAACGACATCAAGCCCGGCGACGTGATTGAAGCGTTCGTGACCGAGCGCGTCGCTGCCGAAGCGATGGCGTAGTTTCGGGTCTCATGCCCGCCATCGGTGTCATCACTTTTGAGTTGCGTCTGGATGACGCGCATTCCCTCAAAGACAAGCGCCATTACGTCAAAAGCCTGAAGGACCGGCTGCGCGCGAAGTTCAACGTCGCGGTGGCCGAGATTGATCACCAGGACTTATGGCAGCGTGGCCTGGTGGCCTGCGTCACGGTGTCGCCCGATCAAGCCTTTGCTGAACAGGTGTTGCAAAGCGTGGAGCGCGAGGCCGCGTCATTGCTTGGGCCGATGCTAGTGGGCGTGACGACGGAGTGGCTGGCATAGGTTTTCAGCCCCTTCTGCCGTAAACTGAAAGCTGCATGGCGCGCTATCGCAGTTATCGCGATCTCGATTGGCCTCTGCTGCTGATTACTCTGGTCATCTGCGGACTGGGAGTGTTGCAGATCTATTCCGCCACCCGCGATACGCGCTGGGAAGACGCCTGGTGGAAGCAACTCATCTGGATCGGCGTGGCCCTCGGACTGATGTGGCTGGTAACCTCCATCGACTACCACACGCTGCTCGGCCAGATCCCGTTGCTTTACGCCCTCTCAGTCACCGCGCTGGTCGGCGTATTGCTGGCCGGACGCCTGGTATTCGGCTCGCGACGGTGGATCAGAATCCTAGGGGTCAATCTTCAGATCTCGGAATTTGTCAAATTGGTGATAATATTAGTCGTAGCGAGGTACGTGTCGGAGCTGCGAAGCGATGAGATCAAGCCTCGTGACTTACTGAAACTAGGAGGGTTAGTAGGAATTCCGGCGATGCTGGTAATCTCCCAGCCGGATCTGGGCACGGGGTTAACGTACCTGCCGATCCTAGCCGTCGGGATTCTGATAGCCGGGGTTCAATGGCGATATCTGGCGATCGTCGCGTTAGTAGGCGCGCTCACTTTACCGGTCGGCTGGTACTTTCTCAAGGACTACCAGCGACAGCGCCTGGTGACATTTCTCGACCCGTCTGGCGATCCGCGCGGTGCCGGCTATCAGGTGATCCAATCGAAAATCGCGGTGGGGGACGGTGGCGTCTGGGGGCGCGGAGTGACACGCGGCACACAAACCCAGCTCCGCTTCCTGCCGGCCACTCATACCGATCTCATTTTCTCGTCCTTCGCGGAGGAACATGGGTTCGTGGGGGTGGTGGTGGTGTTAAGTCTCTATTTTTTGCTGTTGATGCAGATTGTTCAGAATGCCCAGATGGCCCCCGACCGGGCCGGGATGTACGTTTGTATGGGCGTGGCGGCGCTGCTGCTGTTCCATGTGCTGGTGAACGTGGGAATGGTGGTGGGGCGCATGCCTGTGACCGGGATTCCTTTGCCGCTCATGAGTTCGGGCGGCTCGAATATGTTTTCGGTATTTATGATGCTGGGGCTGGTGAACAACGTACGGCTCCGGCGGTTTGTGAGTTGATTTAGATACGGACTTGGCGCTCCAAAGGCGTTCAGGCGTAAAAACGGATTTCGGTAACCAAAGTTTTTTGAACTCCTTCAAGGGGATTGAGACGCGCCGATCGTGGCGGATCACTTGGCCTCCCCGAGATCGGGTTCTTCTGCTGGCGGTTGGAGCAGTTTGGAAGCGGGATGTGCGAGGAAAGTCTCCATCCCGGCGACGCCGCCAGTAAGCTATCGATCGAAGCCCGCGCTACACGCCTCTTCCCTTAGACCCGGTCCCGGTGGCCTCTCGAAGGCCTATGAAGGGCCTCGAAGGCCCATGAAGGGATGAACACATGAGTAAGGAATTGGTGATCTCAGCCAACCGGCATGAGACCAAAGTAGCGTTGATCGAAGACGACCAGTTAGTGGAAGTCTACTTCCAGCGCTCCAACGAATATTCGCTCGCCGGCAGCATTCATAAAGGACGGGTCACGCGCGTGCTGCCCGGAATGCAATCGGCTTTCGTCGATGTGGGTCTCGAGCGCGACACATTTCTCTACGTTTCGGACTTCCTCGAAGAGCACGAGGATTTCGATAAGATCACCGGCGACGAACGCCCTGTCCGTGAGCGCGAACGCGAGCGGGGCCGCGATCGGGACCGTGGACGGGACCGCGATCGAGGCGGCCGTGAGCAACGCGACGCCGCTCCGCCCTACCGGCCGCCAGCCCAGACTGTCTCCGAAGAGGCCGCCGCGGTTCCTGGCCTAGTCCCCGCCGACGCCACAGAAGGCGTTACCGTGACGGCAACAGCGGCGGCTCCAGCCGCAGCCGCGGGTGAACGTACCGCGGACGGAATCCGGCCTGCTCCCTCGGGAGAGGAACGGGAGCGCAGGGGCCGCCGGTCCCGCCGCCGACGCCGTGGCGGTCACGGTTTCCCGGATTCGAAGTACGCCAGCGATACCGCTCGTTCGGCCGCCCCCGCGGAGGCCGAGGCAGCGGATTCGCAAGCCGCTGCAGGCGAGGCCGAGACGGAAGCCGCAGTCGAGACTCCGATTACGCCCGCGTGGGCGCCGGTTCCGGTCACGCCTATTGTCTTGCCCGGCGAGTCTCTGGCGAAATATCGACATGCAGCGCCCCCGGAACACGAACCGGAGCAAGCGCTCCCTGTCGCGGAATCCGGCTTTGCCGCAACGGTTGCGGGGTTCGAACCTGCCAGCGTGGAAGAAGCGCCCGAAGTAGAAGCCAACGGGGTGGAAGAAACCGAGTTCGACGAACCCATCCACTATCCGCCGGAGAACGCAGTGCCGGACGCACCCCTCCACAAGCACGTAGCCGAGTCGGACTTTGCGGATGTGCCCGAACAGCCCGGGCTGCTGGTGGCTGAGGCGGAAGCCGAAGAAGCCGAGGCGGCTGAATTCCTGCCGGAGACGCTGGAGTCAGCCGAAGTTTCCGAGCATCTCGCCGGCGATTCTGAAGATCAGCCTGCGGTGGCTCCACTGCTCGACGACGATGAAGATAGCGACATACAGGCGATGATCCTGGGCGACGTCGAAGGCATTGAGATCGCACCGGCCGGAGATAGTGCGGCCGGAGGCGATGCAAGCGCGGAATCCGGGAGCGCTTCGGTTCGCGAGCGCGGGGGCCGCTTCCCGCATCGGGTTTCACGGCGCCGCCGACGCGGGCGCGGGCAAGGCTCGCAAGGTTCGCAGGGATCGCCTGACCAGGCTGAACGGACACGCCCCGAGTCCGGAGCTGCGGAACAACCTCGCCCGGAACTGGGCCGCGGCGATTCCAATGGCGCTGCTCCCGTTCGCGAAGAGCAACCCCGGCAGGAGCGCCAGGAACGTACCGTCTCGCGCCCCAATCAGGGCCAGCCCTCCATCAGCGATCTGTTGAAAGAAGGCCAGGAAATCATCGTTCAGATCGCCAAGGAGCCGCTCGGCCCCAAAGGCGCGCGCATCACATCGCACATTGCGCTCCCCGGCCGCTATGTGGTCTACATGCCCACGCTCGAGCATATGGGCGTTTCGCGCAAGATCGCGAGCGACGAGGAACGACTGCGCTTGAAGCGCATTCTGCAAGGCAAACGGCCGGGTCCCGTGGGTGGATTCATCACGCGCACCGCCGCCGAAGGGCGCACCGAAGACGAGATCGCGGGCGACATGCTGTTCCTCTACAACTTGTGGCAGGATATCCGCGCCAAGGCCGACAAGCGCCCGGCGCCGTCCATGCTGCATCACGATCTGGACATCGTGCAGCGCATTTTGCGCGACCAGTTGGCCGATAGCTTCAAAGCCATTTGGATCGACAACGAGGAAACCTACGAAAGTGTGCTGCGCTTCGTCGAACGCTTCCAGCCGGCGCTGGTGCCGAAAGTGAAGCTGTACACGCGCGATGCCCCGATCTTCGACGCCTTTAGCGTGACCAATGAGCTTGAGAAAGCTCTGCGGCCAAAGGTGTGGCTAAAGTCCGGCGGCTTCATCGTCATCAATCAGACTGAGGCTTTGGTGGCGATCGACGTCAACACCGGTAAGTACGTCGGCAAGACCAATCGTCTTGAAGACACCATCGTCAAGACCAACACCGAAGCAATTAAAGAGATTGTCCGGCAGATCCGCTTGCGCGACCTGGGCGGCATCATCGTGATCGACTTCATCGACATGGACGAGCGCAAGAACCGCCAGAAGGTGATGCAGACGCTCGAAGAAGCCATGCGCGCCGACCGTGCGCCCTACAAAATTCTCCAGTTCAACGATTTCGGACTGGTCGCCATTACCCGCAAGCGCGTGAAGCAATCGCTCGAACGAACACTCTGCGCGCCCTGCCCGCACTGCGAGGGCGCGGGCTACGTGAAGAGTCCGCAGACCGTGGTTAGCGAGATTCTGACGGAAGCCCGCAAGCTATCGCGCAGCATCGAAGGGAAAGAGGTCATGCTGCGCGTACATCCCGATGTCGCCAAGGTGCTGAAGTCGCACCAGAACAAGTTCCTGGAGGAACTGGAAGAAGTGCTGCGGCGCCCGGTACTGGTCAAGAGCGACCCGCAATTGCACCACGAAAAGTTCGACCTCGCGTAAGCGCCTAAAGATTACCGAGGCGCAACATCTGTCGTCGCGTTGGTGCTAGTCCCGAGTACGTCGCCCGCCACAACCATCTCCACACGGCGATTCTGCTGACGCCCCGCGGCAGTGCTGTTGTCAGCCACCGGCCGCGTCTTGCCAAACCCTTGGGCCGTCACGATTCCGGAGTCCAGGCCCTGCGAGACCAGATAGGTCCGCACCGCATTGGCGCGATCCTCGGACAGCTTCATGTTATAGTCGTCGCCGCCTACGCTATCGGTGTGGCCTTCAACCGTGATCGTCAAACCGGGGTGAGCCAGAATAATGCCCGATATCTTCGCGAGTTTCTCGCGGGCGCCGGGCTTCAGAGTAAATTTGCCGGTGTCGAACAGGACATCGCTCATATTCACGATCAGGCCTCGGGCGGTCTCGCGCGTCTGCAAGATCTGATTGAACTGAATCATCAGCTTTTGGCGCAGTTCTGCCTGCTCCTGCTGAGCCTTGGCAGCCGCGTCCCGCGCCTGATCCGCCTCTGCCGCGAGCTTCTGTTGTTGCTCGATGGCTTCCTGACGCGCGCGATCGGCCTCAAGTTTGGCGGTCTCGGCCGTCTGCCGGTCGGCATTCGCTTGGGCTGTCGCAGCCAGCGCTTCGGCTCTGGCTTTCTCGGCGGCTGCGCGATCGGCTTCCGCCTGCATCCGTTGGGCTTCCGCCTGGGCCCGCTGGCGATCGGCATCGGCACGCTCACGGTCGGCGCGGGCGCGCTCTCGCGCCTCATCGTCCGCTTTGGCGTTGGACGCAGTTTCGCGAGCCAGTGACGCGGCCCGCTCCTGCGCCAAAGCCTCTTCGCGCTGGGCCCGGATCGCGATCACGCGCGAATCCTCGGCGCGCAGCGCGGCCTCGCGGGCCATGGTGATCACCGGCTTTTGGCCGGGCTTCTGAACCTGATTCCGGTGCGCCCAGGCGAGCGCGTCGAGCGCCTTTTGAAAGCTGTCGGCGGCATACTTATCGGCGCCCGCGACGCGCGCCAGCATCACCGCATTTTCCGCTTCATAAAGCTCGAAGGGATTCTTTTTGTCCACGCGAATGGGCAGGAAGCCTTTGGCTTTTCCTTCGCTGCTATACATGCCGCGCGGCAGCAGCTCATACTTAGCGTCGATGGTTTCGATGACGCCCCGAGTATCCTTACGCACTACGTTTTCCATCACCACCACGTCACTCGGCTGCGTGACTGCGTAATACGGTTCCGCGGTCACGATCATGCCGAAGGTCTGGATCTCGCTGGTGGTTTTGATGGCGCTGCTAGATCCCTTGCCATAGTGATCCAAAGTGAGTTCGCCCAAATTTACCGGCCGGCCATCCGGCGAGATCGCCCACAAGACATAGGTCAAATATTCGGGGCCGAAAGTGCTGGGCTGGACGAAATTCTCGAAACCGGCCGACACACGTATCACGCCGCGCTCGCTTTCCACCGTCGCTCCGCCCTTCCCGTCCGGCATTAGCGGAGTGCCTTCGAAGTCGATCTTCGTGGCGCCGCCGCGGTGCAGATAGTTCACTGCGGGGGTCGATCGTGAAACCACCTGGATGCGGAAAATAGGCGTCGGCATGCCAGGTTCTGGCTGGAGGGCCGACCCGGGCTTTTGCGCGGGATTTGGCTCTTGCGCCCAAGCCAAAAATGTACCTACTAAGACGATAGCTGCGAGTTTTGTGAAGCGTAACATGCCCCGATTATGTGCAGGTACGTCACCAATGCGAGTCGCTCTATATCGATTCAGCTAGATACGCAGAAGGGACGAGGTAAAACGTAGCCAAATTTACACTCGCGGCAGCAAATTGTGCCTGGACTTGGCGTCCCGCGGTCACTTAATGGTGTCAGGCATGCTAAGGCCGCGGCGGGCGGAGCAGCGCGAGTGGCCGCGAAAGCGGCGAGGCTTGTGAGATACGAATCTTTTTATCGAAGTAGGATTTGACGATATCGCGGGCGATCGGTCCGGCCAACGCGCCATGCTCGCCGCCTTCGAGCAGCACCGCCACCACGATCTCCGGGTTTTCGCGCGGGGCGAATCCTACGAACCAGCCATTGTCCTTGTCCTCATTCGCATCCAGCGCACCGGATTTTCGCAGGTCGTTCGAGATTCGCTGGGCGCTCCCGGTCTTGCCTGAAAACTCCACTCCTTCAATACGCGACGCCGCTCCCGTGCCGCCCTCGTTGATCACGCCGTACATTCCGGAGACCACGCTGGCGACACTCTCCGGACGCAGATCGACGTGCCGCGGCTGGAGGGGGGCTGCCTCTTTCACCATGTGGGGCTTGAACCAATTTCCACCGCTTACAATGCCGCCGATGGCTGCGGCCAATTGCAGCGGCGTCACCGTGATCGCGCCTTGTCCAATGGCGACGGAAATCGTCTCGCCCGGATACCACTTTTGACGCTGCGTCCGCAGCTTCCATTTGCTCGAAGGCATCAGGCCCTCGGCTTCGCCCGGCAGATCGATCCCGGTTTTTTTGCCGATGCCGGCCATCTCCGCGTAGGCGGCAATCTGGTCGATGCCCAGCTTGTTGCCCAGGTTGTAAAAGAAAACGTCGCAGGATTGCACGATGCCCAAGTGCACATTGACGTTGCCATGCCCCCTCTTTTGCCAGCACTTGAAATAGCGCCCGAAAAAAGTGGCGCCTCCGGGACAGTGAAACGTATCGTGGTCGTCAATCGTGCCGGTTTCGAGTCCTGCGAGCGCCATGATCGGCTTGAAGGTCGAACCGGGGGCGAACTGGGCCTGAATCGCGCGATTCAGCATGGGGTTATCGTTGCCCGACGTCAATTGCTTCCAATACTCGTTCGTGATGTGGGCCGCGAAGGCGTTGGGATCGTAGGCCGGGCGGCTGACCATCGCCAGCACTTCACCGCTGCGCGGGTCCAGCGCAACCACCGCACCACGCTGGCCCTCCAGCCCCAGTTCCGCTACCGCCTGCAGATCCAGATCCAGCGTCAACTGCAGGTTGTGACCGGGAATGGCCTCGGTGCTTTCGAGCACTTCACGCTCGCGGCCGGAACTATCCACCACTACGCGGCGCTGTCCGTCGGTGCCCATCAGCAGAT
>Ga0207695_10009916_pt1 | contig 11705 bp, 15 predicted proteins | sample KBSC54metaG_FD_184354 | JGI IMG/M metagenome (GOLD analysis project Ga0207695, IMG submission 184354) | Corn rhizosphere microbial communities from Kellogg Biological Station, Michigan, USA - KBS C5-4 metaG (SPAdes) (version 2) | ecosystem: Host-associated > Plants > Roots > Rhizosphere > Soil... | reverse complement strand
CGACGTCGCGCTTTGCTTCGCGCGCTTCGCGTTCGGCGTCGCGCGACGCATTGTCCATGGCCGCGCCGACGCGATCGGACCCTTCGTTTATGGCATTGTCCGCCCTGTCGAGGCCCCGGTCGATCCTGGCGCCGGCCTGGTCCATCGTGTTGCTGACGTCATTGCCGATCGCGGAGCCGGCATTTTCCAGATTATCGGCCGCTTTTTCCGAGCAGGCCGAGAGGCCAAGGACGGTCAGTGCCGACATGGCGGCCAGGAATGATGTGCGCATGGTTCACCCTTATCTTGCCTTCAACAAAGACCTGATAAGCGCCCCGGCGGCGATAAGGTTGCGTAACGATCCTTCACCGGCCGCGCAAACCGAACACCATGGACCTGTCCTGATCCGGGATCAGCCCCTCCAGCACCCGCCAGAATCCGGTGACGGAGCCTTGTCCCGCCTGGGCATAGGCCGCCGCCATCTTTTCCCGCAGAGCGCGGAACAGCTCTGCCTCCAGCGCCATGCCGGCAGCGCTGAGCCGCAGCAATTTCTGCCGCCGGTCATTCGCGCCCTGGCGGGTTTCGATATAGCCCTGCTCGATCAGGTCGTTGAGCACGCGGCCGAGCGATTGCTTGGTGATCGCCAGCAGGCGCAGCAGGTCCTTGACGGTGAGGTCAGGCTGGCGCGAGATGAAATAGAGCGCGCGATGATGCGCCCGGCCCAGCCCCTGCGCGGCGAGCCCCTCGTCGATCGAGCGGGTCAGCGCGGAATAGCCGAAATAGAGCATCTCTATGCCGCGCCGGATCTCGTCCTCGCGCAGGAACAGCGGCGAAGCGGGTGCGATCTGGGACGTCGGGGCGGGGGAGGAAGAAGGGGGAGCGGGCATGCCGGTCGGTTCCAGGCTGAGAGGACAGGGCGGCGTGCATATTGGCGGTTCCGGAAAATAATGACTAGGCTTTCCTTTCGCGCGGCAGGCGCTATATGGCGGTCCGCGCCGGCATTATCCGGCCGATGCTGGGGCGTAGCCAAGCGGTAAGGCAGCGGTTTTTGGTACCGCCATGCGCAGGTTCGAATCCTGCCGCCCCAGCCAGCCGAATCCTCTAGTTTCGGCCTGTATTCAGTGACTTATCGGAAAATCGCGACATCAGGGAGTTGGACCCGGTTGGCCTCATTTGGCCCGGATTCGACTCCTCTTTTATCGCGATTTTTATCGCGATTTTATCTGGATAGGGGCCGACCAGGATGTCGGACTATGAATCGCACCATCACGCTTACCCCTTCGCTCATCGACGGAATGGCGAAGGATTCCCTAAACGATCCGCTCACCCCCGGGCTGGCAATCCAGATGCTCTCGAGCGGCAAGAAGGTCTGGAAATATATGCGCTGGGTTCCAACTAAGCGGGGGTTCCTGCGACGAACGCTTGGGACCTATCCGGCTTTCACCATCGCCGCCGCTCGGGAATGGGCGAACGAACTGAACGCCATGATCGATGCCGGTACCGATCCCCGGGATATCTGGCAGGAGCAGGAGCGCCGCGACACCATGACGGTGAACAGGGCGCATGCCTTATATATGGCGGCGGTTCGGGAAGGGCGGGCCTCCCGGTCCAAGCGCAAGAATAAACCGCGGACGATAGCGGACAAGATCGCCATATTCAGCCGCGATGTGGAGCCCAAGCTGGGTAAGAAGATTATCTATGACGTCACCGAGGACGACCTGATCGCGCTGGTGGAAAAGAAGGGAAAGACGGCAAAGGTTCGCGCCAACCGGCTCGCTGCGGAATTGAAGGTGTTCTTCGGCTGGACAGCGTCCCTGCGGGGAAAGGAGGTCGGGCTTGAGGTCGATCCGGCGCGCCGCTTGGGCGATCTGCGCTTCCCCGAAACGCCACGGGCGCGGAAGCTCAGCCTGGATGAACTGTCATGGCTTCTTTTGGCGCTTGCCGAGGAGCGGCGGGATTTCCGTCGTGGTATGCTCCTCTGGTTATTGACGGCGGCGCGCTTCTCCGAGGTCGTCTTCGCAAAAACTGCTGAGCTTCAGGATGGTATCTGGACCATTCCGGCGGAGCGTTCCAAGAACGGACAGGCGCATCGGATCGCGCTGGGGCCGTGGGGCCTTCGTCTGTTCCGTTCCAATTCGGAATGGCTGTTCCCAGCGGAAAAGGTGGAGGGGCCGCGAACGCAGGGCTGGTATGAGGCCAGGGATCGTGTCGTCGCCCGGATGGCGAAATTGGCCGGACGACCAATCGAGCGGTTTACGCCCCATGATTTTCGCCGGACGGCGCGGTCCAATACGAAGCGTCTGCATGTCGATTTCGAAACCGCCGAGGCGATGCTCAACCATCTGAAGACTGGACTTGAGCGGACCTATGACCGCTATGATCTCGAAGAGGAGAAGCGGCGCTGGTTTGCGCGTTGGGAAAATGAGGTGCTGGCGATAGCGCGCCGGGCTGGCGTGCATGAACAACTGGAAGGGGCCGATGCCGTTTCAGGTGCAGCGCGATCACCACAGGGCCCGGCTGTCGAGCCAGGCTTGCACCTCTGAAAGTCGGAACCGGGGGCAGCGGCGGTGTTTGCTGCTCCCGGTGCCCAATTCATATTCTCGGGGGAAATTTCCTGGGCGGCGCGTGCGCAGGCGGTCGATCTGGCGGCGTGAAAGGCGTGCAATTTCTGCGAAATCGCTCACGGTGATCAATCGATCTATTTGGTCAGGCAGCGGCTTTCGGGGCATAGGGCATTCCAAATTTTTGCTACCCATCATTTTCCCACATTCAGATGATGTCACTGGTGCAAAACGGCATAAAATAGGCCCAAATTGATCCGTTGCCGCAAAGATGAAATCGCTTCGGTGGTCCCGGCATGGGCGGTTAGCATGGGGACATTCGCGACAGTCGGGTTCGGAGCGCGCCAGCGTCAAATTCGACCGTCGCGCGAAAGCGGGCCGACGTCCGTTCGCGCGAACTTTGCCGCCCTTCGTGTGCCCTTCCGGACTCCCTCAAAGCAGCCGTCCATTCAGTTGCTCATTTGGGCGGCAAACTTTCTGCTAAACGGCCCGTGTTGGCCCGGAAAGTCAGCGCGTGACGATCTCAGAAGGAAAGCCGGAAGCGAGATGGTCGATCAATGCTCGGACCGCTGGTGGGAGGCCGCGCCGTGCGGTGAAAACGAGATGCACGATGCCACGCTGACCGCGCCAGCCCGGCAGAATTCGCGCCAAGCGCCCGTCTAACAGGGCCGCGCGAGCGACATGGTCGGGCAGCAGGGCGATGCCAATGCCATCGATGGCGGCGTTTCTGACAGCCAACATGTCACTGCAACCCATACGCGGCTCGATCCGGACCACTTGCGTTTGACCGCCCTCGCTAACCTCTTCGAGATGCCAATCGACAAAGTCGGCGATATCGCTCGTCGCCAAAGCAGGCAGCATGGGTAACTCGTCGACTGAGACGACCTCGTTGGCGAGCTGGGGGCTGGCGACCAGGATACGTGTCGAGATGCCCAGCGAGCGCATCGTGAGCGCAGCATCGCTGGTAAGCTCGGCGCGAACGCGCAGAGCGAGGTCGATCCGCTCCTCGATGAGATCAACCGCGCGATCCGTGGCCACGAGTTCGAGACGAACCTTCGGAAAGCGGGCCAGAAACAAAGAGACCAAACCGGATAGCGGTTCGATCATGCCGGTCGGACAACTGAAGCGGATGCGACCATGAGGTGCTGTCGTCGCCTGCAGGACCAGTGCCTCGGCCTGTTCGGCTTCGGTGATCATCGCACGGCAACGCTCGTAAAACGCCTGGCCCGTGTCGGTCACACGAAAGCGCCGGCTGGACCGTTCGATCAGCCGCAACCCTAGTCTCTCCTCCATCGCTGCCACGCGTCGACTGAGCTTGGATTTAGGCATGCGAAGGGCCCGTCCGGCGGCGGCGAAACCGCCGTGCGTCACCACTTCGGCAAAGTAGGCGAGGTCATTCAGGTCCGTGCGCATCAGCGTTCCTCCAGTGGAACGCTAAGTGGCACATTTGCCGACTACACGCATCATCGTTCTACCGGCATTTCGAACTGGCAAAGGCGCTCTGCCAAAGCTTGGAGAAAGACGATGAGCAACAAGTTCGAGAACAAGGTGGTCGTGGTCACTGGCGGTACAAGCGGGATCGGTCTCGCAACCGCCAAGGCTTTCGCGGATGAAGGTGCCGCGGTCTTCATCACCGGTCGCCGCCAGGATGCACTCGATGCCGCGGTGAAGACGATTGGTGGACAGGTCACCGGCGTGCGCGGCGACATGGCGCACCTTGCTGACATCGACCGGCTATACGACGTCGTTCAGCAGCGCCACGCGCAAATCGACGTGGTCTTCGCCAATGCCGGCGGTGGCGAATTGTCGCCTCTCGGCGCGATTACCGAGACGCACTACGAGCAGACATTCGATACCAATGTCAAAGGCGTACTCTTCACCGTGCAGAAAGCACTTCCGCTGCTGCGCGACGGTGCCTCGGTCATCCTTACCGCCTCGACTACGAGCGTTTCGGGCACGCCGGCGTTCAGCGTATATTCGGCGACCAAGGCTGCGGTGCGCAGCTTTGCGCGGAATTGGATCCTCGACCTCAAGGACCGGCGCATTCGGGTCAATGCGATCAGCCCGGGCGTGACAGAGACGGCGGGGCTCAATCACCTGTTCGGTGGGGGCGATCAGGCGTCAGGCACGAAAGACTATCTTGCGAGCCTGATCCCGGCAGGCCGCATCGGCCAACCCGAGGAGATCGCCAAGGCGGTGCTCTTTCTCGCCTCGGATGACGCCAGCTTCGTCAACGGCGTCGAGCTCTTCGTCGATGGCGGTCAGGTCCAGATCTGATCTCAACAGCGAGCCGGCATTACCGGCTCCCCACTCGAAAGCGAACCAACATCATGCAAACCAACGAAGCCGTCATTCGTAAGCTTTACGCCGTAGCCGAAGGGGCCAATCGCAACACCGCGGAATTTATCTCCCTGTTTGCCGAAGACGGCTATTTCTATGATGTGCCAGCAGGCCGGAAGTACTACGGGCAGGAAATCGGCATTCCGGTAGATGCCTACGCTTCGGCTTTCCCCGACATGCACCGTGAGCTGTTCGACATATATGTGGCGAGCGACGATGTCATTGTCGTCGAACTCGCGCTTCAAGGTACCCACCTGGGCAATCTGTACCTGCCTGGCGGGACACTTGCTCCGATCGGCAAGCGGATCGATGTTCCCTGCTGCGACGTCTTCCATTTGAAGGACGGCAAGGTGACATCCTTTCATTGCTACAACGCTGCCTCTGTCCTCCTGCAGCAGCTTGGCGCGCTCGGCCATCTCGAGGCAGCACTGAAGCCCTAAGCGGCGATGGGAGTGCCGGCTGTTGTAAGGCAGTCAGCTCTCTTAGATTCCGCGTTCGCCAACAAACCAGACATTCGGAGGCACTAGCTGGGGCGTCGAAACCGGTCGTTGGTTCACCGTCGCCGCAGGGCGCTTGAATGACGAGTGCTGGGACAATTCTGCCATTCCCGGGCGCAACCTTGAATGACGGGTTTCGCCGAAACTTGTCATTGGCAGAGACACGATCAGAAAATGCCGTGCCGTGACGCGACAATTTACTATCATCGCCCCAATGTGCCCTATCCCCGCTCTACGTAATGCGGGTCATACAGGGCTCTTCGGGTTCGCTCAATTGTGATAAGGTGAAACATCACCCGGTTCTAGTCGCAAGCATCCCGTGACTGAGAGACTCGAGCGCTCCCGCTTGCTGACGCGGAGTTCATCATGATTACTGATACTAAAAACAAGGCCGGACCTGCCGAATGGGCAGATTATGTCATCCGCGCTGCTGCTGGAATAGCCAGCGCCGGATCGATCTTCGGCTATGAGAAAATCGTCGCTGCCCGGATTTGGCTGGCAGAACGCCACGGGCGTTCGCTTGCAGAGGCTGCTGACAATGAGTTGCACGGTCAGCCTTGGTGGAGCCGGGGGAGGAGAGATGAACTCGCCACTGCCCTCGATGAATGGGAGAACGAGGGCGGTGGCATCTCGAGGTAGGTGGAGCGAAGAGCCCGCGCCGCCGTATGTTCGGTAAAGCGCGAACTTTAGTGCGGGCTCTCGCGGCTTTATACTGTATCGGCCTGTCGCGCTATCGCCAGTTCAATCGCCCTGATGAATTGATCACCATATTGCTGCGTGGACACATAATCCTGTTCATCCTCTCCCAAGACGTGACCTAGACTGAACGTTTGTTTGAGGCGCATCAGAATGTCGGGCTGCTCTTCTGCGATATGACGGATTAAGGCCCGTAATATGCGTTCATGGGCCAGAACCCGGCGTTCCAAATCCGTGTTTTCAATATTCATTGCTGAGACATTCCTCTGTTCACGCTTTTGGGAATCGCTTGGTGATGCGGCTTTCTGCTGAAGCACGTATTTCACACGGCCTTCTGCTGCCGCGTTTCGTTTGTCAGCCATTCCTACTTCTTCTGCTGCCGACCGAAACGCGCTGAAGCGCCTTCGCTTTCCTTGCGTATCAGACATGTTCTACCTCCATTTGAGGATAGTTGCGATTTTGAAACCGGGCGGCCTGGATCCAAGTTTCGTTTGCGAAAGAGGTGATCCAGGTGGATCCCGCGTCAGAGGTTGTTACGGTGCGTCAAGTCATCGAAAGCCTTATTGAGCCGGCGTATTTCAGCATGAGTCAGAAGTTCGCCGCGGGCCACCTGGTCACGCGCGCTGGTGAGAAGGCCTTCAAGAATCTGCAGACGCGTTTGGGTTCTGTTGGGCACCCTTTCGAGGCGAGACTGGGCATTGATGATCGTCGCGGCGAAATCCAGGCTATTTGCGGTTGGACATTTGTTGGTTTCTTGAACGACTTCCACTTTTCCAGCCTTAATTGTAGATCAATACGAGGATGGTCGCGGCAATCAGAATAAGTGATGCGTTCATGATCACCGCGCGGGCTAAGGTATCATCACGGAAGAGACCGGCGCTGAACCGAAGCATTGTCGAAACGCTTGGAGTATGGCAATTGGAACGGTGTGCGTGGTGAGGTGGACATGTCACTCTCCTCGTCGGGCGGGAGCGCGATAGTCTCTCAGTCACGGCGGCCATGGACGGAGTCGAAGCCGGGATGCGCCAGTATACCACGTCTCACACAGCGATCCTAAAGCCGTTTTCGTGAATGAATAGCATCCCGAATTTGTGGCGGCCCCAGGCAAGCCGATCGGCAGGGTTTGGAACCAGGCGCTAACAGCGCTTCCAGGTTCAGCTTCTCGGAGAGGGTGTGACGTAGCCGCGAAGAGATGTCGCAGGTAAGGCTGCAGTTTGGCTGGAACGGAGTGGTCGATACTGGAATAAAGCGCCTGCCACGACTGGATACCGCGCTGAGACCATCTAAGATCGTGCTTGATGACAAACTCGTCGAACAGTCCGAGCTCATAACCGTGTCCAATGTACCCAACCTCCTGGGCGTGACAGTCTTGAACGGCGCGTCTTTCGGGCGACAGCTCCCGCCCCGATCCTTGGAGATCGATCCCGCCGTGATCACGGACCAGGAAGTTCAAACCTCGCTGTGCGTGACTGAGACTGTAGTTCCAGGGTATCCGCCCTCGGTTTCGACGGTGGCTTCCAGTTGATTGGCCAGCGCTTCGACAATGCTGGTGCCAAGACCCGGCCTGGCGTCCGCCAGCGACTCCGGTGTGCCCACACCGTTGTCGCTGACTGACAATGTCCAGTTTGCTTCATGGGAGTGGTAATCGACCAGGATCTTGCCGCTGCGTTCGCCCGGGAAAGCATGCTTAAGCGCGTTAATCACCAGCTCGGTGACAATCAGCCCCAGACTGACAGAGATATCCGCGTTCACACTGCTGCCATCGGCCGTAACCGCGATCGACAGTTGGTCATGATCGTGGATCATCGAAGCACCGAGGCTTTCGCAGAGTTGGGTGAAATAGCCACGCAGTTCGACATCGCCGAGCCTCGATGCCGCAAGCTGCTGTTGAAGGGTCGCGATCGACATTACCCGGTTGTGGGCGTCGTGGAGATGGCCTCGTGCCTCCTCGGATTGCACCCGCCGCGCGCTCTGCATGAGCACGCTGGCGATGATCTGGAGGCTGTTGGCAACGCGATGCTGGAGTTCCTTGAGCAGGATCGCCTTCTCGCGCAGCAGGTCATCCTTGAGTTTTTCGCTAATGCGCGCTTCGGTCACGTCGGAGATGGTCAGGAGCAGGCGAACCTGTTCGGTGTCGCCATAGTCGAGCTTCTGGGCATTGAGCATCAGCCGCCGTGGAGCGGCACCGCCCTTGAGGTCCATTTCATAAGCCTCGATCCTTGCATGACCGCAGAGCGTTGCGCTGAGCAGCGAGCGAAGCTGCGGTACGTCCCACTCACCGGCGCCGAGTTTGAATACAGGCCGTCCGGCCACGTTTTTCGGCACAAGAGCGAAGGCGGCGTAGAAGGATGTGCTGCCGGCTATCACGGTGAGATCTCCGTCGAGCAGCAGCGCAGGCGCGGTGGATGAGGCGAGGATCGCCAGCGCCAGATTGCGCACGACGTCAGGATGGATAACTCGGTTCACGATGATGCCCCTTTCCGGGGAAACCGGAAAGCTCGCGGGGTGAAAGCCGGGTCCGGGTAATCGCGAAGTGAAGGCTCTCAACGTGAGCGCAGGGATTCGCAGACGCACCTTAGCACGGTTTGCACGACCACCCTGCGTCTATTCGACACCGGTCAATTACCTATTTTTGCCGCCCCTTTATGGGCTGTTGATCAGCCGGTGGCGGCAGGCGGAAGCCGAAAATAGTCTGTCACGCGCCGGCCATAGGCATCGTCGAAGACAGGCGCTGAATCCGGCCGGAAGCTGGGGGCACCCTCCAGCAGCCGTTTGTCGATGGCGGCTGCATATCCACCCTGCGTCTCGTCATAGCGGAACGCCGACCAGGGTATGGGATGATAGCTCTGTCCCAGTCCGAGGAAACCGCCCGTGGACAGGATGACATAGGCCACCTGTCCGGTCCGCTCGTCGAGAATGAGTTGGTCGACGGTACCGAGCTTGTCACCATCGCGGCCATGCACTGTCTTGCCGCGCGCATCGTCGGCGGAAATCAGGATGCGGCTTGCGAAAGGACGGGCAACGGGTATTTCTGTATTGGTGGCCATGGCCATTCTCCGTTCAATAGATCTCCGGGGCGGCAGGCAATTACCCACCGCGCCGAAAATGTGCCTTCTCAGACCAGGCTGTGCTTGAGAGCGCTCGCCTGATCATGGCCGGCCTTAACCGAGGTGAAAGCATCGCGAATGATGGACCTCGTTGCCGGCGCCAGATCGGCATCCTTCAGCGCGATCTCGAACTTCGCCTTGATGTGGTCCTCGCCGCGCTCGACCTCCTCGATGATCGCCTTGTCGTTCTTGCCGGTGAACGCCTGTTTCAGGTCCATGAAGCTACGATGGGCGGCGCCGAGGAAGCTTGCGCTGTCCTGGGGCTTGCCGCCGATCGCGCGCACTTCGGCCTGCATCGAGGAGACGACCTGTCCGCGATCACGCGCGAAATCGGCGAACAGGGCCGCAAAACGGGTGCTCTTCGCATCTTCGGCAGCGTCCTCAAACCCCTTCATGCTGTCGAGGGTCGTGGTGATCAGTCCATTGAGGACGGAGATATCATGCTTGTCGTTCATGTCATGATCCTTGATTTGAAGGCGGCTGGCCGGCCAGGCTTTTTCCTTGGCCGGCCAGACCACTCAGTTCGCAGAGAGCGACGAAGGCAGGAGCGCGCTGCCCTGCTGAAGCTGTTGTTCGATGATCGGCACGCCGTTGCCGGCTACCTGCTTCAGCGACTGGTCGGCGCCATCTTCGGCATAACCCTTGTAGGTCGCCCAGTTGCCCTGCTGCACCTGGGCGGATTGGGTAAGATAAAGATTGTCAAATGACCCGCGCGGCGTACTGCGAAGCATCTTGAGCATCGAGGCGCGCTCGGCCGACAGGCGAGTGCTGGGCCGGGCGATCTTGCGCTGGTCGTTGCTCAGCGACGCCATCAGCGTCTGCTGGGAGGTCTGTGATTCCGAAATGATGCGCCGGGCATAGTCCTTGACATCGCTGCGTTGCGAACGCGTCAGGCTGAGGCGGCTTGCCGCAATCTGGAACCCATTGGCATCGGAGGCGGCGGCGGAGAAAGCTGGGCCGTCCAGACCATGGATCGGAGCGGCGCCCACATTCATGCTCGAATAGCTGCCCGTGGTAGCCGGCGTCGTGGACTGGGCTGCCGCGATCGTCGCGGCGCCGAGTGCTGCCGTCCCGACGAGGACGGCGAAAACGTTATGTTTCATGGTGTTATTCCTTACAGACGCGGCATCCACAGGCTTTTGCCTGTGGGAAGTTGGCGTCTATTGTTGGGCTGGAAACGCACCATCCAGGATGGAAAGGCATCGCTTGGAGCATTCAGACAACGATCCGCACGTGACAATGTTACGGTCGGCAGATTTTATTTTTATTTTTCGCGCTAATATCATGAATAAGCGCCCAAACTATTTCATCTCGTCTGGTGTATCCAAAGTCTTTGGAACGCTTCTGCCAACTGAGGGGTTAGCAGATATTCCGGGCACGATGCGTCAATGCGGCCAAATCGTCTTCTGGATTGCAGGAGAACGGTTATGGGAATTATCATGTGGCTCGTCGTTGGCGGCGTTATCGGATGGCTTGCCAGCATCATCATGCGGACAGATGGTCAGCAGGGCATCATCCTCAATATCGTGGTCGGCATTATCGGCTCCTTCATCGGCGGTCTGATCCTCTCCCGAGGTGACATCAACAACGCCCCGCTTACGGTCATGACATTCCTGGTATCGCTAGTTGGTGCGATCATCTTGCTTGCGATCGTAAATCTCGTTCGTCGAAGCTCAATACGCTGACATTCTGCCGCATACAGCACCCCCGGCCATTGGCTCCCGCACCGTTAGTATCACGCCACATGTTCTGTACGATTGAGAGTTGCAACAGCTGTGCTTGATTAGCCGTGGCCTGCTCGCAAGCTCACATGAATGTAAGGCGAATGTCCGGTTGCGGAGAAACCGGCCACTCGCGCGGCTAGCTTGGACCGGCGGTTCCTGGTCGATTGCTGCGCTTCAGTTTCGGTAAAAGGCACGGCAAGGGCCGCCGACAAAGCTGTCGTTCGCGGGGGCAGATTCGCTCGTTGATACCTGCCGGTCGTTCATAGGGGTGGACCGGCTTCCCAGAGATATCAGGAAGCCGGAATTTTCAAATTTCGGTCCGTTCGGACAGCGTCAGAGCATCATCGACATCTACGCCGAGATATCTGACTGTATTTTCGATGTTGGTATGGCCGAGCAGGATTTGCACGGCGCGAAGATTGCCTGTGGCTTTGTAGATCAGCGCCGCCTTGGTCCGTCGCATCGAGTGTGTGCCATACTCGCGTCTGTCGAGGCCGATCGTCGAGACCCATTCATCGACGAGGCGCGCATATTGCCGTGTGCTCAAATGACCGAGGTCGATCCCGCTTGGGAATACGAAGTGGCGTATCGTCCCGCCGCGCCGATCAAGCCATGCTTTGAGGCTCTTGCGTGCCTCGGACATGATCTCGAATTGAATAGCCCCTAGATTTCTGGACGCCTTCAATCCTACTTTTGAGGACAGGAGGTGATGATGGGGAAGCCCAATTTCAGCGATGAGTTCAAGCGTGATGCGGTGGCCCAGATCACCGAGCGCGGGTATCCGGTAGCCGAGGTCTCGCA
>Ga0207695_10009915_pt1 | contig 11705 bp, 14 predicted proteins | sample KBSC54metaG_FD_184354 | JGI IMG/M metagenome (GOLD analysis project Ga0207695, IMG submission 184354) | Corn rhizosphere microbial communities from Kellogg Biological Station, Michigan, USA - KBS C5-4 metaG (SPAdes) (version 2) | ecosystem: Host-associated > Plants > Roots > Rhizosphere > Soil... | reverse complement strand
TGTCGTGCCCGAGGATTTGAAGCAAGGCAACGGCTCATAAAGCGCATTAATATCGCAGCCCGTCGCCCGCAGTTTTAAGAGCTCTTAATCTCCGTCCACAATCGATCGCGTAGTTTTTGGGAAGCGGCAGTCTGGGCCTGAAACCACTCTCCGCGCGCCAGTACTTCAGCAGACGGATACAGCACCCGGTCCTGACGGACCGCTGAGGGCAGATAACGCATGGCTTCTAGATTCGCGCTCGCAGTGTGCGTCGCCATCACGATCTCCGCAGCGACCTGCGGGCGCAGCAGGTAATTGATCCACTGATGCGCCGCTTCGACGCGTCGGCTCTCGCGCAAAATCGCCACGTTATCGGCGAATCTCGCAAAGCCTTCGCTGGGGAACGCAAACGCCAGCTTGCCCGGCGCGGCGGCGATAGCTTGCGCGGCGGTGACGGCCCAGGCTTGCGCGGCGAGGACGTCGCCGGCGACCGCCTGATCGCGAACCTCGGCGTTGAGGTAGGCGCGCAGCAGCGGCTTCTGCGCGAGAGCTTCCTGACGCGCCGCTTGCAGCTCAGCAGGGTCCCCGGAATTGATCGAATAGTGCAGCTTCTTTAGGCACGCTCCTAACACTTCAGGCTCGTCGTCGAGCATGGTGAGGCGTCCCCGCAGCCGTGCGTCCCATAGATCCGCCCACGAAGCGGGCGCCGGCTGCAGGCTTCTTTGATACAGGATTCCGGTGACTCCGTGCATGTAAGGAATGCCCCAGCGCAGCTTAGGGTCCCAAGGCGGACGCTGGAACTCCGGCGACAGAGCGCTCAGGTTGGGGAGCAGCGCGTGGTCCAGCGGCGCGAGCAATTTGAGAGCACGCATGGGTTCGATAAAGTCACCGGAGGGGAACACCACGTCCCATCCCGAATTGCCGCTCATCACCTGCGCCAGCATCTCCTGGTTGCTTTCGTAGGTGCCGTAATGGACGCGCACTCCGAACTCGCGCTCGAATTGCGGAACGGTTTCAGGCGCAATGTAATCCGACCAGTTGTATACGTTGAGGCGAGGCCCGCGTCCGCACGCGGCGGCGATGCTTCCCAGCAGCAGCGTTCGCCGTCTCATGCCCGGCGCAGCCTTTCCGACAGCAGCACGAGAGTGCCCAGCAGCACCACGATGGTGGTCGAAACGGCATTGAGCACCGGGCTTACACCGCGGCGCGCCATCGCATAAATAACCATCGGCAAGGTTTGCGAATCGACGCCCGCCACCAGACTCGTGATCACGTAGTCGTCAATCGAAATCGTGAACGCGAGCATAGCCGCGGCGGCAATGGCGGGCGCGAGATACGGCAAGGTCACGCGCCCAAAGGCCGCGAACTCGGTCGCGCCCAGGTCCTGCGCCGCTTCCTCGAGCGCAGGATCGAATCCCCGCAATCGCGCTAGCACCACGACAACAACGTAGGCGATTGAGAATGACACATGCGCCAGGATCACGGTGTGCATGCCCAGACGAAAGTTGACGTAGCGAAACGCCCATTGAAATAGCGCAAGCAATGACACTCCGGTGACGATCTCGGGCGTGACCAGCGACAAATAGAGCCCTCCAGCCAGCCAGTTCGACGCGCGCTTCCACAACGCATACGCCGCCAGCGTTCCGATTGCCGTCGAGAGTGCCATCGACGCCACGGCGATCGCCAGACTGTTCCCGGCCGATTCCAAAAGATCGCGATCGGCGAACATCGCCGCGTACCAGTGCAGCGAAAATCCCTGCCAAGCAGTGAAACGCGACGCATTGACGCTGAAGACGGCCAAGATCAGCAGCGGCAGATGCAGAAACGCGTAGATGGCGACGGCGTAAACCGCCAGACCGCGTTTCATAGAAGTTCCTCGCCGCGCCGCCGCACAGTGAACATCAGCAGCACGGCGACGATCATCAAAACGATGGAGACAGCCGCGCCGAAGGGCCAGTCGCGCGCAGTCGTGAACTGATTCTGCACCAGATTGCCGATCAGGATGGTCTTGCTGCCGCCCAGCAGATCCGATGTGATGTAAGTTCCCAAAGACGGAACGAAGACCAGAATCGCGGCCGCCCCAATGCCCGGAGCGCACAGCGGCAAAGTGACCCGGGTCAACACCGCGATAGGCCGCGCGCCGAGATCCGCCGCTGCTTCGAGCAGGCTCTTATCGAGACGTTCCAGTATGGCGTAAATCGGCAGCACGGCAAACGGCAGAAAGCCGTAGACCAATCCCAGCAGCACCGCGCCGTTGTTATATAGCAGCGGAAGCGGCTGGCGGATCACTCCCAACGATTGGAGAACGGTGTTGATCAAACCGGTGTCGCGCAGCAGGAACATCCAGGCGTAAAGGCGGATCAGAAAGCTGGTCCAAAACGGCAGGATCACCAGACTCAAATACAGATTCTTGCGCGTTCCCGAGTGCGCGATGAATAAAGCCAGCGGGAATCCCAGCAGGATGCACAGCGCCGTAGCCGCAGCCGCGAGCGCTAAGGACCGCACAAAAATTCCACCGTACAACGGATCGATCAGGCGGCTGTAATTTTCGAGCGTCCAGGGCAATTCGACTCCGCCGTATGCACCCCGGTTCAGAATGCTATAGACACCGATGATGCCCGCCGGCACTGCGATCGTCACCAGCATCAGGGCCGCGGCGGGCGTTGCGAAAATGGTGCGCAAGCGCGTCATGCGGGGAACCGCAATTCGTCGATTGGATCCCAGGAAACATGGACGGTTTCGCCAACCTTCAAGGCGACCGTCGCAGCAGCTTGCACAGTGACGGCTTCTCCCCTTTCCAATCGGATCGCAATATGCTGATGCGGCCCGAGGAAGGTGGTGTGGAGAACACGGCCGGCGCACGCATTCAAGACCGCATCGCCCGATACGCGCACGCATTCCGGGCGGATGCCAACGCCATCCACCCAATTCATTTCCCCCAGGAAACAGGCGACGAAACGCGTCCGTGGTTTCTGATACAGTTCCTGCGGCGTCCCGGCCTGCTCGATTTCGCCGCCGCGCATGACTGCGATGCGATCCGACAGCGCCAGCGCTTCCTCCTGATCATGCGTCACGAACAGAAAGGTGACTCCGGTTTGCCGCTGCAAGGCCTTCAGTTCGGCGCGCACCTGTTTGCGGAGCTGCGGATCGAGCGCGGAAAGCGGCTCATCCAAAAGTAGGACATCCGGAGCCAATACCAGTGCCCGCGCCAGAGCAACGCGCTGGCGCTCGCCGCCCGAAAGTTCGGACGGCTTGCGCGATTGCTTATCCGACATCTGCACTTGTTCCAGCACTAGGCGCACGCGCTGTTGCGCGTCTGCCGCCGGAGCATGCCGCAATCCAAATTCGACGTTGCCCAAGACCGTCAGGTGCGGAAACAGCGCGTAGCTCTGGAAAACGGTATTGACGTTGCGCCGGAATGGCGGAAGCGCGTCGATGCGCAAACCGTTCAGCCAAATCTCGCCGCCACTCGGCGTTTCGAAACCCGCGATCAGGCGAAGAGTAGTCGTCTTGCCGCAGCCGGACGGTCCCAACAGTGAGAAAAAAGCGCCGCGATCGATCGCGAGCGAAACATCATGCACCGCGCGGTGCGTCGCAAATTGCTTCGACAACTCGCGGAGCTCCAGAATCACTTCCATTTCATGTTTGACGAGACGCCTGACGAAGGCTTCTCCGTCACATGATAAATGAACTGGTTGGGGGCGCGCCCCGTTAGTCGGCTAGGCGGCGGCGATACTTAACTTCTGGCGCAGAGTTTGGCGGGCTCGCAACAAGCGTACGCGGATTCCCGTGGAGCTAATTCCCGCCGTCTGCGAAAGTTCCTCGGCAGTGTAGCCTTGCAGGGTGCGCTCCAGCAGTGCGCGGTCACGCTGCGAACACGCCTCCAGCATGCGCCGCAGATCGATGGAACTGGTATCGAAGGCGTAAGAGGGTTCCTGAATGTGTTCGAGCGGCACCGGCGCCGCGGAGCGGAAGCGCGCGCGGTAGAGATTTCGGGCGATGGAATTCACCCAATAGCTCACCAAACCGGGGTCGCGCAGCTGCTCGCGATATTCCCAGCCGCGAGCCCAAGCGGCTTGCGCGATCTCCTCAGCTTCTTCGAGCGCCGCCCCGCGTGAAATCAAAAAGCGGCGGGTGGCGCCAAATCCGTTTTGAAAAGCTTCAGCGTAGGCGGGTCCTTGCATCGTACTTAGCGCTGCAATTCGCGTGCCAGCGCCTTGGTTCCGCTATTTCAGCGGCTTCAGCGCGGAAAGTGCTGCACGAGAAGGTAAAAGTTACCGCTCACTAACAGTCTTGGTCTGTTCTACCGATGACTTAGCGTGGGAACTCTCGTGCGAGCTTTTGTCGTCGGAACTCTATGGATTGGACTGGCGATTGGGCTGGCGGCATCCCTGGCCATCGGCGAGTCGTACCCTCGCGCCTGGAACTACATAGCGCCGGATTCGACGGCAATCGTAGGCATCGAGTGGCAGCAGTTGCGCGAATCGTTTCTGGCCGATGCTCTTGGAACGGAACTCTCCGGCAGCGGCGGGCTGGGCTTTCCGGATCTCGTTTGCCTGCACGATGCCAGGGAGATTTTGCTCGCCGGACCGGACCTGTTAGGAATCGCTAGAGGGACGTTCCCCGCTGCCACGGTAGCAGAGCAGGCCACAAGTTTAGGCTTGAGATCCGTCGATTATGACGGCGTGCGGATGTGGATCGCTCCAGGGACGCGCCGCCGCAGTTTGGCTCAGGTGAGTGATACGTTACTCCTAATTGGCTTCAGGGATACCCTCGAAGCCGCCATTGATCGAAGCTTATTGACCGCCGAGCGTCAGTCTTCGCCGCTTCTGGCCCGGGGAGCGCATCTGGCGGCGACTTACGACCTGTGGATCACCGCAACCTCGCTACCCGATCCGCTGGTCAACGTGTTCATCCCGCTGGCGCTCGAGAGCGGAGATTTCGACGGCGGCGTCAGCGTCCGCCACGGCCTGACGCTGGATGCGCGCTATGACATGGGGACGCCCGAAGATGCCGAGACCAGCGCCGACTACTTTCGCGACGCAATCCCCGGCTTTCATGCGTTGCTGCACGGCCTCAATGTGATCGAGGATGGAAATTCCGTGCGGCTGAAACTGCAAGTGGCTCCCCGGGAACTAGCCGAACAGTTGCGCCCGCCGCAGCCCGAACCGGCGAAGCCCGTCGCGGTTGCGCCGAAAGCGGCCGCCAAGCCCCAAACCGTGCACATCATGGGCCTCGACGACGGGCCGCACGAATTTCCGCTGCCGGATCACTAAGTTGTCGCCGTGATCCCTAATATTCCCAGCGCCACAAACTGGCGCCGGCGGTGAAGCCCGCGCCCACCGCGGCGAAAAGCACGATGTCGCCCTTGGTCAAAAGTCCCTTCTCGACGGCATCGCGAGCCGCCAGCGGAATGGTGGCGGCGGTAGTGTTTCCGAAGCGGCCGATGTTAATAACCACCTGATCCTCGGACATCCCCAGCCGCTCCGCCGTGGCCATAATGATGCGGCGGTTGGCTTGGTGCGCTACCAGCACTTTAACGTCCTTGGCCGTCAGGCCGTGACGCGCGAGCAAGGTCTCGCAGATCTCATACATCTTACGGACCGCGAACTTGAAGACCTGCTGGCCCTCCTGCTTAACGTAATGCTGGCGCTTTTCGACGGTCTCGGCGCTGGCCGGCATGCGGCTGCCGCCGGCCGGCATTTTCAGAAAATCGCCGCCCGAGCCATCCACTTCGTTTAGGAAACCGATCAAACCTTGGCCCGGCTCCGCCGCTTCGATGAGCATGGCGCCGGCCGCGTCGCCGAATAGAATGCAGGTACTGCGATCGGTATAGTCGATGATCCGCGACATGGTATCGGCGCCGATTACCATCACTTTTTTGTGTGCGCCCGCGATCACTAAGTTCGCCGCCGTCGTCAGGCCGTAAAGGAAGCCGGAACAGGCGGCCACCAGATCGAAGCCCCACGCCCCCTTGGCGCCGATGCGGTGCTGGACCAGGCAGGCGGTGGAGGGAAACATCATATCGGGAGTCACCGTGCACACAATAATGGCTTCGATCTCGGTGGCGGCAATGCCGCGCTGGAGCAGGACGCAGCGCGCCGCTTCCACCGCCATATCGGAAGTGGCCACCTCGGGAGCGGCAATGTGCCGCTCACTGATACCCGTACGCTCGAGAATCCATTGGTCGGTGGTGTCGACCATTTTTTCCAAATCTTGATTGGTCAGCACCCCCGGTGGCACATAGCAACCAAGGGCGCTGATTTTAGCTCCAGGCAAAGACGCTCTCCTTACAAGTGGAATGAAATCCGCGAGCGGCGGCCGGTCGCCCCGGCGTGTGTCGCGCGAGGCCCGCGTGTGGCGGCCCTCTGGAGCCCGGCGAAGCAGCCCTTTTTAAGCCCCGCGAAGCGGCACTCTTAAGCCCCGCGAAGCGGCTCTCTTAAGCTATGTTACATTCGGGAAGAAATGCAAGTCGAGGGCGCTGCCATTCTGACCGCACAGCCGGAGCCGGCGGGCCCCCTCGAAACTCTGGAGCAGATCTATCAGCGCGTGTTCCGGCAACTGCGGCCGCGGACCCCGCTTCCGGAAGTTCAGGTGCAATACCGCCGCTATGCCAGCGCGAATGCCCAGGTTCGCTGGGAATCGGGCACCCTGCGCATCCGCTTGGCTGACACCTTGGAAGGAGCGCCCGCCGGCGTCATGGAAGCGCTGGCCGAAATACTGCTCGCGAAGCTCTTCCGCCGTCCAGTGCCGCCCGAGAGCAACCTGCGGTATCGCCGCTATCTCAACCGCCGCGACATACGGCGCAGTCTGGATGTGGTGCGGCAGATCCGCGGCCGCAAGCGCGTCGAAGGGCCTCAGGGCGTCCGCTATAATCTGTTTGAAATTTTTGAAGAGTTGAATTTCCGTTACTTCCACGGATTAATGGCGCGGCCCATTCTGGGATGGAGCCCCTACGCATCGCGCACGCTTTTGGGACACTACGACCCCTCGCACAACGCCATCGTGCTGAGCCGGATTCTGGATAGGATCGATACGCCCAGGCTCGCAGTTGAATACGTGCTGTTTCACGAGATGCTGCACTTGCGCTATCCTGCCGAGCACACCGGCGCGCGCCGCTGCGTCCATACGCGGGATTTTAAGATCGCCGAGCGGGAGTTTCAAGGGCTGGCGGAGGCTAAATTACTCCTGCGGGCTCTGTAACCAGGGTCTCGCTACTGCCGCACGCTCTTATACGGGGTGCGGGGCGGTAACCTGCGCCAAATCCACCCGCATCGCTTCCACCAGTTCGATGAGCGGCGTGATGTCCACTTTCCCGACGCCAATCTGCTGCAGCGCCAGGCGGAACTCCAGAGCCGTAGTGGCCCTCAGAAACGTGACCTGCTGCTTGATCAGGACTTCCACCAGAGCCGCCGAATCCGCTCCCGAGCTTGCTACCAATTCTCTCGCGTGCGCATGCAACCTGCGGAAATCCGCCTTGAGCTCGGCGAGATATAACCGGAAGATCCGGCGGCGTTCGCGTTTCCAGCGCTCGCCTATTTCCGCTCGATAACCTGGTTGGGATTTCAGGAAAACCAGGTCTTCCTCAGCCATGAGGCGTCCCATAGGCTGGTACCGATCTAAAGTAAAGCCGGCAGTTTCATCGCTATCCAGCGTGGCGGAACTCCGCCGCCGACGCAATATCATCCGGGTCAGCACCCAGATCAATCCGGTTAGCGAGCCGACCGTAACTACCCAAGCCAGCATCAGGCTCATGTTTGTCTCGAATATCTCGGGAATGCTTCATTAGAATACCGTCAATTTCTCTCAAATGCAATTACAGAAGTTTACGCGGTTGATGTTAATGCCGGACATATCGCGTCAACGCCGCGTTAATGGAATCGAGCTGATGGCTGAGCCGCTGCATCGTCTCCGGGTTGCGCCGGTAACCCGGCGTGGCGGTTGCCAACTCACCTTCGGGCTCGATTCCGACAATCCAGATCAACAGGCACAGCAGCGTAAGCCCCAGAAGAATCGTGCTGGTCAAACGAGCATCCTGTGGGCGCAGATTGTACAGAAGAAGTCCGAAAGAACGGGACGCAGAAAATAGTACGAAGCCGGATATGTAAACCACTATATTTCGCCGCACTCGTATCGGGAACCACAGCAAAAGTACACTAATCAGCAACAGGAACAGAAGAATTACGATATTCATACTGCGTTCAAACGTCGCGAAGCGATGGACGGCGCGGGATTGGCCCGCGAGAATGGTCGAATCCAGAGTGATTCCGGAGAGCGCCACAATCGCGGCGATCGCCATTGCTGCCAGCACCGTGCGTCTCGCGAAAGAGGCTACTGCTGGGTGCTCCAAGAGCGCGATTCGATACACATCTTGAACTACGAAGACCGCCATGAGCACATTGATAGTTTGCGCTCCCCAATACACGTACACATACGGGTGAGAATGGATGGGGATCGCCATGAGCGCGACACTGGGAAGGGTCTGCAGGAGCCAGTATAAGAACAGGGACAAATAGATCCGATAGAGCCTCGAATGCAGGAGCCGGTATAGCAGCACCAGTTGCGCCATGAAATTCAGGTAAAAAAGAGCCCGCTCCGCACCCGACATGACAATCGTTCGAGTCTAGCACGCAGCCTGTCAGGCGAAACCAGCTCCGTGCGGCAAACCTCACGCGGGCTTTATGCGATGCGACGCCAAAGCCCGCGTGAGTTCCCGTAGGTTCAAGAACTATTTTAGAACGATGTTGCCACCACCATCCGGGGGCGGTAGCGGATACTGCTGGCTGGGGCTCATGGCGCTCACAGTTGCGGCCAGAGAAAATGCCAACGCCAATACCATCGTGATTTTCTTAAACATGTAAAACCTCCAAGAATGTGGATAGAGCGCAGAATCTCTACTCGGTCGAGCCTACTCGGCCTACAGGGCTTTCTGAGATGTTTTACAGATGTTTTCGGGATTCGTAACGCGCACTTCCATTCACGCGAAGAAAGTCCTGGCCGAGTCGCGCAGGCGTACAATGAAGGGCACCAGGGATTTCAGATGCCACGCTTCAAGCCCAAGGGTATGCTCGAGCGAAATGCGCTTGCAGACCTATGGAAGCACACGCTTTCGCAGATCCCCAGCACCTACGGACGGCTGGCCTATCTGGCATCTCTGCGGGACGCCAACTCCGGCGTTTACCGCCATCACGGCCTGAGCGCTTCTTTCGGACGCGAGGAGAGCGTCGCCGCCCTGCGCAAGAGCCATGAAGATACCTTTCGGGAATGGCTCAGCTTGGCCTTGTCATTCAAGAGCGCGGATCTCATTGCCCATTTCCAGAATGTTCAGGAGAATCCGCGGCAGGTGGTCACCTACTTAGCTCGCGCTACCCCCTACTTGAGCCAAATCCCGGATTCCGCCAGCCCTGCGCAGCGCCGCCAATTTAAGATGGAAATGGAGATCCTGCTGGAGTTGCTTAAGAACGATTCCGGCGGCGAGCGGTTTCCAGACTCAGCGCGACCCGCGTAACTTGACCAATCACCTCAATTTCGCTGGGATAAGTGTAGGATTCGGGGTCGCAATGGGAGGCAGGATGGGGTTGCACGATCAGCGTTCCGTCGCGCATGGAGCACCATCCGCAGGCATATCCCTCGCGGTGCTCCAGAAAATAAATCGGGCGATCAAATTCAGTCGACCATCCGGAGGCGGCGACGCGGCGTTTGGAGTCGTCAATCACCACCAGTGAGCCGGGTGGAATGAGCGGGAACATAGACCAGTCTTCGGTTCCTATAAACCCGTAGCGATAGTTCCGCAAATCCAGGTTTGTTAATAATGTGAGGGGAACCGTTCCCCACTGTTGGATCAAGCGGCTTAAAAACGCGGTGCGAGTGAGATCCAATCCGGGATCGAGCGCGATGGGAACCTGAACATTCCCTTCTTCGGGGCGGAATCCAATGAGGTGCGTGCGCCCATGGTCGATAACCTGGGCATCCGCCGGGATCATGCCAAGTGAGATGCCGTACCAGCCGAGGACTTCGGAAAGATCCAGGCGGTAGATGGCGCACAGCGAATAGAGGCGGTAAATGGAGGGGATTGTGCCTTTGTTTTCAATATCGGCAAGGCGGCTCAGGGCGACCACGAACTCGTCGTTGCCTCGCCGTTGCGCAATCTCGGTGCTGGCTTCCTCCACCTCGCGGAATCGAAGATTCAGCCGTTCGCGAACGCGCTTGAGTTTCTGCCCTGGTTCCTCCATCATAGGTGGTTGAGTTGCATTAGTCAGACTGATAGCACAGCCGCAAATTAACCCAGCTGACCCGTGAGAGATATGCCTAGATATATGATTATAGGTTCGGCTAGGATTATAGCGTCCAATAGGGGCATGAGCAAGCAGTCTGTTCGGAATTCAGAACGGAATTTTCCACAGGCGGAAGATTTGGAGAGCTTTTCATGAAAATGGCAGCGAACCGCAGCGCTTAACCGTGGAAAGTCATTTGCGCGTTATCGTTGGAGTCACGGGAGCAAGCGGTTCCATCTACGGCTGGCGCCTGCTGGAAAAGTTGCGCGCGCAGCAAGGAGTGGAGACCCACTTGGTGCTATCGCGCTCCGGCGAGCGCACCGCGTTCCTGGAAATGGGGAAAACCGCCGCCGATTTCAAGGCGCTCGCGCATTTCCATTACGCCGTCGAAGACATCGGCTGCAGGCTGGCAAGCGGATCGGTTGCCATCGACGCCATGGTGGTGGCGCCCTGTTCCATCCACACCATGTCGGCGATCGCGAATGGCATCAGCTCCAACCTGATCGTTCGCGCGGCGGATGTCACGCTGAAGGAGCGCCGCCGGCTGGTGCTGATGGTTCGCGAGTCGCCGTTGCATCTGGGACACTTGCGCTCCATGGCCGCGCTGGCCGAAATGGGCGCGATCCTTGCGCCGCCAATGCCCGCTTTTTATCTCCAGCCACAGACGGTGGCCGATATTGTGGAACATAGTGTGAACCGTGTAATGGCGCTGGCGGGAACGCCGGCGCAGGATGCGCGTGAGTGGGAAGGGAAGCGATGAACCGCAGCAAATCCGCGCCGGGACCGGGTAAGCCCGAGACTGGACGCAGCAAGCCAAAGGCGGCCAAAGCGCAGCGCACCCAGGCGCAGCACAGCAAGCCCCAACGCACCAAGCTGATGAGAGTCGCGTTCCAAGGCGAGCTGGGCGCGTTCAGCCAGCAGGCCATTCTCCAGTTACTGGGTCCCAAGGCCGAACCGATTCCGCACCAGCGTTTCGACGAAGCCTTTGCCGCATTGGACTCCGGCAAAGTAGACGCCGCTGTAATTCCGCTGGAGAACACGCTGGCCGGGTCGGTACATGAAAATTACGATCTGCTGCTGAAATATTCGCTGGAAATAACCGCGGAAACCAGTGTGCGGGTGATCCACAATTTGATTGCCCCGCCGGGCGTTTCCTTGCGCGCGCTGCGCACCGTCTACTCGCACCCGGTGGCGCTCAACCAATGTCTCGACTTCTTCGCCAGCCACCCGCGCATCCAGCGAACGCCCTTTTACGACACCGCGGGCAGCGTAAAAATGATCATGGAGCAGCGGCCAACCGATGCCGGCGCGATCGCTTCCGAACTTGCGGCCCAGATTTATGGCGCCCATATTTTGAAGCGCGGTATCGAAGACGACCGCCAGAATTTTACCCGCTTCTTCCTGCTGGAACCCGCGGGCGCCAAGCCGCGCACCGTGCGCGGGGCCGCCCAG
>Ga0207695_10009912_pt1 | contig 11706 bp, 7 predicted proteins | sample KBSC54metaG_FD_184354 | JGI IMG/M metagenome (GOLD analysis project Ga0207695, IMG submission 184354) | Corn rhizosphere microbial communities from Kellogg Biological Station, Michigan, USA - KBS C5-4 metaG (SPAdes) (version 2) | ecosystem: Host-associated > Plants > Roots > Rhizosphere > Soil... | reverse complement strand
GACGCTCCACCGCATAACTACACGCCGGAAATGACGGTTGCGGAAGCCAGGAATTACGACTTCATCGTGATTCACACGTCAACACCGTCGCTGCGGATGGATGCGCGCACGGCCGAAGCGATTAAGGCCGCCAATCCGAACTGCATCATCGCGTTCGTCGGCGGCCATCCGACGGCGCGCGCCGAAGAAACGCTCAAGCTCAGCCGAGCGATTGATATCGCTGCCCGCAAAGAGTTCGATTTTTCGATGCTCGAAGTTGCGCAGGGCATGGATTGGTCGAAGATCGGCGGCATCAGTTACCAGAAAAACGGCATCATCAGCCACAATCCGGATCGTCCGATTCTTTCCAACGAGGAACTCGACAAGCTGCCATTTGTGTCGGAAGTTTACGAGAAGAACCTCGACTACCTGCGCTATAACAGCCCTTACTGCCAGTACCCATACGTCTCGCTGTACACCGGTCGCGGATGTCCCGCCCGCTGCACCTTCTGCCTGTGGCCGCAGGTCACCCAGGGGCATAAGTATCGCGTGCGCAGCCCCGAAAACGTCTATGCGGAAGTCGCTGCGCTCAAGGCCAAGTTCCCCAAGATGAAGGAACTCTTCTTCGACGACGATACCTTTACGGCCGATCCGATGCGCGCGCGCAAAATCGCGCAGTTGATCAAACCGCTCGGCATCACGTGGTCAACCAATTCGCGCGCCAATGTCGATTACGAGACTCTGAAAATCCTGAAAGACGGCGGCCTGCGACTGTTCGTAGTCGGCTATGAAAGCGGCAACGCCAAGATTCTGGAGAACATCAAGAAGGGCGTGCGCATCGATCGGGCGCGTCGCTTTACCAAAGATTGCCACGACCTCGGCATCCTGATTCACGGCACTTTCATCCTGGGACTCCCCGGCGAAACCAAGGAGACCATCGAGGAGTCGATGCGCTTCGCGCGCGAGATGAACTGCGAGACCATCCAGGTGTCGCTGGCGTCGCCCTACCCCGGCACCGAACTCTACGACTACGTAACCAAAAACGGCTACCTGGCGGTCGATCCGCTGCTCGACGAATCCGGCTATCAGAAGTGCACCGTGCAATACCCCGGCTTGACCAACGACGAGATCTACGGAGCGGTCGAGCGTTTCTATCGCAGCTTCTATTTCCGCCCGCGCTACATCCTGAAGGCGCTGCGCAAAATGGTGACCTCGCGAGAGGAATGCAGACGGCTGCTCGGCGAAGGCAAACAATTCCTCTCGACGATGCGGGCGCGACGCGCGCAGTCACGCGCCGCCGTGAACGCGGCGCAGGCGGCCTGACGCTCACCCGGGTTTGCATCGTGACCCGCGGCGTTGCCGGTAGCCGCGTCAAGGCGGTAAATCGCCCGCGGGTTCCGGCGCTGTGCGCACCCTTATGAAGATCATCGCGGATTTCGCGGCGGCTTGTGTCGCCATCTCGCTCGGTTACTACATAGCCGCATCGCTGGCCGCAATTCGGTTCGCGCTGCGCGTTTCTTCGCCGGCTCCGCCGCTTCCCGAACGCGTGCCGCGCGTGGCCATTCTGAAGCCTCTGCACGGCCTGACCGAGAGTTTGCGCGACCAGATCACCAGCTATTTCAAACTGGACTACCCCCAAATCGATTACTACTTCGGGGTTTCAAACGGCTCGGATGACGCCGCGCAAGTCCCGCTTGAACTTCACGGGATTTGTCCGCAGCGCCCCGTGGAAGTCGTCGTCGGCATCGAACCCGGCTGCGCGAATAGAAAGGTCGCCAAACTCATAAAAATGTCCGACCTCGCCGAGCATGCAGATCTGTTCGTAATGAGCGATGCGGATATCGCCGTCGATCGCGACCATCTGCGGCGGTTGGTCGGTGAACTCGCGGCGGACGATAAACTGGGCGTCGTTTCATGTATCTATCGCGCGCGTCCGAGCGGGCCGCTCGCCTCGCGGCTCGAAGCGCTCGCGGTCAATACCGACTTCACTCCGATGGTGATGCTCTCGGCCGCCATCGAGCCGGTGCGCTTTGCGCTCGGCGCGACCATCGCGATCAAGCGGGCGACGCTCGACGCGATAGGCGGCTTTCGCGCGATCAAGGACAAGCTCGCCGATGATTACTACATCGGCAAGCTGGCCGCCGACTGCGGATGGGGTGTGGAGCTTTCCAGCTCGATCGTCAACACGGTCGCGCACGAGCGGACCTTCGCGGATTTCTGGAAGCATCAACTGCGATGGGCCCGGACTTACCGCACCACCCGTCCGCTCAGCCTCGCCACGATCCTGATTCACGGCCCCTTCTGGGCGTTGATCCTGCTGGTCGCGTCGGGCGCGAGTGCCTTCGCGATCAAGGCATTGGTACTGGTGTTGATCGCCCGACTCGCGATGACGACTCTGATCCTGCGCAATGTTCTGCGCGTCCCCGAATTGACCCGCGACATCTGGTTGGTTCCGCTCAAGGACCTCTGCATGACCGGCATCTGGTTCGCCAGCCTGCTCAGCAACAAGGTCCAATGGGCCGGAAGGCGGCTGGAAATCCTCGGCGACGGGACGCTGCGGGAAGTCGATGGGTAAGACGCCGGGACTGGCGCTCTACTTAAGTCTCGGGCTCATTGCCAGCGTGCTGTTGGCGGCCGGTCTGCTGATGATGAAAAGCCGCTCCGCCACCCTGCCGACGGCGCGGCCCGGTAAGTTCATGCGCTCGGTAATCGTCTGGATTCGCGACCCGATGTGGTTAGGCGGCCTCGGCGTGCAGGCGATCGGATACGCTCTTTACGTGGTCGCCCTCAGTGACGCGCCGGTCTCGCTGGTCGCCGTCATGATGCAGGCCGGGATCGCGTTGTTTGTGACGTTCGCGGTACTGTTTCTCCACGAACGGGCAAACAGCCGTGAATGGATCGGCATCGGCGGAATCGCCGCCGCAACCATCATGCTGGCGCAATCGCTCGCGGGCGGCGCCGCGCAGGGTCACGCAAGCAACCTGGCGATCCTTGTCGTTACGGCAATCTCGATCATCCTCGCGGCAGCGCCCTATGCGTTGGCGCGGCTGCGCCGGGGCGGCGTGGCGACCGCAATCGCATCGGGAATCGCGTTCGGGCTTGCCAGCCTCTATACCAAGGCCTTGACCGACAGCTTTATGGCGCAAGCGGGCAGCGGCGCGATGCTTCGGGTATTCGCGAATCCGTGGCTCTATTACACCAGCGCGGCCAATATCGCGGGTCTGATACTTCTACAGAACTCGTTTCATTCAGCACGCGGGATCGTCGCGATGCCGCTGTCATCCGCAATTTCGAATGTAGTGCCGATCCTCGGTGGCATGGCCGCATTTGGTGAAACCTTACCCACCGATCCGACCGCAGCCCTGTTTCGCGTCGGGGCCTTCGTGTTGACGATCGCGTCCAGCGGATTACTCGCGACCGGCGAAGCGCAACTGTAACCGAAATACCCAGAAATTGTGGGACGTCTTCAGTTGGTGACTTTTTCTGCGCGCAGCGACGCGATCTCATCCGCTGAATAGCCAGCGGCGCTCAGAATCTCCGCCGTATGTTCACCGAGACGCGGTGGCATCAGCCGCTTGACCGAACGCTCACCGTCGATGCTCACCGGTATATCGACGAACTTCATCTCGGGGATGCGAAAGTCCGGCGGCACCGGCGGAAACATCCCGAGCGTGTTTACTTGCTCATCGGCAAAGACCCGGTCGAGCGAGTTGATCGGGCTGACCGGCACGCCCATCTTTTGCAGATCCTCGATTAATTTCGCGGTCGAGAAGCGTTGCGTCTCGCGCTCGAGGATTTCGTGCAATTCGAGCCGATGCGGCACGCGCACACTGTTGCTGACGAAGCGCTGGTCGCGCGAAAGTTCACCGAGTCCAAGCACCTCGCAAAATCTGCCGAACAACCGATCGTTGCCGGCCGCTACCAGCACCCATGCATCCGCGGTCTGAAACGCTTCGTAGGGCGCCGCCGCCGGCGAAGTCGATCCGGCCGGGCCCTGGACTTCGCCGGTCGCCATGTAGTTGGTCATCATCAGCGTGGTCCAGGCCACACCGGTCTCGAGCAGGCTGGTGCGGACGCGCGAGCCCTTGCCGGTCTTGGCGCGTTCGATAATCGCGGCGAGCACTCCGCTGAATAGCCACAGCCCCGAGCCCTGGTCGATGATCGGCACGACCACCCGTGCGGGCGGCGCACCGGGATGGCCGTTCATGCTGATGATTCCCGAGTACGCCTGTCCGAGCGGATCGTAGCCGGGCAGATTTTTCATCGGGCCGATATCGCCAAACGCGCTAATTGATGCGTAGATCAGTCGTGGGTTTTCCGGTGCGAGATCCTCGTAGCCGAGGCCGCGCGATTCGGTGCTGCCGGGCTTCATCGAATGCGCGAAGACGTCGGCGGTGCGCGCCAGCCGTCGCACGATTTCACGACCGCGCGGATGATCGAGGTCGGCGCAGATGCTTTTCTTGTTGCGGTTGTTGGCAAGATGAACGGTCGATTCGCCATGCCAGAGCGGGGCGAAACGGCGGCCGTCATCGCCGCCGGCAGGGCGTTCGACCTTGATTACGGTCGCGCCGAAGTCGCCGAGCAGCTGAGTACAATAGGGTCCCGCGATGTTCTGCGTCAGGTCAACGACCGTCAGTCCGTCGAGTATTGCCGGCATCCAGCCACCACCGTCGAAGCGAGCTTGCGTTGCGAATGAAGCCGCGCGCGGCGCCTTTCGCGGCAACCACGCGCGGCCGTTTGAATCCGTCAGTTGAATTTTGCCTTGGGCACCGCGAGTCCGGGGATCTCAGATCGGGTTCTGAAAATCGTCCCTTTCTTATCTTTGTCGTCGGTATTGTCTGCGGTGACGATGTAAAGGTCCTGCAGATCTTTGCCGCCAAAGGTCAGACTGGTGACGAACTTGGCCGGTATCTTGTGGCGATAATCGATGGTGCCGTTCGGCTTGAAGCGCACGACCTCGCCCGACTTCACGGTTGCGACAACTACGCCGCCCTCCGCATCGACCGCCAGCCCATCGGGCCAACCTTCGGGGATCCTGGCGAACACGCGGCGATCCTTCACCGTGCGATCCGGTTGCACGTCATACGCCCAGACCGCCTGGGTAGTCGAATCGGCATGGTAAAGCAGCTTGCGATCGGGGCTGAAGCCCAGCCCGTTGGTGACTTCGATGCCCTCCCACAGCTTGGTAACGGTACCGTCGGGATCGACACGGAACAGATTGCCCGGCACCGGTTTCTGGTCGGAAAGCGCGTCGAACTCCAGTGAGCCGACGAAGACGCTGCCGTGGTCGTCGGGCTGCAAATCGTTGAGCCCCTTAAGCGGGCGCCCTTCCCATTCGGTGAAGAGGTTGCGGCTCGTGCGCGTCGTCTCATTCCAGTAGATGAGTCCACGGCCCGAGCAGACGAAGCCGCCGCCCTGATTGATCGCGATACCGCCGACGCCCTTGCGCCCGGGAATCAGCGTCTCGATTTCGCCGTGGGGACTGCGCCGATAGACTCCGCCATTCGGGACATCACTGAAATAGAGGCGGTTCTGATCGTCGACGCGCGGTCCTTCGAGCAGACCGTAGCCGCTCGCGAGAACTTCCAATGTCGTCGCCATCGTGGTTTTCCTCCAGCGCCGGATTTACCACGATTTCACGGCGCGCGGGAACCGCCGCACGCGTCACTAGAGATGAGCGTCATCGGGAATCGGCGAAATCGGCATCATCGGGGAAGGGCCAGGCGTTTCCAGATGGCGCAGCCGCCGATGGCACAGGTAGATCAAAACCGGCTGAAGCAGGCGCGTTACCACCATGATCGCGAGGGCGCCGCCAATAACGACGATCGCGAGCGGACGCTGGGTCTGCGCTCCGATCCGCGTGGAGAGTGCCGCCGGCAACAGTCCGAGCGCGTCAACCAAGTCGGTCATCATGGTCGCACGCAGACGGCGATCGGACCCCATGATGATCGATTCGACGAACGGATGGCCTTCGTTCCAGAGCTGCCGAATGTAAAAGCTCAACAGGATGCCGTCCATGGTGGCGATGCCGAAAATCGAAATGAACCCGACCGCCGCGGAAACGCTGAACGGCGTGCCGGTGAGAAACAGGCCCAGGATGCCGCCCATGCAAGCGACCGGAATCTGCGCCATGATCACGAAGGTATCGATCAGCGACGTAGTCGCGGCATAGAGGACGCCGGCGATTAGAATGAGGGCGAAGGGCACGACAATCATCAGCCGGCGATCGGCCTGGCGCAGTTCGCCGTATTCGCCCGCCCATTCGAGATGCACGCCCTCCGGCAGTTTGACGCGTGCGGCGACCGTATTCCTGGCGTCCTCGACGGCACTTTGCAGGTCGCGGCCGCGCACCGCAAAGCGCACCGGCACATAGCGTTCGAGGCCCTCGCGATAGATGAACGAAGCGCCCTCGGCGGTGTTGATTTGCGCGACCTGGCCGAGCGGTATCTGGCTGCCGCCCGGCAACGGAATTCGTATGTCGCGGATCGCGCCGAGACTCGTGCGATATTGCTGTTTCCAGCGCACGACGAGATCGAAGCGGCGATCGCCCTCGAGCACCTGGGTCACCGCCTGGCCGCCGATGGCCGCCTGCACCACTGCGGCGACGTCACCGACGTTGAGCCCGTAGCGAGCGCACTGTGTGCGGTCCGGCGTGATGACCAAATTCGGCTGGCCAAGCGACCGATAGACCGCGAGGTCAACCACGCCCTGCACCCCGCCCATCACTTCGACCACCTGGTTCGCGATGCGTTCGTCAACCGCGAGGTCGGGACCGAATACCTTGACCGAATTCGACCCCTTCACGCCCGAGAGCGCCTCGTTGATGTTGGCCTCGATATTCTGCGAAAAGTCCCAGCTCACCGCGGGAAAATCATGGCTCAGGCGTGCGCTGATGCTTCGCACGAGATCGTCTTTGGTCACTCCCGCGGGCCATTTTGAGCGGGATTTTAGATCGATCGAAAACTCGCAACTGAAAAAGCCCGTGGTCTCGGTGCCATCGTCGGGCCGCCCAAGTTGCGAAACGACGGTGCTGACTTCGGGAAACGCGTTCAGATCGCGCCGCATGCGGTTGACCAGAGTCGCGCCATGATCGAGCGAGATGGTCAGCGGCATCGTGGCCGTGAGCCAGATGTTGCCTTCCTCCAGTTTCGGCAGAAACTCGCCACCGAGACGCGGGAAGAGCGCCAGCACGACAAGTGATGCAATCACGATCGCAATCAGCGTCAACCGCGGCCACTTCAATATCCGTAGGAAAATCCAGTGGTAAAATCCGCTAATCGCGCCCCAGATTCGTTCGCGGCGCGGTCTGACGCCATGCGCGAGTGCAAATGAACACAACACCGGCGTCAAGGTCAGCGAGAGCAGAATCGAAACCGCCAGCGCGTAGGCGTAGGTATGCGACATAGGCGAAAAGATCGCGCCTTCGACGCCGCGCATTGTGAATAGCGGCAGGAAGGCGATCAGGAAGATTATGGTGAAAAAAAAGATCGGACCGCCCACCTCCTCGCCCGCGCGCCGAATGCGCAGACGCGCCGACTCGCTCGTGAGCACGTCAGACGCCAGGTGGCGATGAATGTTCTCGATCACGATCACGGTGGCGTTGATGATGATGCCGAAGTCGATCGCGCCCAGCGAAATGAGGTTGGCCGGAGTATTTTCGATCCGGATGATGGTGAAGGCGCCGAGCAGTGCGAGCGGAATGTTGATCGCGGCGATGAACGCGCTGCGGAGGTTGCCGAGGAAAAAAATCAGCACCAGGAAAACCAGTAAAATCCCGACCGCAAGGTTTTCGAACACCGTCCCCAAAGTTTTCTTGACCAGGCTGGTGCGATCGTAATACGGCACAACTTTGTAGCCGTGCGGCAGGATGCCGGTGGTGTTGAGCCAATCGACCTTGGCTTCGACGCCCTTCAGGGTCGCGAGCGTATTACCGTATTTGCGCATCAGCACGATGCCGGTGACGACTTCGTCGCGATTGTTCATGCCGACGATGCCGAGCCGCGGCGCATAGCCGACACTTACATCCGCGACGTTGCCTACCGTAATCGGAGCGCCCTTGCTCGCCGAGAGCACGATGTTGCGGATGTCGTCGAGCGACCGAATGAAACCGATGCCGCGAACGTCGAAGGCCTGCTCGCCGACGGTGAGATAATTGCCGCCGGCGTTGGTATTGGAGTTGGCGATCGCACTGGCCAGGGTCGCGAGCGGCACCTGGTAATAGGTCAGCTTCTGCGGATCGACATCAACATGGTACTGCTTGGTCAACCCGCCGAAACCCGTAACATCGACCACGCCGGGAACGGTCTTGAGCTGCTTCTCGAGCACCCAGTCCTCAATCTCCTTCTGCTTGAGCAGGTCATGATCGGGACTCTCAACGACATAGCGATAAATTTCGCCGACCGGATTTTCGGGAGAGATTCCCGGCACGATGCCTTGGGGCAGCGAAACAAATGCGAGCTGGTTGATGCTTTGAGTGCGGTCGAAGTTGTAGTCGGTCTCCCAATCGAAGTAGCAACGGATATCGGAAAGCCCGTAGAGCGAGATCGAACGCATCGCCTGGAGCCCGAGCATGCCGGAAAGCCCGAATTCGAGCGGCACCGTGACGAGGCGCTCGACCTCCTCGGCGCCGAGTCCGTTGGGCAGCGTCAAGACCTCGACCATCGGCTGCACCGGATCGGGATAGGCTTCGATGTCGAGCTGGGTAAAGGCGAAGATTCCCACCGCGAGCAGGATGATCGCGGCGCCGATCACAACCACGCGCTGGCTGAGCGCGATCCGTATGAGTTCGCCGATCATCGACCGTCCCCGCCGTCAGGAGCTCTCACCGTTGGCTTGATGCCATAGTGCATTGACCTGAATCGACTCGGCCACCACCACTCGCTCGCCCGCCTTGAGACCGGACACCACGCGCGCCGCACCTTGATCCTTCCACGACCCGATCTCGACCTTGCGGCGATCGTATTTACCGCCCCCGAGATCGACGTAAACGTAGTAGTCGTTGGTATCGAAAACCAACGCCTCCGTCGGCACCACCAGCGCATAGCTGGACTCGGTGACGATGCGCACGCGTGCGAGCATTTCGGGCTTGAGCTGGCCGCCCGGATTCTTGACCTCGCAGCGGATTTGCAACGTGTGCGTGTTGGGATCGACGCCGGGGCTGATGCGCGAGATGAACCCGTGAAAGGTCTGATCAGGATATGCGGTGGTGACTGCCTCGAGCGCCTGTCCAACGCGGACCCGCGCCAGATCGTCCTCATAGATATTGGCGACAATCCACACGTCGTCGAGCGTGCCGAGCGAATACAATACGTCGCCGGGATTAACCGCGGCGCCGCGCACGGCCTTGTTTTCGATCACTGTTCCGCTAATCGGCGCCCTCATCCATACGGTGGGACTGGGTGCGTGCATCGCCGCGATGTCCGCCTCTTCCATCCCGAGCAGTTCGAGTTTGCGGCGCGCCGCCGACACCATCGAAGCGCCGAGGTTCTGGCCGCCCGCGACGGTGGCCGAGGTCGCGAAGGCCGGCGCCGAACTCAGTTTCGCGGTGGTTTGCGCCTGCAGATATTCCGCCTCGGCGGTCATGAAGTCCGGGCTGTAGAGTGCGACGATCTGCTCGCCGCGCCGCACATTGTCCCATTGCGAAACGCGCGTGGCGTCGATGCGGCCGGCGACGCGGGACACGATCGTGGAGACCCGCTGATCGTCAAAGGCGACTTGCCCGCTGGCTTCGAGGACACCGGGCAGTGCGACTCGCGTGACCTCGGCAGTGCTCAGGCCGGGTATCCGTGGACCCGTCATCTGGAGCACTTTCGCTCCATCCCCTTGCGTAACCAGTTGCGGTACGGGCGCCGGCGTATCGGTCGCGGCGTGCCCATGCGTTGGGCTTTCGCATCCACTGACGGCGATCGCGAACATCGCGGCGCACAGCCAGCGCAGCTTCGCGCGCACGAGGCGGTGATCGTTATGCGACGGTTGCATCATTTTTCCAACGGACCGCCGATCGCCTGCTCCAGCGCAATGCGCGTGGCCAGAAATTGATTCTCGGCCTGCAGATAAGCGACGCGCGAATCCGAGCTGCGGCGAATCGCGCTCGCGAGCGTCACAAAATCGATTTTGCCCGACTGGTAGGCAACCAACGCGACCTGGAAATTCTGCTGCGCCAGCGGAATCAACGAGTCGCGATAGAGCGCCGCCGTTTCATTGGCGAGCCGCGCGTTGCGATAGAGCGTAGTGACGATCGCGGCGGTCTGGTTCCTGATCGAGTTGAGGTCGTCGCGCGCGGCGTCGAGGTTGTAGTTCGCACGCTTGACATCCTCATTTTGCTTGAGCCAAACAAACACCGGCAGGTTGAACGAAATCGTAAAGCCATAATCCTGCAGCCGGTTTGGCGACGGCGCCGCGCTCGCCAGCAGATAGTTGTCGAAGACGAAGCCGAGCGTGTAATCGGGCGCGTACTCAAGGCGCGCGAGCCGCAAGGCGGTTTCGGAATTCGCCTGCGCCAGCGCCGCTTGCAGAATTTCCTGGCGCAGCGCGATCGCCCGGTCGATCAGACTGTCGAGCGGCGCCGTGATCGGCTTGAGATCTAATTTGCGATCGAGATTGAGCGGTTCCTGCGGACGCCGATAGAGCAACTGATCGATCGTTGTCTCGTCGTTGGCCTCGGCCGTGCGCAATTGTTCCTGCTGTTGCCGCGCAACCGCAAGATCATATTCCGCGCTGATAAAATCGGTCTGCGTCACCTGGTTGGCCGAATATGCGACCTGAGTAACGTTGAGCACCTGGCGCAAATTATCGACAGTCATACCCTGCAAATCAGTCAGCGCGCCGTCGAGCACGGCCTGATAATAAGCGGTCTCGGTCTGCGCGCGGATGTCGCGAATCATCGCCTCATAAGTGAGCCGCGCGACTTCGGCCGCCTGCCGCGCCTGAGCCGCCTGGAGCAAGGCCTTGCCGGGAAATTGAAGCGCCTGCGAGAGCTGCAATGAATGGAGCGAGGCTTCGCTGAATCCGTTGGTCGGGCTATCAATATTCTGGTAGCTGAAGATCGGATCGGCGGGCGCGTAATTTTGTCGAATCGAATGGACCGCCGCGTCCCAGCGCGCGCGCGCCGATTTGACCTGCGGATTGGCTTCGAGCGCGACCTCGACCAATTGCGCCGCGTCGAGCAACGGTTCGGCAGCCAGTGCAGGCGTGCGCGTGATAACAGCGAACAGCAAAGCCGCAACCAGGGCGATTTTCGTCGCTTTCATCACCATACCCAGCCTCACCGCCGGCGATTTCAGAACTGCGAAACGGTCGAAATATTCTGCACGAATCGCGCGGGTACTCCAATCCGTCGCCGTGCAAACCATGATTACAGATTGGTTACGGCGCTGGCGCGAGCCCGCGAATATAAACGATCGGGATCGCGATTTGTTTCCGCTGGCGCGCCTGAAAAGAAACCGGCGCCCCGCATTATACGGTGCGCCGGTCGATACACTGAGTGATGCAGTTCGGCTAGTGCGACATATTCATACCCGGCATATTGCCGGAATCCGAGGAGGTGTTGCCACCCGCTGAGGAATCCGCGGCCGGTGCCGTCGCGTCGCCCGATGAGCCTGGCGTGCTGGAGGTCGTCGTATCGGCGCTCGCCTGCTGATAGTGGCTTTGAAGGTCGCGCAGATACACCACGACTTGCCACCGCTCGGTCGAGCTCATGGCGTCGTCGTACGAGGGCATCCAGATGCC
>Ga0207695_10009903_pt1 | contig 11712 bp, 14 predicted proteins | sample KBSC54metaG_FD_184354 | JGI IMG/M metagenome (GOLD analysis project Ga0207695, IMG submission 184354) | Corn rhizosphere microbial communities from Kellogg Biological Station, Michigan, USA - KBS C5-4 metaG (SPAdes) (version 2) | ecosystem: Host-associated > Plants > Roots > Rhizosphere > Soil... | reverse complement strand
GGAGAAGCCGACACCAACTTACAAGACGGACTTCTCGCCCACGGAGACGGTGGAGTTCGTCGCCGACAGCGTTGCGGCGCTTGGCTATCAGAAGGTGGAAACGTCGCACCTGAGACCCGGACGGTTCGGCAATGAGGACGGCCTGCGGTTCGACCTCGTCGCAAAGACGACGGACGGCTTGGACGTCTCCGGTTCAGCAATGATTGCCCAGAAGGGCGGACGCCTCTACGTCATCCTCTTCCTGGCGCCGACCGAGCACTTCTTCGGCGATGCGGCGCCCGAGATCGACGCCATCATGAATTCCGTCCAGTTCCACGGAGTCTAGCCCTGGGACGTCTCCGGCCAGCCCGCCCGCCCCGAGCGCCGGCGGCGGGTCTGGATGATCGGGGCCTGCTTGATCAGCGTGCGGCGATGGATGCGCGGCCGGCGCTTCAGCCACATCGACTGGATGTCCGCCAGCGAGTCCGGCACCGGGCGGCGCAGGTCGCGGCTGTGCAGGAACTTCACGCCCATGAAGCCGCCAGCGAACCAGCGCACCGAGGCCTCGAAGGCCAGGCCGCTCGACCAGACGACCAGGACCACCTTGTCGCCGATCGGCTTTGGCTCGGGCAGGCGGATTCGGGCGCCATACCGGCTGAAGTCGGCGATCACGCAGTCCACTGCGTCCGGGAACAGCTTGGCCCGAAGTGCGGTGGGCGTGCGCAGCGCAACGCGCCGGTCGTGACTATCGCTTCGCGCGAGTAAAAGTCCCATAGCGCGAGGAATCTAGCGTCCAATCGTTAACGGGCGCCGAAGCGTTGTGTCGATTATGTGGCCGTTTCGGCCATCACCTGGCCGACGCTGGCCGCCTCCCGGGGCCTGGCGGTCAGGTCTGCGGCGGTGACCTTCCCGCCGCAGGCGTCGCAGGTGAGGCTCGGACTGAGCACGGCGCCGCAGGCGTGCACGAACTCCAGCGGCGCGCAGCCGTCGCCGTAGACGTGGCGGTCGCCCCAGGCCTTCAGCGCCAGCAGCACCGGCATCAGGTCGCGGCCCCTGGCGGTGAGCACATAGTCCTTGCGGGGCGGATGTTCGCTGTAGAGCCGGGTCTCCAGCACGCCGTGGGCGACCAGCGTCTTCAGCCGCGCCGCCAGCACGTTGCGGGCGACGCCGAGCCGGGCCTGCCAATCGTCGAACCGGCGCACGCCCAGGAAAGCATCGCGCAGGATCAGCAGGGTCCAGGGATCTCCCACCACCGACAGCGCGGCGGCCACCGAGCAGGATTCCCTCGAATAATCGGCGGTGCGACCCATGCGGTGAAGGTGGGACGCGCGGGGCGCGATGGCAAGCGTTGCATTTGAGAACCTGCCGGCGGGCGGGTGCTTGCGCGGGGCGCGGTCCGGTCGCACATGGAGGCGGCAAAAGGAGTTCCCATGTCCGACCTGCCGCCATCCGCCGATCCTGTCGTCATCGTGTCCTACGCCCGCACCCCGATGGGCGGCTTCCAGGGCAGCCTGGCCGGCGCCAGCGCCACCGAGCTCGGCGCGGCGGCGGTGAGGGCGGCGGTCGAGCGCGCCGGCGTCGCCCCGGCCGAGGTGGACCAGATCCTGATGGGCTGCGTGCTGCCGGCCGGACTCGGTCAGGCGCCGGCCCGGCAGGCGGCGCTGAAGGCCGGACTGCCGATCACGGTGGAAGCGACCACGGTCAACAAGATGTGCGGCTCGGGCATGCAGTCGGCCATCCTCGCCCACGACATGATCGCCGCCGGCTCGATCGAGGTGGCGGTGGCGGGCGGCATGGAGAGCATGACCAACTCTCCCTACCTGCTGACCAAGCATCGCGGCGGCGCCCGCATCGGCCACGACCGGGTGATGGACTCCATGTACCTGGACGGGCTCGAGGACGCCTACGAGGGTGGCAAGCTGATGGGCGCGTTCGCCGAGGAGACGGCGGCGGCCTACCAGATCGGCCGCGCCGAGATGGACGACTACGCGATCGAGAGCCTGGCCCGGGCGCGCCGGGCCACCGAGTCCGGCGCCTTCCGGCGCGAGATCGTGACGGTGGAGATCGCTGGACGCGTCGGTCCGGTGACGGTGGCCGACGACGAGCAGCCGCTGAAGGCCGATCCGGCCAAGATCCCCACGCTGAAGCCGGCCTTCGCGAAGGACGGGGCGATCACCGCCGCCAACGCGTCCTCGATCTCGGACGGGGCCGCAGCCCTGGTGCTGATGCGAGCTTCCACCGCCGCGCGGCTCGGGCTCACGCCGCTCGCCCGGGTGGCCGGCCACGGCGCCCATGCCCAGGAGCCGGGCCTCTTCGCCACCGCCCCGGTCCCGGCGATGAAGAAGGCGCTGGCCCGGGCGCGCTGGAGCGTCGGCGACGTCGACCTCTTCGAGGTCAACGAGGCCTTTGCCGTGGTCTCGATGATCGCCATGCGCGAGCTGGGCATCCCGCACGAGAAGCTGAACGTGAACGGCGGCGCCTGCGCCCTCGGCCATCCCATCGGCGCGTCGGGCGCCCGCATCCTGGCCACCCTGCTCTCGGCCCTGGAAGCCCGCGGCGAAAAGCGCGGCCTGGCGTCCCTCTGCATCGGCGGCGGCGAAGCCGTGGCGATGGCGGTGGAGCGGCTCTAAGCCGCGCCTGTCTGCGCATCCTGGCCAGGCCGGGAGTCGGGCGAAGCAAAGAAATATGTCCACCGACCACGCGGACCACACAGACAGGTCCCCGTGGTCGGTGTGGTCCGTGGACAAAACCTTGAGTCCCGGCTTGCGCCGAAAGGAGTTGGAGACCGGTTGTTGCTATCCGGCCGCGTTCGACGCCGGCGCTGCGTTGCCGCCCGGCGCAGCACTGTTTCCGCCTGGCGCGGCGCTGTTGCCGCCAGGCGCGTCCCCCGGTCCGAAGCAGCCGCCGCCGCCGAAGCGTCCGCCTCCGCCCCGGCCCTGGCCGCCGCCGCGGCGCTGGCCGAAATCCATGATCCGGCCGTCGGCCAGCATGATCTGGCCGGGCTTCATGTTGGCCGGGCAATCGCCCTTGTAGACCGCGGTGATGGTGGTCTTGTACTCGCCGTCGCGCGAGGGATCGACGCAGCCTTCCCGCGTCACGTCGCTGACCACGGAATAGTTGGCCTGGAAGTCGCCGGTCGCCACGGTGTGGTTGGTGACGGTCACGCCGCCGTCGTCGGTCTGGCACTCGCTGTCGGAGACGTAGGACCCGTCGGCGCCGCGGGTGATCGAGTACTTCGAGCACGTGCCGCGCCGGAACTGGCGGCCGAGCACAGGGGCGCGCTGGTCGGTGGAGGCGTCGACGCACAGGCTGGTCACCCGCGGGGGGCCCGAGCCGTTGTTGATCGTCTGCTGCCAGAGGCCGGGCTTGCGCGTCGGCGGCGAGACCCCGCCCCCCAGTCCCGGGATGCCCCCGCCGTTGTTGCAGGCGCTGAGGGTGACGGCCGCGACGGCCAACAGCACGATGCGCTTCATCAAGGGCCTTCCTCCCGGGGCCGGCGTCGGTGGGCGCCCCCCTCTATCTAGGAGGGCGCTGGCAGGTCGGCGAGACGCGCGCGCCGCCCGTCAGGCCAGACGACATCGCCCGGCTTCATGTCATTGGGACAGGCGCTTTGCCAGCTGATGTCAGCCAGGATACGGCGCTGGCCGTTCACGCGGCCGGCCCCGGCGGTCTGGGCCTGGGCCTCGACGGTGTAGTGGTGGGCGAAGTCGCCGTGCGCCACCCCGTCGGTCGCCACGTTGCCCCAGACGCCGGCGTTGCATTCGGTGGAGAAGCGCCAGGAGCCGTCGGCGGCCTGGGCGACGTTCTGGTGACGGCACGCCTGGGCCAGCTGGCGGCCGAGCGCGGCCAGCTTCTGCGCGGCGTCGGCGTCCAGGCAGTAGCTGGTCACCATGACCCGCCGGTGGTCGGAGACCCGCTGCGTCCAGAAGCCGGCCGCGATCGGGGTCTCGGGCGTCAGCGCCACCTTGGCGCCGGTGGGCGGGGGGGGCTGCACGGTGCAGGCCGCCACGGCGGCGGCGAACGGCAGACAGGCGAGCCAGGGGGCAGGGCGCATGGCGAAGGGCTCCTTGAACCACTATTTGCAGGGAAGTTAACGGCTTGAGCGCCGCGGTCCATGGGAGACTCTTGATGGGCGAGATTCACGACAACCGGGGCGCAAATCGGTTCGAGCTGAGCGAGCCTGGCGGCGTTGTCTTTGCCACCTACCGCCGCACGGGCGAGCAGCTGTTCATCGACCACGTCGAGACGCCGCCGGCGATGCGCGGCGCGGGCGCCGCCGGCCGGCTGATGGCGGGCATCGCCGAGGCCGCCCGGAACGAACATCTGACCATCGTGCCGATCTGCTCCTACGCCGCCGCCTGGCTTAGCCGCCACGATGCCGCGTCCACGGCCTCCACGGCGAAAGTCGGCGATTAGGGACGCCGGTTAAGGCCGCGCTAAGCTTGAGTCCCGTATCCGTTTCCCACGCGCGATTTGCGCCCAGTCCGGCAATGATCGTTTCGCGCGGGGACAAACGACTTGAACGACCGAGCCGTCCGCAGCTTGGCGTACCTTGAGGACAGCGCCTCGACGGCGCGTGTGCTCAATCTGCTCAGGATCAACAGACGCAAGAGCACTGATCCGGAGTACCAGGAGAGCCCGTTCTTCCGGAATCCGACCCTCAACAAGTCCATCATCCTGAAGCACCGGCTGAGGCGCAACGAGCGCGACCTGTTCCCGGACGCCCGCCAGACGGCCACGAAGGTCATCGTACCGATCGACGGCAAGGATCTGCGCCTGGGAGGCCGGTCGGTGCTGGTCGACCAGCTGAACTACGACAGCATCATGTCGTCCGTGTTCGGCGACAACTGGTTCACCGATCCGCAGGACCGCGACCTGCTGAAGATCATCGACGAGCTGCCGTCGCTGGATCCGTTCCTGCTGCGCGAGCACCTGCGCCGCTACGGTCGCAATCCGGCCCGGTGCTACTTCGACATCTCCGACCCCGACATGAACCGGATGATCGGCTTCGTCAGTTCGGAGATCCAGAAACTGGTCGACCTCTGCTACGAGGGGGCGAGTGGCTCGTCCGCCGCAAACTCGCGGCTGGTGCAGAAGATCCTGTCGAACGCCGTCGATGCGGAGACCGAGCCGCTGCGGCTGACCCTGCGGCTCGAGAAGCGCGAGTACCAGGAGGGCGTCTTCTGCTGGAAGGGCTTCCTCTACTACAAGTGGACCATGGCCGAGACGTTGCCGGCCGTGTCGCGCGTCGCCGAGGCGATCGTCACCGCCAAGGCGCGGGGGGCGATGAGTCATGACACCCGGGTCTACCTCCAGAAGTCCCGGGAATCCCTGCACGACACCATCCTCAGCACCCTCGAGACGGCGCGCCATTCGCTGAAGACCTATGACTCGGCCTTCGCCAGCCTGATCGGCGGCAAGCCGCAGGCGTTCCGCGACTTCCTGCTGAACGCGCCCAGCATGTTCTTCGACCTCGGGGAACGGCTGGGGGCGGTGAACCACATCGTCAGCTTCTGGAACTACCGCTTCCCGCAGGGGAAGCTGCCGGTGGTGTCCGGTGACGAGCTGATGGACATCTTCAGCGACTTCGAGATCAGCCTCTCGTTCCCCGACGACAAGCCCCTTGTGGCCCGCGCAGGCTGACTGGGGGCCTGCGCCGATCGATCGAACCGCCAAGTTCGCCAAGGACGCCGAGGCGCGCACCTGCGCCGTTCCTAAGGCGTGCTGATGATGAGGCGGCCCTTGGCGTTCTTGGCGACCTTGGCGGTTTCAAAGAGGCTTGATGAACCGTAAGCGAATGCTTACGGTAAGGTATGACTTACGGAAATGCTGCCTTCGCCGCCCTGGCGGACCCGACCCGCCGTCGGGTGCTGGAGCGGCTCGCGGCTGGGCCGAAGGCCGTCGGCGAGATCGCCGAAGGCCTGCCGGTCAGCCGGCCGGCGGTGTCGCAGCATCTGAAGGTGCTGAAGGAGGCCGGGTTGGTGACCGACCGGGCGGAAGGCGCGCGGCGCATCTACGCCATCGATCCGGCGGGGCTGGGCGCCATGCGCGCCTGGCTCGATCAGTTCTGGGACGCCGCGCTGAACGCCTTTCAGGCCGAGGTGGAGCGTCTGGCCATGGAAGAGGACGCCAAGGCATGACCACCGCCACGATCCGCCCCGCGCCGGTGCGCAAGTCGATCACCGTGCCCACCTCGCCGGAGCGCGCCTTCGAGGTGTTCACGGCCCGCTTCGGCGTCTGGTGGCCGCGCTCGCACCACATCGGCGCCTCGGCTCTCGCCAGCGCGGTGATCGAGCCGCGCGCCGGCGGCCGCTGGTACGAGGTCGGCGAGGACGGCGCCGAGTGCGCCTGGGGCGACGTGCTGGCCTGGGAGCCGCCGTCGCGGCTGTTGCTGGCCTGGCGCATCGGCGCCGACTGGAAGCACCACCCGGACCTGCTGACCGAGGTCGAGGTGACCTTCACCGCCGCCGGCGCGGGCGCGACGCGGGTGGACCTGGAGCACCGGCTGCTGGAACGGATGGGCGAGGACGCCCAGCGCGTGCGCGAGTCCGTCGACAGCGACGGCGGCTGGAGCGGCATCCTGAAGTCCTACGCCGACGCGATCTGAACCACATCTGGAGGAATGGCGATGTTCACCATCTACGGAATCCCCGGCAGCCCGTTCATGCGCGCCGTCGTGGCGGCGCTGGTCGAGAAGGGCCAGCCCTGGCGCGTCGTCCCTCTCGCGCCGGGGGCCAGCAAGCAGCCCGAGCACCTGGCCCGCCACCCGTTCGGGCGCATCCCGGCCGTGGAGCACGACGGCTTCGCGCTCTACGAGACCCAGGCGGTGCTGCGCTACATCGACCAGGTGTTTCCCGAGCCGGCCTTGACGCCCAGGGACGCCAGGGCGGCCGCGCGCATGAACCAGGCGATCGGCATCAATGACTGGTACCTGTTCAAGTCGGTCGGCGCCGGGATCGTGTTCAACCGCCTGATCGCGCCGATGTTCGGGATGCCATCCAGCGAGGAGGCGGTCGTCGCCGCCCTGCCGGACGCGCGCCTCTGCGTACGCACGCTCGATGAAATGCTCGGTGACAAGCCGTTCCTGGCCGGCGACGCGATCTCGCTGGCCGACCTGCATATCGGCCCGCACCTCGACATGCTTTCCGACTGCCCGAAGGAGGGGGCCGAACTGCTCGGCCCGACCCGCCTCCCGGCCTGGCTCGCCCGCCTGCGCGAGCGCCCGAGCTTCCAGCGCACCACGATGCAGCAGATCGCGGCGAACGCCGCGTAGCTCTTAGGAGAGATTGTCCACGGACCACGCGAACCACACGGACCTCAGGTCTGTGTCGTCTGTGTGGTCCGTGGACTGTGTTGAGGCAACGGACCGGACCCGGCTGCGCCGGAATGAGGCGTTGTCGGAAGCCTCAGTTCTTCCGGTCGAACTCCGTGTCCACCGTCAGGTCGATCGGCACGGTGAACATCGGCGGCAAGCCGAGGCCGGTAACGGGGATCTGGGCGTGCGCCGTGACGCCCAGCACCGGGCCGCGGAACTGCGGTCCCGCGCCCACCAGCTCGACGTCGAAGGTGGCCGGGATGGTCTTGCCCATGATGGTGAAGTCGCCGTCGACCTTGCCGTGGGTGGCGTCGATCACGTGGAAGGCGCGCGAGACGAAGGTGGCCGTCGGGTACTTGGCGACGTTCATGAACTGCGGGCTGGAGAGCTCGGCCGCGAAGTCGACGTTGCCGGTGGGCGCGGTGGTGATGGAGCCCGGCTCGACGGTGACGGTCAGCTTGTTGGCCGCGGGGTTGGCGGGATCCCAGATCAGTTCGCCGGACACCTTGCGGAACCGGAACACCTCCCACGAGTAGCCGATGTGCGAGACGCGGGCGACGACGCCGGTGTGGCTCTCGTCGATCGTGTAGGTCCCGGCTGGCGAGGCGTGGTAGTCGTGCTGGGGCGTCGGCATGTGCATCGGGGGCTGGTCGGCCGCCTGGGCCAGCATCGGCGGCGCCGCCGCCAGCGCGGCCAGCAGGGTTCCGAGAACGAGAACCTTGATCGTCATCTATGTCTTCCCGTGAAGATGGCGGACGCCCCTCGCGCCCCTGTTGGCAGATATGGACGCGCCCACGGCGCCGCTAGGGACGCGGGCGCTTCGGCCGCTCAGGTCACGGCGCTGCGGCTGAACAAATCGAGCTGGTCGCCGGCCTTGGCGGGCACGCAGAACCGGCTGAGGTCGAGCGGCGGCCGCGGACGGTCGAGCCCAAACCGCCGCCGGGCGGCCGAAAAGCGGGCGCCGATCAGCTCGGCGATCGGGCCTTCGCCCTTCATCCGCTTGCCCCACTCGCTGTCGTAGTCGCGCCCCTGCCGCATCTGCCGGACCAGCGACATCACCCGCTTGGCCCGGTCGGGCCGGGCCGCCTCCAGCCATTCGCGGAACAGGTCCTTGATCTCCAGCGGCAGCCGCAGGACCACATAGCCGGCCCCGCTCGCGCCGGCCTCGGCGGCGCGCTGCAGCACCGCCTCCAGCTCGTGATCGTTCAGGCCCGGGATCACCGGCGCGAACATCACCGCCACCGGCGCCCCGGCCTCCGCCACCCCGCGGATCGCGGCGATCCGCTTCTCCGGCGTCGCCGCCCGGGGCTCCATGGCGCGGGCCAGCGCCCGGTCGAGGCTGGTGACGGAGATGGCGACGCGGGCGAGCCCGGCCTTGCCCATCGGCCCCAGGATGTCGAGGTCGCGCAGGATCAGCGCCGACTTGGTGATGATCGAGAACGGATGCTGGAACTCGGCCAGGGTCTCCAGCACCTGGCGCGTCACCCGCAGCCGACGCTCCTGCGGTTGGTAGGGATCGGTGTTGCCGCCGATGTGGATCACGCCCGGGGCATACGACGGCTTCGACAACTCCTTGGCCAGCAGCCGCCCGGCCTCCGGCTTGAAGAAGATCCGGCTCTCGAAATCGAGGCCCGGCGACAGCCCCATGTAGGCGTGGCTGGGGCGGGCGTAGCAGTAGATGCAGCCGTGAGAGCAGCCGACATAGGGATTGATGGAGCGGTCAAAGCCTACATCGGGGCTGTCGTTCCTGGTGATTATCACCCGTGATTTCAGGGGAGTAGCCGTCTCCCTGATCTGCGCCGGCTGGGCGTCTCCCGCCGTCCAGCCGTCGTCGAAGGCTTCCCGCACATGGCTCTCGAAGCGGCCTGATCGATTGGAAAGCGCGCCGCGACCGCGTGCGCCGATGGGCTTGAGCGCATCCATGCCGAAAGAGAACAAAAAAGGAACATCGGAGTCAAGCGCTCGGTGTCCGCGCCTGCGTCCGGCCCCAACGCCCCCGCGCTATCGCCGACTGAAATTCAATGGACGGAAGAAAAAGCGTCACCGGGTGGTGCGAAAAGGGCTCCGACGCGTTGTGACGGTGGGAGCAATACTCATGGACGCCTTGAGAAGCATTATCAGGTCGGGAATTCGATCAAGAATTGAGTTCATCCTTGGCCGGGATTCGGGAGCGTATTACGTGCGATGCAGGCGCAGCCTCTTCGACCGATATTTTCGCGAGCTCGACATTGCTCTAGCCTATTGGACGTCGATCGAGGCGCCCACGCGAAGGATCCCGCAATGAAGTCGTGGCTCAACGCCAATTCACATCTGCCCCGTCCCCGATTCATGCGCGCATGAGTCGGATGCGAGACGTTGTCATTTGTTGGACGCAGTCTGCCGGCTAGGTTCGGCGCAGCCGAGCGCAGACCGGCGGACGATGGAGGCGGCGATGGCTCACAAGTTCGAGATCTACAAGGACAAGGCGGGCGAGTTTCGCGTGCGGTTCAAGTTCAACAGCGAGACCCTGTTCTCGACTGAAGGCTACGAGAGCAAGGCCTCCGCGAAGAACGCCATAGAGAGCATCAAGAAGAACGGCCCTGACGCGCCGGTCGACGACACCACCGACTGAGGGCCTTCATTCCCGGCGCCGTCGCCGTCGCGCTTGACCGCCGTCGCCGTCGCCGCTTCATGACCGCATGCTGTCGGTCGTGATCGCCGCGTCGGACGACGCCGCCGCCCTGGCGCGGCTATTGACCGCGCTGGTGCGCGGCGTGGCCGAAGAGTTGGTCGGCGACGTGGTGGTGCGGAACGCCGCCGGCGCGGCGCGCGAGGTGGCCGACGACGCCGGCGCGACCCTCTGCGACAGCGCTGGTCTGGCGGAGGCCGTGCGCCTTGCACGTGGCGACTGGGTCGCCGGCCTACCGCTCACCGCCATCCTGGCCGGCGAATGGATTCAGACTCTGGCCGCGCACATGGAGCGCAAGCCGCCGGCGCCGGCGCGCCTGGCAGCGGTGGGCGGATGGTCGCTGCGCCGCGGCCCCGAGGGCTGGCTGGCGCCCAGGTCGGCGTTGTCAGCCCTCGCGACGGAGCAGGACTTCCAGCGCCTGACGCGTGCCGGGGGAGTCCGCCGGCTTCGCATTCTGGCTCGGGACTGAGGCGTCCAGCCGGGCGTCGATCAGCGGCGCGTCGGAGGCCACGGCGTCCAGGGTGCGGCTCTCGACCCCGAACTGGCGGCGGTAGGCCCAGTAGGCGGCCATCACCTTCTGCACATAGGCCCGGGTCTCGGCGAACGGGATGCTCTCGATCAGGGTCAGGCTGTCGGCGTCGGCCCCCACCGTGTTCACGGTCCGGGTCACGGTCGCCGGCCCGCCGTTGTAGGCCGCGACGGCGCGCAGGATGTCGTAGTTCGCATACCGGCTCAGCAGGGTGTTCAGGTAGGCCTGACCCAGCTGCAGGTTCTTGCCGGTGTCGAACAGCGGGATCGGGTCCTGCCTCAGCGAGGAATCGCCGGCCACGTCCCCGGCGGTGGGCGGCATCAGCTGCATCAGGCCGATCGCGCCGACGGGCGAGACGGCCAGGCTGTTGAACCGGCTCTCCTGCCAGACCACCGCATAGACCAGCGCCTTGTCGACGGTGAAGCCGCCGGCCGGGGCCAGGGCCGGCGTCGGGTAGAAGGCGGACGGCTGCGGTGCGGCGGCCACGGACGAATGCAGCACCACCTCGCCGGCTGGCCGGGAATTGGGATTGAGCGCGTAGATCAGCTTCATCCACAGCGTGCGCGAGGCGCCGTCGGCGGCCTCGGCGACGCCGGCCCGCATCTCGGCCCCGGCGTCCACCGGCCGGCCGATCTGGTTCAGGGCGACGGCGCGGCGGGCGCGCGGCTCGCTGCTGACGAAGCGGGCGAGGGCGGGATCGGAGCCATCGGCGACGGGCTGGGGCGCCGGCGCGACGGCGGTGCGGGCGGAGGCGGTGATGATCCGGTCGAGCGGATCGTCCGACATCGCCAGCCGGCGCACGGCGATCATGCCGTAGAAGGTGTCGGGCGCGCCGGCGGCGATCTTCAGGAAGGCGGCCACGCGCTCCGGCGCGCCGGCGGCCTGGGCGGCGCGGGCGGCCCAGTACGCGCCGGCGGCGCGCTGGCCATCCTTCTCGGCCGGATTGTTGGCGATGGTCTCGAAGTAGCCCAGCGCCTCGGCGAATCGGGCCAGCCGCCAGGCAGCGAGGCCGGCGATCCAGACGTCGCCGTCGCCGCGGGCGATGCCAAGGGCCCGGGTGACGTCGCCGCCGAAGAAGGCGTCCCGCGCGGCCCTGGACTGCGGGGCGGCGCGCTGGCCGCCGTTACCGTCGGCCGTATCCATCACCGGCGCCGTGGGCGTGGGCGGCGTGAGGCCCGCCGGACGCAGCTTCATCGCCAGCGCATAGACCTTGTCGGCCCC
>Ga0207695_10009902_pt1 | contig 11713 bp, 11 predicted proteins | sample KBSC54metaG_FD_184354 | JGI IMG/M metagenome (GOLD analysis project Ga0207695, IMG submission 184354) | Corn rhizosphere microbial communities from Kellogg Biological Station, Michigan, USA - KBS C5-4 metaG (SPAdes) (version 2) | ecosystem: Host-associated > Plants > Roots > Rhizosphere > Soil... | reverse complement strand
CAGGCCCCACATAAACACCAATCTATGGCTGTTTGATATTCTGAACAGGGGCAGGGAACGGGCCAGCAGGCTGCGGGTTGCGAGCTGGCTGCTGTTGGAAATTGGACTCTGGGGATCGGAGTCGGGAATTGGAGTCAGTCGGGAATCGGAGTCTGACCCCATTTGCGCGAATTGGGGTCAGACTCCATTTCGCGAATTTGGAGTCTGCGACGGGCGTCGGCCCCCGTTTGCGCGAATTGGAGTCTGACCCCATTTGCGCGAAATGGAGTCTGACCCCAATTAACCCCAATTGACCCCGACCCCGATTCAGGCGGCCTACTCTTCCTGCGCTTCGACCATCGAAGTGAATGTGAATACCTTGTGGACGAGCTGGTCCTTGAGCGCCGCGACGACATTCGGATCGGCAAGCGTGGTCGTGTCGCCAAGCGCGCGACCCTCGGCGATGTCGCGCAGGAGACGGCGCATGATTTTTCCCGAGCGCGTTTTTGGTAGATCGGCGGCGAACATGACGTCGTCGGGCTTGGCAATCGCACCGATTTTTTCGGCGACGAACTCTCGCAACTCCTGACCAAGATCATCGCTGGGCTCGAATCCTTCGCGCACCGTGACGAATGCCGCGAGCGCCTGCCCCTTGAGCTCGTGCGTGCGTCCGACGACCGCCGCCTCCGCAACCGCCGGATGCTCGACGAGCGCCGATTCCACTTCCATCGTGCCGATGCGATGGCCCGCGACATTGAGCACGTCGTCGACGCGACCGAGGATCCAGTAGTAGCCGTCGTCGTCGCGCTTGGCGCCGTCGCCGGGGAAATACAGATCCGGACGTCCTTCCCACTTTGTGAAGTACGTGTCGACGTAACGCTGGTCGTCGCCCCAGATGGTGCGCAGCATCGATGGCCATGGCTTCGTGAGCGCGAGCAGACCGCCACCGACCTTGATCTCCTTGCCCGACGCGTCGATCAGCGCTGCGCTAAAGCCGGGAAGTGGAGTCGTCGCGCTGCCGGGCTTTGTTTCCGTCACACCGGGCAACGGCGAAATCACTATGGCGCCGGTTTCCGTCTGCCACCACGTGTCGACGACCGGACAGCGCTTGCCGCCGATTTTTTCCTGATACCACATCCATGCCTCAGGATTGATCGGCTCACCGACTGAGCCAAGCAAACGCAAACGCGACAGGTCGTGTTTCGCGGGCCATTGGTCGCCCCACTTCATGAACGCGCGAATTGCCGTCGGCGCGGTGTAGAGGATTGTCACACCGTGGCGTTCGCAGATCTGCCAGAAGCGATCCTTCTCCGGCCAATCGGGCGCGCCCTCGTACATCATACACGTCGCGCCATTCGCAAGTGGACCATAGACGAGATACGAGTGGCCCGTGACCCAGCCGACGTCCGCGGTGCACCAGAACACGTCATCCTCTTTGAGATCGAACACCAGCTTCGTCGTCGTCGTGACGCCGACGAGATATCCACCCGTCGTGTGCACGATGCCTTTTGGCTTCCCCGTCGTGCCCGACGTGTACAGGATGTACAACACATCCTCGGCGTCCATTTGCTCGGGCTGGCAGACGGGCGACGCGTCTTGCATGAGACGGTGCCACCAGTGGTCGCGTCCTTCCTTCATATCGGCAAAGGCTTCGTCGCCGCCGGCGCCTGGCCGCCGCTGTACGACGACGACATGCTCGATCGTCGGGCAGGATTCGACCGCCTTGTCGGCGTTTCGCTTGAGCGGAATCACGCCACCGCGCCGATAGCCACCGTCGGCGGTGATGAGGACCTTGCACTCCGCGTCATTGATGCGATCGCGGAGCGACTCGGGTGAGAAGCCGCCGAACACCACCGAGTGCGCCGCGCCGATTCGCGTACAGGCGAGCATCGCGATTGCCACTTCCGGAATGAGCGGCATGTAGATCGCCACGCGGTCGCCGCGCTTCACGCCGAGTTTCTTCAGCATGTTCGCGCATTTCTGCACCTCGACGTACAAATCCCAATACGTGAGCGTGCGACGATCGCCTGGCTCGCCTTCCCAGATCAGCGCCGCCTTGTTGCGTCGCGCCGTCTTGATGTGACGGTCGACGCAATTCACCGAGACGTTGATCTTTCCACCGGTGAACCACTTCGCGTGCGGCGGGTTCCACTCGCACACCGTCTTCCACTTCTCGAACCACTCGAGCTCATTCGCCTGCGACTCCCAGAACGCTTCCGAGTTCTCCTCGGCAGCCTTGTACAGTGACGTGTCTTTGACGTGAGCGTTGCGTCGAAACTCGTCGGGCGGCGGGAACTTGCGATTCTCGGTGAGTAGGGCGTCGATCTCGGTCATGGTGGTCATAGGCTTTCGGGGAACGATGTTGGACGGCGCCATTATACGGTCGCCAGCCGAGCGTCGTAAGCGGACGCGCTCGGCGTGTCTTATCTTTGACGCATGTTTCCGACCTGTCCCGCGGTCGAGGCGTCCAGAGTACGACGGACCTTCGGTCGTCGCCGCGCCGTCGATGGCGTGGACCTGTCTCTCTACGCGGGCGAGTGCCTTGCTCTGTTCGGTCCGAACGGGGCGGGGAAGACGACCTTGCTGCGGCTGGTTGCGGGCCTCCTCAAGCCGACATCGGGCTCGGTTCGCGTTTGTGGCCACTCGCTTCGTGAGGACGCGTCCGCTCGGGCGCATGTCGGGTTGATCTCGCACCAAAGCATGCTGTACCGGGCGCTCACCCCGCGCGAAAATGTCGAGTTCGCCGCGCGGCTCTATGGCATTCCCGATCCGCGAGCAGCCGCCCTCAACGCCCTCGAGCGCATGCGGATTCTCGATCGCGCAGACGCGCCTGTTCGTGCCTTGAGTCGCGGATTGCAGCAACGCGTCTCGATCGCGCGGTCGATCGTGCATGAGCCAAGCGTCGTGCTGCTGGACGAGCCGTACACGGGACTCGACGCCGCCGGCGGCGCGGCTCTCACCGACATGCTGCAACTGCTGCGATCGTCGGGCGCCGCGCTGATCCTCGTCACGCACAATGTCGATGAAGGATTGGGTGTAGCGTCGCATGCCGCGGTCATGCTCGACGGAAAGATCGTGCGCCACGATGACTGCGCGACAGTCGAGCCGCGCACGTATATCGCTCAGTATCGAGAGCTCGTGCTTCGCGGCGCCGAGCACGAGTCGTCCTTCGACGTCGAGGCAACCGCGTGAGCCGCGCGCGCGCACCTGGGACGTTCGGAGCCGCGTGGCTCGTCGCGCGAAAAGATCTGGCCATCGAGTTCCGCACGCGCACCGCGTTCTTCTCGGCGCTGGTGTTCGCGGTGCTCGCGCTCTGCATCTTTTACTTTGCGTGGGACGAGTCGATCATCGCGCCGGCGCAGCGCGCGCCAGGCGTATTGTGGGTCGTGCTCGCGTTCTCGGCACTGTTGGGGTTGCAGCGCTCATTCAGCATCGAGGAGCACGACCGCGGCATCGACGCATTGCTCGTGTCGCCGATCAGCCGCGAGTCCATCTACCTGGGCAAAGCGATCGGGAACCTGCTCTTTCTGTGCGCGATTCAGCTCATCACGATTCCTGCGTTGGCATTATTCTACAATCTGCCGATCGGCCGGCCGCTGATGGTCGTTACCGCGATCGTGTTGTTGGCGATGATCGGAATAGTTGCGGTTGGAACGTTATTCAGTGCGATGGCCGTGAACACGCGATTGGCCGAGCTGCTGCTGCCGATGCTGAGCCTTCCGTTCTTCGTGCCGATTCTGATGAACGCAGCTCAGGCGACGACGCGCGTCCTTGGCGATCGTCCCCTTGCTGAAAGCTGGCCGTGGTTGAAGATCCTGATCGCGTTCGACTTGGTATTCGTCGTCGCGTGCACATTGGCTTTTCCTTTCACGCTCGAAGAATGACTTCCGCTCCTGCTTCGGCTTCCGCGCGCACGGTGTTGTCCTCTGGATTGACCGCGCCAAAGCCCATCTTCGATTGGTTCTTTGCGCTCGCCGGATTGTCGGTGCTCGCGGTTGCCGTGCGCGCGATCTATTTCACGCCCATGGAGGCGCTGCAAGGCGCGGCGCAGAAGATCTACTACATCCACGTTCCCTCGGCGCTCGGCGCGTACATCGCCGTGGGCATCACCGCCTTGACGTCGGTCGTGTACCTGTGGCTGCACGACGAGCGCGCCGATCGTTTGGCTGAGGCGAGCGCCGAAGTCGCGCTGGTGTTCATCACGGTCGTGTTGACGACGGGCCCCATCTGGGCGCACAAGATCTGGGGCGCGTGGTGGGTGTGGTGGGACATGCGGCTGACGTTCACGCTATTTCTCTGGTTCATCGTCGCCGCATATCTCGTGTTGCGCGATGGCATCGAAGACCCCGCGATGCGCGGCCGATACGGCGCAGTGCTCGCGATCCTGGGCGCGTTGCTCATCCCGTTCATTCACTTGAGCGTGTATCTCTTCAGCGCGAGGCTCCATCCAATGCCTGTCGTGCTCAAGCCGGATAAGCCATCGCTTCCGCCCGAGATGCTCACGACATTCCTGCTGGCGTTCGTCGCGTTCACACTCCTGTGCTTCGCGCTGATTCGTGCGCGCTATCGCATCGCGGTTCAGCGAGATCTCGTGACTGCGTTCGAGGGAGACGGAGGTTCGCGATGATCAATACGACAGCTGAGATGATCGCTGGATATGTCGTCGCCGGGCTTCTCTTCGGCGGCTACGTCCTGTCGTTGTGGCTGCGTGCGCGTCGCGTGACTCAGCGGCTGGACGCGATCTTGTCGGCGGCGAGTAGCCGGCGATCGTCGTCGGCGCCCGCCCGCCGATCACGATGAAGCCAGCGCGCTGAGATGACAGCTGGCGGCGGTGTCGTCTACCTGGTCGGCGCGGGCCCTGGTGACCCGGGGCTCCTGACGCTGCGTGGAGGCGAGCTGCTCGTGACGTGCGACGCGATCGTCTACGATGCGCTGGCGAATCCAGCGCTGCTCGCCCTTGCCTCGGTGCAGGAACGTGACGCACCGGTCGAATTGCACGATGTCGGCAAGCGCGGTGGCGCCTCTGATTCTGCGAGACAAGATGAGATCAACGCGCTGCTCGTGCGGCTCGGGAGCGAGGGCAAACGCGTCGTCCGTCTCAAAGGCGGCGATCCGTTCGTGTTCGGTCGGGGGAGCGAGGAAGCACAAGCGCTCGCGGCGGCGGGCGTGCGGTTCGAGATCGTACCCGGGGTGACAGCGGGCATCGCCGCGCCGACGTACGCGGGAATTCCCGTCACGCATCGCGGAGTCGCGACGTCGGTCACGTTCGTCACCGGGCATGAGGATTCTTCCAAGGATGCGAATACTGTGGACTGGTCCGCGCTGGCGCGCGCCGGCGGGACGATCGTCTTGTATATGGGCGTCAAGACGCTGCCGCGCACCGCGGCCGCGTTGATCGCGGCCGGCATGTCGCCCGAGACACCGGCAGCGGCAGTCGAATGGGGAACGTACCCGCGACAGCGTACCGTTACCGCGACGCTCGCGACGCTCGCCGATGCAATGCGGCGCGAACGTCTTGGCGCTCCCGTGATCACGATCATTGGGCCGGTCGTGTCGTTGCGGGACGAGATCTCTTGGTTCGATCGACGGCCACTCTTCGGAAAGCGAATCGTCGTGACGCGCGCGCGGTCACAAGCGGCTTCGTTGAGCGAGAGACTGGCGGCGGCGGGTGCCGATGTGGTCGAGATGCCAGCGACGCGCATCGAACGCGCAGATGATCGTCTATTACGCAGCGCGTTGGCAAGCATCTCCGAGTATGGTTGGGCGATCTTCACGAGCCAGAATGCCGTTCGGATTTTTTGGGAAGCGCTTCGCATCGATGCGCGTGATGCGCGGGCGCTCGCCGGCGTGAAGATCGCGGCTGTTGGACCGGCGACAGCTTCGGCGTTGCTCGATTGCGGCCTCGCGGTCGACGTCGCGCCCGATCGCTTCGTGGCCGAAGCGCTGTTGGATGAGCTTCGTCTCCGCCAGGACGTTCGTGGCGCCCGTGTTCTCTACGTCGCGGCGGAGGGCGCGCGAGAGACGCTGCAGGACGGGCTCGAGGAGCTTGGCGCGGTGGTCGATCACATCGTCGCGTACCGATCGGTGCCCGACGGCGCGGGCGCTGCCGAGCTTCGGCAACGCATGCTCGACGACGGTGCGGATCTCGTGACGTTTACGTCGGCGTCATCGGTGAATGCGTTTGTCCAGGCAGTCGGCGTGGATGCCGCGCAACGCGCGCCGGCTGCGTCGATCGGGCCGATCACGAGCGAAGCGGCGCGCGCGGCGGGCATCGATGTTCTCATTGAAGCGACCGACTCGACCATGGCTGGCTTGGTCGACGCCATCGCGGCGCATTTCGCGCACGCACCCGCTCCGACCTGAGTGCCGGCGCCCGATAAGAGTTCACTGATCATCGCGACGCGCGCATCGGAGCTTGCGCTGCGTCAGGCGCGCCAAGTTCAGCACGCGCTCGAAGCGCGCGGCGTCGCGTCGACGCTCAGAACGTACAAGACGGTCGGCGACAAACGGCTGAACGAGCCATTGAGCGCCATTGGAGCGAAGGGGCTTTTCACGAAAGAGCTCGAGAGTGATTTGCTCAAAGGGAAGGTTCACTGCTGCGTTCACTCGCTCAAGGATCTTCCCACCGACAGTCCGGCTGGTTTGGAGATTGTGGCGCTGCTCACACGCGAAGATCCGCGCGACGTATTGATCGTGAATGGGTTGGTCGGCGCGAGCTCGCTCGACGAGCTTCCGCCGGGTTCGCGCGTGGGCACGTCGAGCTTGCGTCGCCGCGCGCAGTTGCTTGCCGCGCGTCGCGATCTCGAGGTCGTCGAGCTCCGCGGCAACGTGCCGACACGCGTCAGGAAGGTCGACGAAGGCCAGGTGCTCGCGGCGATTCTCGCGGCGGCGGGTCTGCATCGCCTCGACATTTCACAGCGCATCACTGCATATCTCGATGCGCCGGCGTGGCTCCCAGCCGCTGGTCAGGGCGCGATCGCGATTCAGATTCGCCGCGACGACGACGATAGTCGAGCGTTGCTCGCGCCGCTCGCCGATCATGACACGATGGTCGACACCACGGCTGAGCGTTCATTTCTCGCCGCGCTAGAAGGCGGGTGTCAGGTTCCAATCGGCGCACTGGCAATGGTGTCGGACAACAAGCGCGTGCTGCATGGTTTTATCGCCGACGTCACAGGCAAGCACCTCGTGCGCGGGGAGATCGAGCTCGACGTCGCGCAGCCCGAGCTGAGCGGGATTCGTCTTGCGAACGATTTCCGGCATCGCGGCGCGAGCGAGATTCTCGAGTCCCTCCGTCGGGCGGACCATCTGCCATCGCCGCAGCCCGAGTAGTGGTGCGTTAGGACTTCGTTCGGTGTGCCTCCCCAGCGGTCCTCCGGGCCTCTCTGGTGAAAGCGGCGGCAGGTTTTCAATTGGTGTCTGACCCCAATTCTTTTGCCGTTGTTTGATCCGTCCAAATCCCGTCTCATGCCGTCTTAGGACGCGGATCGACGCAGGCGCGGCCGCCCGTGTCCAGGAATTCCCTCTTGCCAAGAATGCCCCGAGCCTATTCATTTGGTTTAACCAGACGGTCAAATCAAATGGTTAAGGGCGCTGGTCGGAAGGAACCCGAGCGGGATACCGACACCGAGGGACGCATCCTCGACGCCGCACACGTCGTGTTCGTTCGGAGCGGCACCGCGGGAGCGCGAATGCAGGAGATCGCCGACGAAGCAGGCGTCAACAAAGCTCTCCTCCACTACTACTTCCGAAACAAAAGCCGGCTCGCCGCCGCCGTCTTCCAACGAGTCGCCCAGGGACTCTTCCTCCGCGTCAGCGAAATCCTCGGCTCCGACGCCGACATCGAAGACAAAGTCCGGCACGTCATTCGACTCTATCTCGACCAACTCACGAAGACACCGTACGCGCCGGCGTACGTCATCAGCGAGCTGAATCAGCATCCCGACCGCGCCGCCGAGTTCGTCGAAGCGGTTCGGCAGATTCGCGAGCGATCACTCGGCCCCGACGTCCTGGACACCCTGACGAAACAAATCAGGCAGCGGGTCAGAGCCGGCGCGATGCGCGCGATCACCACGCCCCAGTTCATCGCCAATCTCGCGTCGCTCTGCATCTTCCCGTTCGCCGCCCGCGCGATGCTCTGCGCGATACTCGACCTCGACGATCGCGGATTCCGCCGCTTCATCGACGAGCGAAAGACCGGCCTCCCGGAGTTCTTCCTCAACGCGCTCCGACCATGAAATCACTTCACGCGTCGTGGATGCTCATCGTCCTCGTCCTAGGGAGTCGCGCCGCGGCCCAGCAACCTGCAGCGCCGGCCGATTCGCTACGCCTCTCCACGCTCCAAGCTGACGCCGTTCGTCTCGATCCGCGCCAACGCCAACTCCAGTTGCAAGCGTCGGCGACCAATCTGCGTTTGCGCAATATTGCCGCGGAGCGATTGCCCGCTCTGAGCGCGAACGGTCAGGCGCAGTATCAGTCGGCCGTCACGCAGATCTCGGTGCCGCTGCCCGGCATAACGATTCCGACGCCGCCGCACGACACCTACGATGCGCGCATCAACGCACAAGAATCGATCTTCGACCCGACGGTTGCGCCGCGCCGAAACGTCGAGCTCGCGCAGCTCGCGGAGTCGCAGGCCCAAGTCCGGGTTTCGCTCTTCGGCCTTCGCCAAGAAGTAACCGACGCGTTCTTCACCGCCGCCTCGCTCACCGAGCGTGCTACCACGATCCAAGCAACGATCTCTGATCTCGACGCACGACTTCGAGAGACGCAGACGCGCCTTCGCGAAGGTGCTGCATTGCCGGGTGATACGGCGTCGATCGCGGCGACGCTGTTGCAGCGTCGGCAGGATCTGCTGCAACTGAATTCCGATCGACGCGCCGCGATGGCTCGGTTGTCGGAGCTCGCCGGCCGCCCGATTCCGACCGGCGCGCCGTTTGTCCTGCCAGATTTTGCCACCGCGGTCGCGGCCGCGATCGACTCGCTCGACCAGCTTCGCGCTCGGCCTGAATACGAGCAGTTTCGCGCGAGCCGCGATCGACTCGCCTCGCAAGAGGCGGTCACCGCCGCGCAGGAGAAGCCGCGTGTCTCAGCATTCGGTCGCGTCGGATACGGCAAACCCGGACTCAGCATGCTGAGCACGGAGTTCCAGTCGTACTGGCTCGCCGGGGTGCAGGTCCAGTGGTCTCCATGGACGTGGGGCGCGACAGATCGCGATCGCGAGGTCGTAGAGGTACAGCGCGAAATCGTCTCGACAAACGAGGCAGCGTTCACGCAGGCCTTGCGACGCAACGTTCAGCAATCACTCGCGACAATCAGTCGCCTCGACAGCACGCTCGCGCTCGACGAGCGTATCATCACGTTGCGCGAGGCGATCGACCGCGAGTCGCGCGCCCGATTGCAAGAAGGCGCCATCACTGCCGCCGACTATGTCGACCGCAACACCGATCTGCTCGCGGCGCGTCTCGCCCGCGTCCAGCATCGCGTCGAGCTCTCGCAGGCCCGGGCAAACTTTCTCACCATGCTTGGAGTGGAGATCCGCTGATGCGAATCTTTCTATGGGACCGCCCGATGGCGGTTCGTGCGATCGCCATCTCCGCGAGTGCGCTGGTCTTGGCCGGATGCCGCGCGACTCAGCAGCCCGACGCGTACGGTAACATCGAGGCGACCGAAGTCGTCGTCGGATCGGAGATGAGCGGTCAGTTGCAAGCGTTTGTGCCGCTCGAAGGAAATCATCTGACCGCAGGCGCGCTCGTCGCGATCGTCGACACGTCGGCGCTCGTGATCCAAATGCAGCAGGCCGCGTCGCAACGCACGGCGACCGGCTCGCGCGTCAACGAGATCTCGAAGCAGGCCGGCGTGCTCGAGGCGCAACGCGCCATTGCGGCACGGGCGTACGAGCGCCAGCGCCGGTTGTTCGAGCAACAGGCGACGACCGCCCAGCAGTTCGATCAAGCGGAGCGCGACTATCGCACGCTCGTCGCGCAGATTGCCGCGACCGCGGCCCAGCGCCAGACGGCGAGTCACGATGTTGCGTCGAGCGACGCCCGCGTCGCGCAGATTCGCGATCAAATCCGCAAGAGTCGAATGACGAACCCGATTACGGGCACGGTTCTGACGACGTACGCCAAAGCCGGTGAGTTCGTGCAGGTTGGGCAGCCGCTCTACAAGATCGCCAATCTCGACACGGTCGAGCTGCGCGCGTACGTCACCGAGCCCCAACTGTCGCAGGTCAAGATTGGCCGATCGGTCTCCGTATCGGTCGACGTCGGCAACAAGGAGCGGCGCTCGCTGACGGGCACAGTATCATGGGTGTCGTCGCAAGCGGAGTTTACGCCGACGCCCATCGAGACGCGAGACGAACGCGCCAATCTCGTTTACGCGATCAAAGTCCGCGTTCCGAATCCGAACGGACTTCTCAAGATCGGCATGCCGGCCGACGTCCAGTTTGGAGTGGTGACGGCGTCGCGATGACCGAGTCTGTCGCCGTCAGCGCCGAGGGGCTCATCAAACGGTACGATGAAACTGTCGCGCTCGACAACGTCTCGTTCTCGATCGATGCGGGCGAGCTGTTCGGCTTCATCGGGCCGGACGGCGCTGGCAAGACGACGCTCTTCCGCATCCTCGCGACACTCATCGTTCCCGACGCGGGGCACGCACAGGTGCTCGGCAGCGACGTCGTTAGAGATCTCTGGACGCTGCGGCGCGAGATCGGCTACATGCCGGGCCGCTTCTCGCTGTATCCCGACCTCAGTGTCGAGGAGAACCTCCGCTTCTTCGCATCCGTGTTCGGAACGACCATCGAACAGGAATACAACCAGATCGCGCCGATTTACAGCCAGCTGGAGCCGTTCAAGACGCGTCGTGCCGCCGCGTTGTCGGGTGGCATGAAGCAGAAGCTCGCGCTGTGCTGCGCACTGGTGCACCGGCCGCGACTCCTACTGCTCGACGAGCCGACGACTGGCGTCGACGCCGTGTCTCGCCGCGAATTCTGGGACTTGCTCGCACAGCTCAAGACGTCTGGCCTCACGATCGTCGTGTCGACGCCCTATATGGACGAAGCGAATCGCTGCGATCGCGTCGCGCTCGTTCAACGCGGACGCATTCTCGCGATCGACAACCCAACCGCGGTCTCGCGTTCCTTCGGCCGTCCCCTCTTCGCTATTCGTGCGTCGGACCGATACGGCACGCTGCGAGCGCTTCGCCAGTATGCACACACCAAGTCGGTGTACCCGTTCGGCGAGACGCTGCACTACGCCGACGCTCGCGAGAACATCGCGACGGATACGATTGCGCGAGACGTCTCGACCTATCTCGGACAGCGGGGCGTCGCCGACGCAACCGTCAGCGCCGCCGAGCCGACGATCGAAGACACGTTCATGGCGCGCATGGGCGCGCCGGAAGGCGAAGAGCGCGACCAGGAGTCTCATGCCTGATCTTGCAATCCAGGCCAACGGCCTCACGCGAACGTTCGGCTCCTTTACCGCGGTCGATCACATCACCTTCGACGTACGCGCCGGCGAGGTCTTCGGCTTCCTCGGCGCCAACGGCGCCGGGAAAACGACCGCGATTCGCATGCTCACCGGCTTGCTGGCGCCGAGTGACGGTGAGGCGACCGTGGCCGGGCATGACGTTCGCCGCGAAAGCGAAGCGATCAAGCGGGACATCGGCTATATGAGCCAGCGCTTCTCGTTGTACGACGACCTCACCGTCCGCGAGAACATTCAGCTCTACG